>Ga0115564_10003462_pt1 | contig 13169 bp, 12 predicted proteins | sample COGITO_mtgs_1105_7_FD_88680 | JGI IMG/M metagenome (GOLD analysis project Ga0115564, IMG submission 88680) | Pelagic marine microbial communities from North Sea - COGITO_mtgs_110523 | ecosystem: Environmental > Aquatic > Marine > Epipelagic | place: Germany:Helgoland, sampling site Kabeltonne...
TCGGCCGTGTTCGCCAGCGTCCTTGTCAGCTAGATGCGCGACCGCAGACAGGAAGTCGCTGAAGTTCATTGGCATCTTGGGGATCGCCCGGAGTACCTGGCGGGCATCGACGAGCTGCTGCTCGGTTGCGACGTATTCGGCCCGTTCCTTGGTTTCGAGCGGCACTGAGACGAACGCAACTCGAGGCTGGGCGCAGACGCCGTCTTCGATGGCAGCGGCAAAGTCGTAACGGAAACACACACCACCGAAGTACGGCAGGATCACACGTTCGATGGCGTTATCGCTGCGTTCGAGGGTTGCGGTCAGACCCAGTCGTTCGTTGTAGTTGCCAATGAGGGCTTTACGCAGCACGCCGCCACCGAACCCGTGACACTCGTCGGCTATGAGTAAGCCGCCCCTGCCTTCTTCAGGGACAGGGCGTTGGCTCGCCGCCGAGTGGCGCGTTGCCACCAGGACATCGCACTGATCTGGCTGGTCGCGTTTACTGTCGCCCAGCCGACCGATTTTGAGATCAGGAAACGCGGTGACCAGGCGTTCGTGCCATTGAGCAATGAGTACTCGGGTCGGGACCACAACCATCACAAACAGACCACGGCGATGGGCGTCGGCGATAGCTGCCAATGCCATGTCGGTCTTGCCTGATCCGGTGACAGCTTCGACCACACCTCGACGGCCACAGGCCAGCCATGCGGTCAATGCATCGAGCTGCCACTCGTAAAGATACCGATCTGGACGTTCGTGTTGAGTCACATAACCTCGTTCGCGTGACCGGAAATGATATCGCCGGAACACGCCGTCTCGTTCAGGTGGCCCGAATGGACCCCAAACCTGGCGCGCGCCGACGTTACCGATGCTGGGGCCCCTACGGTTGCGTCGATGCGCACATTCGGAGCCTTCGTCACGGTGGCACTGTTGCTGCTGGGGTGTGGCGCACCGTCCGGCGCGGCCGGTGGTGAGCGAAGTAGCGGAGTCCGCTCTGAAGCTTCACCATCGCCGACGGCGGCTCTCACGGTAGGGCCAGAACCGATATCGACCGCAGCGGTTGTTGTGATTCCAACCGCCGAACTGGAGTCCCTTGAGCTGTCGCCGACGCCGACGCCGACGCCGACGCCAGTGCGTGATCCGACTCCGCCCCCGGTGAGCGAGTCCGCCGCTGCCCTGACTCCGCCCCCAACCGTGACCCCGGAGCCGGATGATGTACGCCTTTTTGATGAGACACCGACCGGCGACACAAGGCCGGATCTACCCCCTTCGGATTACCGAGGTGATGTTCGGGCATTACGGACACAGAACGGAGTGATGCTTCCTATTCGTGGTGTCACGACCGACAAGTATCTGGTTGTGACGCCGTGTTACAACCTGGATTCCGTCACTGGTGGACTACCGATTTCCGGCGCTCTCGACGTAGTGATCGATCCTGGTCATGGTGGTGATGAGCCGGGTGCCGTCGGCCCCAACGGGTTGAAGGAATCAACCGTGAACCTGCGAGTGGCCGAGCTGCTGCGCGCCGAGCTGATGGATCGGGGGTACTCCGTCGAGTTGACTCGGTACAGCGATCATCGTGTAACGATCCAGTCGAGAGCCGAGCTAGCCAACGCGCTCGCACCCCGGGTGTTTATGTCGATCCACCACAATGGCGGGTTTCCGGAACCTTTCCCGGTTGCGGGTACCGAGGTCTTTGTGCAGTTGGGTGATCCTGAGTCGTCGCGGCTCGGGGGCATCGTGTTCGAGGAAATCCAGTCAGCCTTCGCTGATGTCGAAGCCGACTGGATGGGCAACGTGGAGACGTTTGGTGTGGCTTGGCGCCAGAACGACGAGGGCACCGATCTGTACGGGGTCCTGCGCCGCACGCCTGATCTGGTCTCGATTCTGACCGAAGCCATGTTCATCACGACGGCGGCCGAGGCCGATTTGTTAGCCATGCCGGACATCCTTGAGACCGAAGCAATCGCTCTGGCAGACTCGCTCGATCGTTGGTTCGATACCGATGACCTGGGCAGCGGTTTTGTCGACGGCGTGGTCTTCGAGGGAGACCTCGGGAACGGAGGCGGCACCGAGGGATGTATCGACCCGCCGCTCTAAGGGTGAGCGTCGGTGGTTCAGGCTGGGAGACTGGTTGCTAAGCGGCCCATTACGATCCGGCTATCGGTCTGTTTGACACCGGCATCACGGCGCATGATGGCGAGGAGATCTTCGAGGTCCTCCGGCGAGGCAACGCGCACTTGTAACCGATAGTCGACCGGACCCGTGATGTGAATGGCATCAACGATGCGATCGTCGGAACCGACGAGCTCGATGAACGAGGTGTCGTTTGGCCGATGTTCAAGCCAAACATCCATGGTCACTTCGAGGGGCCTACCCAGTTGGGCATGGTCGACAGCTGCATGTACGCCGGTGACGATGCCCCGTTCGACCAGCCGTGCGAGGCGGGCTCCAGCTGCATTTGGGCTCAACCCGGCTGCTCGCCCTAGTTCGCGGTGTGTTGCTCGGCCGTCTCGAGCGAGATGTCGTAGGATTAGCTCGTCAATAGTGTCGATCACGGTGATTTCCTCTGTTGGGTTACCATGTCGCCGACTAATTCAGTGCCAAACGCCGTCATTGCCCGTGCAAACTAAAGGGCATGACTACTCAACAGAACCAGACGTTCCGTGCCTTGTTGCAGTCGTGGAACATCCACCAAGACGCACGCGCCGGTCGGGTGCCAATTGCTGAACTTGCCGCATCTCGAGCAGCGCTCGACAATGCTCGTCTGCAAGCTGCTCGTCAGTTTACAACCGCCGCCTAAGGGGGGGGTAGCCTCGCCAGAGTTGGCGTGGCCGACCGATTTATCGAACTTCGGCGGCAGGTGTTTCGTCTGCGACCTGCCACAGGCCTTGACCGAGCTTTTGGGCTCGGCCTGAACGTTTGAGACCGCTCAACGTGAGGCTGATGTCATCGATACTGTCAAATCGGCCGCCGTCGACCAGTTGTTCATGAATCAGGTTGCGGTCTGCCGGACCGGGCAGGCCACGCATCACCGTCAGTACCGCATCGCTGCGAGACATCACGCCGAGATCGGGCCCGGCCGTCGCCATGAGTTCGATTGCGGCTGAGATCGGAACCACTTCTGCGTTGGGTTCGTGGGTGGCCGACAGGCCCTGGCGTTTGGCGTAGGACTTCAGGCCAACAATCTCGATCCGAATCTTGTTGGCATCTTGTTCGAGTGCCGCCAGCAGTTCTCGCGTGATGCGCAACTCATCGAGCGTGGTCGCCAAGTCAGACTCGGCGTCCTCGATTGCTTCCAATACATCCATGCGTGACCTGCGTTAGTCGGTGTCTGTGCCAGCGGTGTGCTTGGCAACCGTGTGTCTGGGGGTCTTGTGTCTGGGGGGTCTTGTGTCTGGGGGTCTTGCGTTTACTGGCTGGGCTTGTGAAATCAGGTTGCACTAGCGCAACCTGACTCGCTTGCTTGTCTAGTATCAGGAGTAGCCAGTCATAGCTTTTGCAGCTATGACGAACTAGTCCCAAACGATTTCGGCAGACTAGCACAGCTAGTCGCGACTAGCTAGCTAAAAAACTAGCTTCTCGACTAGAAGCTACCAGCTCACCTAGATCGGGCTTTGCTAGCTGGCGTTTTTGGTCAAGTATTTGTAGCGACATTGCTTGAATACCCGCATCGAAACTCGGCGAGGAGGAGGAGATGGCGCTAGCGTCGCCGCCATGTGGACGTTGCGGCGCCCGGCTGCCCGGGTTGTACTACTCGACCGGCAAGGGCGCATCTTCTTGATCAATGGCCGTGATCCAGCAGACGCGTCCAAACCCCCGTGGCTCGAGATTCCAGGCGGTGGCATTGACCCTGGTGAGGACAGCGCTGTTGCTGTTGCCCGTGAGTTGTACGAAGAGACAGGTATTGAAGATGCCGAGATTGGGCCGGTCGTGTGGAAACAATACGTCGAGTTCGATTTCGGCGGTTACCACTTTGAAAGCGACGAGAAGATCCATGTTGCATGGTGCGACGGCGGCGAATGGCAGCCGAAACACCTCGAGTTTCTCGAAGCGCAAGCCTTTAGCGGCGCCGAATGGTGGTCGCTCGAAGATCTTTTGGCTTCGGACAAGCCAGTATTGCCAACGCGGCTCCGCGAGTTCTTGCCTGACCTGGTCGCTGGCACCATCCCCGACGAACCCATCGATATTGCGCCACCGTTGATCCCGTGAACCGGAATCCATAGTCCGTTTGTGTCACGTGGGGTCTGACCCTCCGTCACGTGGGGTCTGACCCCGCGTGACCGTTACCGCGTGACCGTTAGTGGCCGGAATCGAGGCCGAGGTCGTCTCGATAGGCGGCTTTTACGGCGTACCCGATGATGATCGCCGGGAGCAATAACACCGAGCCGAGAATCAATGAGCCGATCATGATCCAGCCCCATGCATCATTGAAGCTGGTGAAGAGCCCAACGAAGAAGGCCACCATGGCGAGTCCGAAGAGGGAGTAACCGAGTTTCTTGCCCCAGTCGGCCGCTGTGCTGAATTGTGCCCGCCTGGCCAGTATCGGATCTTCTTCAGCAGTTCCCACAGCTGCCGAGCGTACTCACCCGTCTGAGCCAACCATGTTCCTACGATCAAACTCGGGTGATGGCGATTCGACTCTTCCGTCGGCGGTCCCGGCGCATATCCTCCGTCAGCGATGGCCGCCTCCAACTAGGTCACAGAGATAGGACATCTACCCATGAAGCTCCACGGCGTCATTAACGCCTCACCGGACTCACTCGCCGATTTCTCGATTGCCGAAACGGTCGAAGCAGCTCGCACCCGGGCAGAACTGTTGATCGAGCAAGGATGCGTGGGGATCGACCTGGGGGGTGCGGGTTCGACCCAGTTCGCCGAACGGGTTGAGCTTGAGCAGGAGTGGGACCGCCTCGATGGCAAGATCCAGACGATCGCCGAACTCGGCGTGGAACTCTCAGTTGACACCTGGCAGCCAGAAATCATGGAACGGGCGCTCGACGCCGGCGCCAACTTTATGAACGCCGCCGACGGGCTGCAGAACCCCGACATGGTTGCGCTGGCTGCCGACAGGGGAGTGCCGGTCGTGCTGCCGTTTCTTTCTGGCATCGACCCCAAGGCTATGAGTTTCATCGAGGGTGACCCGATGGAGGTCATCCTGCCGTGGTTCGAGGAGACGCTGGCCCGGGTGACCGCCGCTGGTGTCGCAGAATCCCAGATCATTGTTGATCCGGGTACAGGCTTCGGCCCTGCGGATTGGGCATGGGAGGATCGCCGGAACTACCAGGATTCGGTGTACTCCCAACTCGACAAGTTGCGCGTGTTTGGTATGCCGATCTACATGGCACTGCCGTGGAAGTTCGATGGCGGCCGGCTCGAACTGCTCGACACCTTGTTGCGAGTCGGATTCGACTACGGCCGAGCACATCTGCCCGCCTACATCCTGCAACGCCAGCGCGAGCTCGGCTTGAGCTAGTTGTCATCATTAGTCAGGCCCAACCGGCCGATGCTGATAGTCAGGCCCTGATCGTCGACCCCGATGATGGCAGGCGTATCGTCGGGGTATGACGTTTGTGATTCGTGCTGCCAACCCCGACGATGCCTCGGCAATTCATGGCTTCATCTACGAGTTGGCCGTATACGAAAAAGAACCGGTCGCGGTCGAGGCGACACCCGAGTCCATCCGGGAGCAGATGGAATCGGACCGACCGCCGTTCGAGTGTGTGATTGGCGAGGTCGATGGCACAGCCGTGGGTATGGCGTTGTTCTTTCAGAGTTATTCGACCTGGAAAGGTGTGCCTGGCATCTATCTCGAAGACCTCTACGTGCAACCCGACCAGCGAGGCGCCGGCTACGGCGGCGCGCTGCTCGCTGAGCTTGCTCGACTGGCTGTGGAACGTGGCTTCGCCCGTGTGGACTGGCAGGTCTTGGACTGGAACACGCCGTCGATCGAGTTTTACGAGAGTGTGGATTCCGAGATCAAACGCGACTGGATTCCGTGTCGGCTGACCGGCGATGCGCTCACCGCAATGGCGGCCAAGGCCGGATAGGCAACGCTGACCAACCGAGAAAAGCGGCGGTGGAGCGTGGCTAGGCATAGGCAAGGGACGGGATCCCGTCTAGGATTTGCCTTCTTTACTTTTTGTTAAGTTACGCAACCGGAAACCAGTGCTCCTATGACAGACCAGACCGCATCGGCCGCATCGAACCTTGCCATTTTTGGAGAGTTTGCCGCCGACGGACAGACGTCCTATGACAATGCGGTCACCCGCTTTCGCGAAAACGGCATCCTGCTACCAACGTTTGCCCAGCTCCGGGATCCGTCGACCATCCCCGCATCGATCCAGCAGAAGCTGGCCACCATCGACAAGGACGCACCAGACCCGACCAACCTGTTTCGGGTCCACTGGTTCAACGAACATGCCGACGAGCCGGGCGAGAACTTCCCCGGGTTCACCGATGTGCCCACCCATGTCGAACTGCCATCGGAGTTGACCGGTGTCGACGCTCGCATCGTGTTGGCCTTCGGTAACCGTTTCCCGATGATTCGAGCCCACAAGGTACTTGCTGCCTATTCGTGCCTCGCTGCCCGGCTGGTGACAGGTCGTTTCGACCCGATTAACAATCGTGCGATCTGGCCATCGACAGGCAACTATGCCCGTGGCGGTATTGCCATCAGCAAGATCATGGGCTGCCGTGGCGTTGCGATTCTGCCCGAAGGGATGAGTCGCGAACGTTTCGAGTGGCTCGAGCGTTGGACCACCAATCCCGATGAAGACGTCATCAAGACCTTCGGCACCGAGAGCAATGTCAAAGAGATCTACGACGCGTGTAATGAATTGTCGCTCGATCCAACCAACGTGATCCTGAATCAGTTCAGCGAATTCTCAAATCATCTCGGGCACTATGCCGTTACCGGGCCCGCTCTCGAGACGGTGTTCAACCATGTCACGGCTGATCGCCCAGGTACGTTGGCCGCATTCGTATCGGCATCCGGTTCAGCAGGCACGCTCGGTGCTGGTGACTATCTCAAAGACGAACACGGCGCTCGCATCGTGGGCGTCGAGGCGCTTGAGTGCCCCACGATGTTGCACAACGGTTTTGGCGACCACAACATTCAGGGCATCGGTGACAAACACATCCCGCTGATCCACAACGTCATGAATACCGACCTGATCGTTGGTGTCAGCGACGACTCAACGAACCGCCTTGATGTTTTGTTCAATACCCCAGCCGGCAAGCAATTGCTGGCCGATCGCGGTGTGGCCCCGGAACTGGCGAACGCACTGGTGGACTTCGGGTACTCGTCGATCTGCAACACCCTGGCAGCGATCACCGCGGCCAAGCAATGGGGCCTCGGTTCCGACGATGTCATCATGTCGGTGGCAACCGACGGCAGCGATCTGTACAACTCAGATCGCGAGCGCATTATGGCCACCCACTTTGCGGGCGGCTTCGACGACACCCATGCGGTCGAAACGTTTGATACCCATCTCATGGGTGTGCCCACCGAAGCCATGGAAATGGACGAAGCAACTCGCAACCGGGTCTTCAACCTTGGTTATTTCACCTGGGTCGAACAACAAGGTGTCAACATCCCCGACTTCGAGATGCGTCGCGACCAGGGTTGGTGGGACAGCCTGCGTCCGCTCATCGGCGAATGGGACACGATGATCGAAGACTTCAACGCTGCCACGGGCGTCACGATTTGACCGTGAAGAGCGCTGGAGCTGTTGCAGGTTCGCTCGCTGGAGAGCAGAATCCGTTTCTTCGATACCGCGAACGGCTGGACTCCTACGCAGCGGTCCGTGATGGGCGTATGTCCGACGAACAGTTCGTCGATCTGGTGTCCGAAATCGATCAGAACGTCGCCCAGATATGGAGCCGAGGATTTCTGGTATCGCCGCTGCTCGACGGAAGTGCGCTCGCGGGTGCGAGCGGCCTCGAAGCACGGTTGTCGATCAAGGTCGAAGCCAACAACGTCGGTGGCTCCCACAAGTCTCGCCACCTCATGGGTGTTGCGATCGACAAACTCATAGCCGAACGGCTCGGCGGCCCCGCCGCAGACAACTTCGCAATCGCCAGCTGTGGCAACGCGGCGCTAGGAGCTGCGGTTGTCTCTCGGGCGCTCGGCCGCAAGCTTGATGTATTCGTTCCTACCTGGGCCGACGAAGCGGTCGTTTCCCAACTAGATGCGTTTGGTGCTCGAGTCAATCGCTGTGAGCGACGTGCCGGAGAGGCCGGTGACCCGTGCTACTTGCGGTTCCGCGAAGCCGTCGATGCCGGATCCCAGGCGTTCAGTGTGCAAGGCACCGACACGCCGACAACGTTCGATGGCGCCCGTACGCTCGGCTGGGAGATCGCAGAACAGACTTCATCTGGCCTCAGCAGCCCTTCGGCCAACGCCGTAGATGCGTTGTACATCCAGGTTGGCGGGGGAGCACTCGCGACCTCGGTGTCTCTCGCGTTGCCCAACGCCCGTCTCCACCCGGTGCAAGCCGAGGGTTGCGCCCCACTACGTCGGGCATGGGATCGATGGGGTCCCGACTTCGACCCCGAAGCAGCGAGCGCGCCTGACCAGCAGATCATGACTCCGTGGGAAGATCCGCACAGTTTCGCCACCGGCATCCTCGATGATGTGACCTATGACTGGGTTCCGCTGCTTGAGCGAACTCGGGTAACCGGTGGCCACCCAATCGTCGCTCCAGAGTCGCTCATCGAGCAGGCGTATGCACTCGCTCATGAGCACACCGACGTCAATGTGTGCTCAACGGGAACCGCCGGTTTCGCCGGGTTATTGACTGAACCAGCCCCGGCGAATGAGCATGTCGTCGTTGTCTTTACAGGAGTTGATCGTTCATGAGTGTGTCGGCCATAGATCTGCACTGGGTGCAACGGCCGGGAACCAGCATGCGGGGCATGCAGCACCCGACGACGGTGCTCGAAGCGCTCCACATGTTGGCCGATGACCCGTCACTGCGACCGGTTGCCGGCGGCACTGATCTTGTTCTTGAGCTGGCCCGCAGCGGCGTTGGTGGCCAGGTCGACCTGCTCGATCTGACTCACGTCGACGGCTTCCGAGTGCTCGACCTCGCCGACGACACGATCGTCATCGGCGCGGGCGTGACCCATGCCGACATCCTGGCCGAGCCACTTGTCGCCGAACGTATTCTTCCCTTGGCCCAGGCGTGCCTCGAGATTGGTTCACCCCAGCTACGCAACCGAGCAACCGTTGTTGGAAACCTCGTCACGGCAAGCCCGGCCAATGACACCATCTCCGCGTTGATCGCACTCGATGCCGTCGTCGTTATCGCCAGCCTCGAATCCGGTGCCGTGGCCGAACGCCAAGTGCATCTCCACGACTTCTACGACGGCTTCCGGTCGACCGTGCTCCGACCCGGTGAACTGGTTACCAGATTGGTGGTCCCGCAGCCACAACCGCGGCAACGGGGGCTTTGGGTCAAGGCTGGGCTTCGCAAAGCGCAGGCAATCTCGGTGGTGCACGCAGGCTTCAATCTGGATTTTGATGCCGACGGCACGGTCACGATGGCCCGCATCGCTCTTGGCAGCGTCGGCCCAACCGTGGCAGTCAACGAACCCGCCGCCCGGGAATTGGTTGGTTCCCCGCTGACTCCTGAAACGATTGCGGCTGCGGCCGATGCCGCAGTAGCCAGTGTCACGCCGATCGCTGATGGTCGAGCCACTGCCGAGTACCGATCTAGTTCTGTCCGAACGGTTGTGTCACGAGCACTCTCCACGTTGGCGGCTGGTGGTGAACGTGACCGATGGCCAGTTCGTATCCCGTTGTTGTCTGTTCGTGCAGACATGGCAGAACAAGCACCGGTCGCAACCGGTCGGATCACTCTCGACGTGAACAATGACCGTCATGCTGGTGAATCAGTAGGCACCGGTACGTTGCTCGATTGGCTCCGAGAGAACGTCGGGCCAGGCACCAAAGAAGCTTGCGCCGAAGGTGAGTGTGGCGCATGCACCGTTTCGTTAAACGGTGATGCGGTCATGAGTTGTTTGGTGCCCGCAGCCCAGGCCACCGGGGCCTCGGTGCAGACGATCGAGGGCCTCGGTACCGAAGCCGACCTACACCCGATGAAGCAGGCATTCGTCGACAAGTTCGCGGTGCAGTGTGGGTATTGCATACCTGGTTTCATCATGGCGGCTGAGCGTCTGTCCCACGAGTTCGATTCGGTGCCGACTCGAGAAGAAATCGAGCTCGCTCTGTCGGGAAACCTGTGCCGCTGTACGGGGTACTACAACATCATTGATGCGGTGATCACCGCCATCGAAGGAGGACTGGCATGAGCGTTGGGTCATCGCCCGTTCGATTCGATGCGTTGTCGAAGACTCACGGCACCGCTATCTACCCCGGCGACCGTCAGCTTGACGATGCACTTGTCGCCAAGATCGTCTTCACCGGCCAACCTCACGCTCGGTTGGTGAGTTTGGACATAAGTGCGGCCGAGGCAGTACCAGGTGTGGTCACGGTTATCACCGCCGCCGACGTGCCCCGCAACGAATACGGCCTGACCAAGTTCGACCAACCGGTGTTCATTAGCCCGAGTGACGACGACAGTGTTGCCGTTGCCACCAATGTCAGTAGGTGGGAAGCAGACCATCTGGCAATGGTTGTCGCCGAGTCGCTCGATGCCGCCAACGCTGGTGCCGTTGCCATTCTGGCCGAGTGGGAACAGCTGGCTCTTGTACCGGACATCGATGCAGCGCTTGACGACACGGTTCTCGTACATCCTCAGGACGGCACCAATAGGTATACCCACCTCAAGATCCGCCATGGTGACACAGATCAAGGATTCGCCGACGCTGATGTCGTCGTCGAGCACACGTACGAGGTCCCATACCAAGAACATGCGTACCTCCAGCCCGAGGCAGCCTCAGCGTGGATCGATGAGTCAGGTCGTCTGACTGTCGAGGTTGCCGGTCAATGGACCCACGAAGATCAAGAGCAGATTGCACACGCGCTCAGGCTGGACCTGGCCCAGGTGCGGGTCATCTATCCGTCGATCGGTGGTGCATTCGGCGGCCGCGAAGACATGTCGGTGCAGGTCGTCATGGCAGTCGCAGTGCAGAAGCTGGCAACGCTCGGCGTGCACCGGCCGGTGCAAACACAGTGGAGCCGCGAAGAGTCGATTGTTGGCCATCACAAACGCCACCGCGGTCGTATCCACGCGAAACTTGGTGCCACATCCGACGGCAAGATCACCGCGGTCCATGCCCAAGTACTTCTCGACGCCGGGGCCTACAACTACACCTCGAACAAGGTCCTCGGCAACGCTCACCTGTGTGTGACTGGACCATACGAGATCCCTAACGCGACCGTCGACAGTTTCGCCATCTATACGACCAGCCCGCCGGGCGGCGCTTTTCGTGGCTTCGGTGGTCCTCAAGGGGCCTTCGTTGCCGAGATGCAGATGAATCGCATGGCCGACGTGCTCGGGATCGATCCGGTTGAACTTCGCCGGCGAAATCAGATAAGCGACGGCAGCATCGGCGTTACCGGCGCGGTGTACCCAGCCGGAGTTTCGTTACCGCAGGTCATCGAGTCGTGTGCCGAACGCTCTGGTTTCGACCAACCACTCGACCAGGGCGAACCGTTTTCTCCGTTTGCGTCATTGCCGGCCAACCCCGCTGCGGTAAGACGGGGCCGTGGCTTCGCGGCCGGGCTTAAGAACGTCGGCTTCTCGTTTGGGTTCCCCGAACGTTGCGAGGCCGAGATTCATTTGCACGGCGAGTCCGATGACACTGAACCCATCAAGGCTGATCTGTTTCATGCCGGCGCCGAGGTCGGGCAAGGGGCACACCAGGCATTCCTACAAATGGCGGCCGAAGCAACCGGCGTGGCACTCGATCATTTCGAGGGGCATTTCAGCGACACGACCAACACCGGCGACTCTGGGTCAGCCTCTGCCAGTCGGTTGACTTTTATGGCCGGCAACTCCATCGTCGCTGCGGCCGAGGTCGCGGCCAAGGCATGGGCCGAAGGCGACCGACCAGCGGTCGGTTTCGCTCGTTACGAGCCGCCCGAAACAGACATGCTCGATGCCGAGACTGGCCAGGGTCAGCCGAACTTCAGCTATGGCTATATGGCCCAAGCGGTCGAACTCACGGTCGACACCGAGACCGGACACATCCGCATCGATCGGGTCACGTCGACCCATGATGTGGGACGCACCATCAATCCGGAGCTGCTTCGGGGCCAGGTCGAAGGGGCGGTCGTGCAAGCGCACGGGTATGTGCTCAGCGAGAATCTTCAGGTTGCCAATGGAATGATTCTGAATCCTCGTTTCTCGTCGTATCTCATTCCTGGTATCGGCGACGTGCCGACTGAAGTCGACACCGACGTGCTCGAACTGTCCGACCCCCTTGGACCATTTGGTGCCCGAGGGGTCGCCGAGATGCCGTACATCACCTATGCCCCCGCAGTGGTAGCGGCACTACATGACGCAACCGGCGTCTGGTTCAACGAGTTCCCACTCACCCCGTCACGGGTGTTGGCGGGCTTGGATGCTGCAGCAGATGCGGCGGATCGGTTGGGCGGTCGATAACCTCCGGCGGTGACCGAAGAACGAAACGGCCGCCGTCCTCACGGCGAGATCTTGTTGTCCGAGAGCCAGATTGCTGATCGGGTACGCGAGCTCGGCGCTGAGATCACTGCCGACTACACGGAACGGGCCCCGCTCTTTGTGGGTGTCCTCAAGGGTGCGTTTGTGTTTATGGCGGATCTTGTGCGGGCTGTCGATCTCGATGCCGAAGTCGACTTCATGGCGCTTTCGTCGTACGGGCGGTCGACTGAAACCAGCGGCATCGTCCGCATCCTGATGGATCTCAACGAGCCGGTGCAGGGACGAGATGTAGTCCTCGTCGAAGACATCGTTGACACCGGACTGACTCTCAGCTATCTCGAGGAACATCTCGCCACTGCGGGAGCGTCAAGCGTTGAGATGTGTGCGCTGCTCGTTCGCGAAGGCCGGCAGCACGAGGGAAGCCGCATCAAATACGTGGGTTTTGAACTGCCACCAGCGTTCGTGGTCGGGTATGGCCTCGACGCCGGAGAATACGGCCGAAACCTTCCCTACGTGGCCGAACACCTGCAATAACCAGACAGGTCCAACAACCCAGCCAACATCGTCGGGCGAGCCGCGGCGCTCAGGCCGTCA
>Ga0115564_10003463_pt1 | contig 13165 bp, 15 predicted proteins | sample COGITO_mtgs_1105_7_FD_88680 | JGI IMG/M metagenome (GOLD analysis project Ga0115564, IMG submission 88680) | Pelagic marine microbial communities from North Sea - COGITO_mtgs_110523 | ecosystem: Environmental > Aquatic > Marine > Epipelagic | place: Germany:Helgoland, sampling site Kabeltonne...
ACCTTCCAAACAGCCCACAAGATGAAGGTTCAACGCGGAGCACTGCCAGAAGACTCAAGCCGTAACGACAACCACCGCCTGAAGCGCTACATCGCAAAGGTCACGATCAATCCAGCGATCGCCCACGGCATCAGCCGTCAGGTGGGATCGGTGGAAACAGGCAAACTCGCTGATTTAGTGCTCTGGAAACCAGGATTTTTTGGCATACGACCTCAACTCGTTGTAAAAGGCGGTTCGATCGTCTGGGCCCAAATGGGTGATGCCAACGCCTCAATCCCAACACCAGGACCAGTGCATGGACGACCCATGTTTGCTGCCTTCGGCAAAGCCCTTGCCCCCAGTTGCCTCACCTTCATGAGCGATGCAGCCATGAACGACAACATCCAAAGCAAACTCGGGCTGGAACGCACCTGCATCGCCGTAGAAAACACACGCAGCGTTGGCAAAAGTGCTCTCAAGCTCAACTCAGCACTTCCAAAGATGAGCGTCGATCCACAGACCTATGAGGTGTTTGCCGATGGCGAGCTTCTGACCTGTGAACCAGCGGAGGTGTTGCCACTCGCCCAGCGTTATCTACTGCTTTGACCACGAACGCCCCCACCTTGCTGGTGGTGCAGCACATCGATCGTGAAGGCCCTGATCTCGTTGCAGAAATCGCGCTGGAGCAAGGGATGGTCATTCACACGATTCGCCCTGACCAAGGGGAGCCTCTCCCCGACCCCGTCAGCACAAAAAATACAATCGCCGTCCTTCTCGGAGGGCCGATGAGTGTCGGCGACCGACATCAAGATGGGATGGCTTGGATGCAACGGGAGTTGGACTGGCTCGCTCTTTGGCATCAACAAAACAATCCAGTGCTGGGAATCTGCCTCGGCGCACAACTTTTAGCGGTCGCTGCCGGTGGAGCAGTACAACCCTTGCAAGTGGGACTGCCGCCTCAACCCCTGAAAGAGGTTGGCTACGGAGCCATTCATTGGCTCATGAAACCAAGCAGCGAACCACTCCTCATGGGCTTACAACCCAGTGAAATGGTGCTGCATTGGCATAGTGATCGCATCCAGCTACCACCAACAGCAACCTTGCTGGGTTCATCCCTGCATTGCCAAGAACAAGTCTTCCGTATTGGCTGGAATGCCATTGGCTTGCAATGTCATATGGAACTAACGACAAACAACCTTGGGCGATGGATTCAAGAAGACTTTGACTACGTTGTCAGTGCGATGGGGAAGAATGGTCCGGAGCAATTACGACAAGACAGTGATCGTTTCGGCGCCTCCATACAGCAACAGGGAGGTCGACTCATCAGGAATATTCTCCAAGAGCTCTCGCTAACTACAAGAAAGAATTAATCCGTAACAAGGCAATCAGATTCAAGCCACTTGAGCAATAGTTTCAACGCTAGATCCATGAAGAGGAAACACCACATTAGAGGTAACCTCGCGCAACTTTGGTATTTTTGAGCTGTCGTATACGCGGAATTCCCGCTCAACACAAACTCCTGACTTACGCACGGCCTGATTGAGAACAACAGATCCGTCAGGATCAGATAAAGAGCGATGAAATGTTCCACTGGGGATATTGAGAATATCTCCTCCGCTTTCTAAACGCACAACATGAAAAGGTTGCGCCCAAGCCAAATTCACCAAGTAGAAGGTTCGCCCCCCACTAGCAGCAAGAAGATTGTCATCTTGGTGAGGATGCAAATAAAACTGCCATGCCCCACTCTCTTCAGCATCCGGCGGACTCACCGCTGGTCCACGATGTGTCACTAGATCACGCGCATTCGAATCAGGAATGGTGATATCAAAAAACCTGACAGATGGGGTATCGCGAAATCGCGTATACGGAATAAGTTCGAACATCTCAACAAAGATTTAGCAGCCAGGTTTAACGCCGATATCTCTTTCAATCCGTAGCAAAGGCCACTCATCCACCCAAATAAGCCATCTCAGCATGGTGATTCCCTTTCTGCATCAATCCACGCTCTTCACTAAAACGATCTGAACGCCCAGTCCACAGCTGTGCCATCACCTCTGCAAGCTCCGAGTCGGAGACATCCATACGAAGCCATGGACGCAAATCAAGGCCTTCGCTCGCAAATAGACAGGTAAACGCTTGCCCATCTGCAGTGATCCTAAGACGATTGCAATCAGAACAGAATGGCTCTGTAATTGAGGCAATTGTGCCAACAATCCCACCACCATCTTTATAGGACCACTGCCGACACGTCCCAGCGACTGGACGACCAATCGATTGAAGTGGCCAATGACGATGAAGAAGCTGAATCATCTCATTAGCTGGCATCACCTGATCACGACACCAGCCATTGCGATTACCTACATCCATATATTCGATCAGACGCAACTGCAATCCTTGTTTTCTGGCCAGCTGTGCTAAGGGAATCAACTGATCATCATTGTGGCCGCGTTGGATTACAGCATTGAGCTTGAGGCGTCCCTGCGCAGGGTTGTACCCAGCAGCATGAGCCGCATCAATGCCAGCCAGCACCCGCTCCAACAGAGCATTCCCAGCCTCAGGGCCAGAGCGCAAGCCAGCCATTCGCGCAATACTCGCGCCGTCAACGGCATCCAAGCTGATCGTAATGCGATCCACTCCCGCCGCGCGCAATCGGCTCGCCTTCTGATGATCGAGAAGAGAACCATTGGTGGTGATAGCAACCTCTTTCAACCGACTGAAGGGGTGAGAAACCGACTGCCTACCAACCGAGAGGGCATCAAGAAGCGGCCAAAGGCGATCGCTGAGCAAAGGTTCACCGCCCGTGAGTCGAAGCGTATGTGCTCCCAACTGACAGGCCGCATGAATCAACCGAAGCTGATCGCGTATGTGTAACAGACCCGGAGGCTCAATACTTTCTGGGCAACAATATGGACACGCTAAGTTACATCTGGCGGTTAGAGACAGCCTTAGAACTCCCAACGGCCTAGCCAGGAGATCAATGACATGTGATGGCTTTGTCATTCGTCGAGAGTTACTAGATCAGCAGGACAATTGACATTGCGCAACGCCCCCTTCGGCAATGCAAGTACCCGATGCGGAACCCTCCTAAGCCAATCATGCATGCTCAGCCGATGATCAGCCAACTGACGCAATAGGGTTTCTCGATAAATGCTGTCATTGGGGTAGATAGCAAACAGGGGTTGAAGCTGTGTGCTGTCATGCGACACCACAGCCAATGAAGGCTGCTCCTGCCAAGCACGAATCAACTGGACCAGAGCCCAAGATTCCAACCAAGGCATATCAACAGGAAGGACGAGTGAAGCGAGAACGTTCTCCTGACCAAACACAGCCGACAAAGCAGCCAGAGGCCCCTGACCAGGGAAAGGGTCCGGCCTGCACTCAACCCCATCAAACCTTGAAGCCAACTGATGATGACTAGAAATTGAGCTAACAACATCAACTGGCAGATCAAGACGACGGCACAAACCAATGCTGTGCGACAACCAAGAACCACCTTGAGGGTGAGGGATGAGTGATTTGTCTCGTCCCATGCGACGACTCTTCCCTCCACAAAGCAGACAAGCTCGAAGCCCCTGCACCGACGGCACATCCATAGCCAACAAATTATTGGACATCTCAGGTCCCAAAATGTAGCGAAGAAGACGAACAATGAAAGGCAAAGATCATCATCCCACTGAATTTCGTATCCAATGCAACCAAGACAATGGCGATCTAATGATCAAATAAGTGGACGGTTTGCATGTGCGCCGTAGCTTGACACCTCAGCGCATTTTTTAGAAGCAGAGGTTTTTCTACACACATTTAATTACCCCATGCTTGGAGAACTCTGGTCGTTCCAGGGGAGATATAAAACTCTTCACCTCACCTGGTTCGCATTTTTTCTGACCTTTGTCGTCTGGTTCAATCTGGCGCCCTTGGCCACCACCGTTAAGGCCGATTTGGGATTAACTCTCGGTCAAATTCGCACCGTTGCGATCTGCAACGTTGCTCTCACGATCCCAGCTCGCGTTCTGATTGGAATGCTTCTGGACAAATATGGGCCTCGACTGACCTATTCCAGCCTGCTGGTTTTTTCGGTCATTCCTTGCCTGATGTTCGCCTCTGCCCAAGACTTCAACCAATTAGTCGTGGCGCGCCTGCTGTTATCCATCGTGGGTGCAGGCTTTGTGATCGGGATCCGCATGGTTGCCGAATGGTTCCCACCCAAAGAAATAGGCCTAGCTGAAGGGATCTATGGAGGTTGGGGCAATTTCGGATCAGCGTTCTCGGCTCTAACGCTCGTAGGACTCGCCGGATGGCTCTCGTTCTCAGGTGGCTTCGAATTGCCATCAGGTGCCGTCCTTAATTGGCGTGGTGCCATTGCACTAACGGGAATTATTTCTGCTGTATACGGCGTTATTTATTACTTCAACGTTAGCGATACACCTCCTGGTAAGACTTATCAAAAGCCTGAGCGCACAGCAGGATTGGAAGTCACATCGATGCGTGATTTCTGGGGATTGCTGGGTATGAATGTACCGTTTGCCGCCATTCTCTGTGTGCTCTGTTGGCGCCTACAGAAGGTTGGCTTCCTGAATGCAGGCACCTATCCACTGGCCATAGGCGCTGTTCTGATCTGGTTTATCTTTCAAACATGGGGAATCATTCGCACCAATCGAGAACTGATCATGGGTACGAAAACGTACCCCAAAGAAGATCGCTACGAATTCAAGCAGGTTGCCATTCTTGAACTCACATACATTGTGAACTTTGGATCTGAGTTGGCCGTCGTTTCAATGTTGCCAACATTTTTCGAAACCACTTTTGATCTCCCTAAGGCAACAGCTGGCATCCTTGCCTCCTGCTTTGCTTTTGTGAATCTTGTCGCTCGCCCAGCCGGAGGTCTGATCTCCGACAAGCTTGGCAGTCGTAAGAACACGATGGCGTTCTTAACAGGAGGCTTAGGGATTGGTTACCTCGTCATGAGCATGATCAAACCTGGTACGTTCAGCGGAACCACAGGGATCATCATCGCTGTGTTAATTACCATGCTGGCCTCTTTCTTCGTTCAATCAGGAGAGGGGGCAACGTTTGCAATGGTTCCTTTGGTGAAGCGACGCGTCACAGGCCAAGTTGCTGGTTTGGTTGGTGCGTATGGCAACGTCGGAGCTGTGACTTATCTCACCATTTTTAGTCTGCTTCCGATGTGGATGGGTGGGGGGAAGGATCCTTCACCAGACATCATCGCAGCCTCCAATAGTGCTTTCTTCCAAGTCCTGGGAGTCGCTGGCTTAATTGTTGCTTTCTTCTGCTTCTTTTTCCTCAAAGAACCCAAGGGTTCTTTTGATGATTTGCATGAAGGAGAAACAGCGAGTCCTGAATTCGCCAAGAACTGATTCCATATTCCAATTCATGACTGCACCCGGCGCCATTGGTTCCGGGTGTTTCTAATACCCATCTTTAAATCATGGCAGAGCCAACCACAACCATTCGCAGTCAATGTCCGTATTGCGGAGTGGGGTGTGGTTTGGACTTACGACCACCGGCAAAAAAAGGGGAAGCCGTCCGGCGAGATGCAGATGGAACCCCAATGTGGACAGCTAGAGGAGATCGACTGCATCCATCAAGTCTCGGGCAAGTTTGCATCAAGGGGGCCACAGTTGGAGAAACCCTGTCAAGGGGCCGACTGGATCAACCCCTTGGTCGCACCAGTCTTGATGACGACTTCCAACCGATCAGCTGGGATGAAGCTCTTGAACGCATCTCGAGCCAAATTAAAACAAGCCTGGAATCCAAGGGACCAGACTCCATCGCCATGTATGGCTCCGGACAATTCCATACCGAAGACTATTATTTGGCGCAAAAACTCCTCAAAGGGGCGCTAGGTACTAATAATTTCGACGCTAATTCAAGACTCTGCATGAGTTCAGCTGTTGCGGGTTATACCCGCAGCTTGGGCTCTGATGGTCCCCCCTGCAGCTATGAAGACCTAGACCATTGCACTGTGGCGTTTCTGATCGGAACCAACACCGCTGAATGTCATCCAGTGCTCTTTCAACGCTTACTAAAACGCAAAAAAAAACATCCCGGCTCTGTCACCATCGTGGTGGTCGATCCGCGCCAAACCGACACCGCAAAGGCTGCTGACATCCACCTAGCGGTCGCTCCTGGAAGTGACCTTGCCCTCCTTCACGGCATCGCCCACCTGGTGATGCGTGAAAACGGACAGGACCCAGCTTTTATCGATAACTGCACAGACAACTACGACTCCTTTTTTGATGTCGTAGCCCGCTGGACCCCGAGACGAGTGGCCTTATTTTGTGGCATTCCAGAAAAACGCTTACGGGAAGTCGCCCAACTTTTTCATCGCCGCGAAAAAGTCTTAAGCCTCTGGTCGATGGGAGTGAATCAACGGCGAGAAGGAACCGCTGTAGTGGGAGGAATCATCAATCTGCACTTGTTGACAGGACAAATTGGCAAAGAAGGAGCCGGACCTTTTTCACTCACAGGGCAACCCAACGCCATGGGAGGAAGAGAAGCAGGCGGCCTCTCCCACCTTCTTCCTGGATATCGTCAAGTCACAAACCCAGAGCATCGCACTGAAGTCGAACAAACCTGGGGGTTTCCTCAAGGGAAGATTGCACCCGAGCCTGGCCTAACGGCCTGGCAGCAGGTGGAGGCGATGGAACGAGGAGAGCTTGATTTGTGGTGGGTCGCTGCGACCAACCCTCTCGTGAGCATGCCAGATCTCGAGCGCGTGAAAGCAGCGATGAAACACTGCCCATTGGTCGTCGTCAGCGAAGCCTATACAGACTCAGAAACATCGCATTACGCCCACCTGCTTCTACCAGCTGCTCAATGGAGTGAGAAAGCTGGAACGATGACCAACTCTGAGCGAAGAGTGACTTACTGCCCTGCATTTAGGAATCCCCATCGAGAAAGCCGTGCTGATTGGGAGGTCTTTGCCGAGATCGGACGGCGCCTTGGTTTTGAAGAACAATTCACATACAACTCTGCAGCCGAGGTCTATACAGAATTCACAGCACTAACGAAAGAGCGTTTGTGTGATGTTTCAGGGTTAAGTCATGACGTTCTGGCCAAAGAAGGACCACAACAATGGCCATTTCCACAAGACAGTTCACCATCTCAAGATTCAAAACGGCTTTACACCAATCAGAAGTTTTCAACCGCGAATGGACGAGCACGGTTCTGTACCGACCAACCACTTGGTCTTGCAGAACCACCCTGTGACACCTACCCACTGGTGCTCACCATTGGCCGATATCTGGGGCAGTGGCACACCATGACGCGCACCGCGAAGGTGAAGCGCTTAACAACGATGCACCCCGAACCCCTGCTTGAAATTCACCCAAAGGATGCCGATCAGTTTGCTGTTGAACATGGCGAACTCGCCGCCATCAGCTCACGTCGCGGACAACTCACCGCTCGCGTACTGGTCACAGACAAGATCCGAAAGGGCACGGTGTTTCTTCCCATGCATTGGGGCTTTACACAAACTCAAGCCTGTGAGGTCAATGCGCTAATGCATGACCATGCTTGCCCGATTTCGAAACAACCTGAATTGAAGGCCAGTGCCGTCATCGTGGCCCCGGCTGTCTCCGTCATCAAACCCATCGAACAGCAAGGCAATCGCTTAAAAAGATTGCGACGCATGATCATCCCAGCATTTCGCTGAAAGCAGCATTCAAATTGTGGTGATCATGGCCAGGACGCGCCAATTTACATAAAGCAAAACGCTCTAATTCCAACAAAGAGGCCCATTGGCTAACGCTGATCTCAATCGATTTCTTTCGAGCCGATTCCTGCACAATGCTGGGTAGCTCTCCCAACACTTGCCAAGGTTCATCCACAGCTAAGGGCAGGTCTTTTGCCATCCCCTCGGCCATCAACCGAGTGAGCAGTCGCAAGTGCTCACGCAATGCATTCAAAGCTGGCAACTCATCAGGCCAATCCACAAGCATTTGGCGCTGTTCGTGAGTGAGCTCAAGCCAATGACTCAATTTTAATTTGACACCGATGAGATCTAGTTTCCGGCGCACACAAAGAGGAATGCAACGCCAGTTCCCCACAAAGTCTTTCTCAAATCCAAAGCAATGACTGGCTTGATTCATGCATTGAACGACGCAAATTGTTCATCTTGAACCATTTTTAGATATCGCCCCCGAAATGGTTTCATTCGCAACCTCGAGCTTCAACGTTCAAAGAGAAGATTTTGCGAGCTTATGGCCTCTTCGATGCGTTTAGCCATTTCACTTGGACTTCTTCTTGGCTCTCTTCACGGCTGGTATACCAGCGAAGCCAATGCACATGCAGGCACGCCCTTCGGCGTCAAGAATGTGAATTATCCTGGAGCTTTTGCTTCATTTGGTAGCGATTCACTCAACACGTTTCCATAGTGAGAGTCTGAATTCTTCGATTTAGGCATGAACTCTGGGGTCGTCTCTACAGGAAATCGCAGCCAAATCGCAATAGCGACGGGCTTTCTAGGAGCCTTCATTGTTGGCTCACTGGCGGTACAAATGGTGCGCAGTCAAGGCGGGGTTGCGATCGACGGCACTAGACCCAGTGCACAAGTGGAGCCAGTGATTGCTTCACCAGCCACCCTCTGGGCCGATATGGGATCCCGCAGCGAGTTGGTTGAGCAACTTTCGTCATCACCAGCCATCAACGCATCGCCAAAAGCCGTAGTGGATCCAGTTGTGGGATCTGAAGCAACACTTTGGTCTGCCTTAGGAAACCGCTGAACATGCAAGAAGGCCTCACTCACCTCAACACAGCAGGTGAAGTTCACATGGTTGACGTGGGTGATCGCCTTCCAACGCAACGCGAAGCAACCGCTAGGGGCTGCCTTCAAATGCAGCCAACCACGCTGGAACTGATCCGTTCCGGCAACACACCGAAAGGTGATCTCCTTGCTGTTGCGCGAGTCGCTGCGATACAGGCGGCAAAACGGACCTGGGAACTGATTCCCCTTTGCCACCAGTTACCACTCAGTGGTGTGGAGGTCACGATTGAACAGGATTCCTCACTACCGGGACTCATCCTGTGTTGCCGGTGCAGCACAACAAACAGCACGGGTGTGGAGATGGAATCCATGGCAGCAGTGTCCATTGGATTACTCACGCTCTACGACATGCTCAAGTCCATTGATCCAGGGATGACCTTGGGTCAGATCGCTCGAATCCATAAAGATGGAGGTCGAAACGGTGCCTGGTCCCGTTGAGCCCTATGGACGCGAAGGGTTACCTCTTAGCGAAGCCAGACATCGTCTTCTCTCAGACATCAGCCCAATCAAGGCGTTAGCAACCGTGCCTCTTGATGAGGCGCTTGGGCGCGTCAATGCCAAGTCAATCAACGCTCCTGCCTCGATCCCAGGATTCCGAGCTTCGATCATGGACGGGTATGCCTTAGGGCAACACCATCAACCGAGAGTCGGTCAGCAATGGGCCCTGCAAGGTCGATCAGCCCCTGGCTCTCCATTTGATCAGGTCTTAAACGCTGGTGAAGCCATCCGTATTTTGACCGGAGCCCCCCTCCCAGAAGGAGCAGGCTGGGTCTTGCCACAGGAATGTGTGGAGACCAGCCAAACGCAACTGACCTTGGCTGCTGAAGTCTCGGATCAACCCTGGATCCGAGCCGCAGACGAAGAATGCAAAGCCGGAGATCGATTGCTCAATCCAGGCCAGCGCTTAACGCCTTCCCAGCTTGGACGCCTAGCAGGTTGTGGTGTAGCCACGCTTCAAGTCCATCGCAAACCTCGCATTGGTCTCCTGATCAGCGGTGATGAGCTCGTGCCAGCAGGGCTAGAGCGACGAGCAGGAGCCATATGGGAAAGCAATAGCACCCTGCTTGAGGCGATCCTGAACAGTCTCCACCAAGAGGTGCATACGAAATGCGTGGTTCCCGATCAACCAGAAGCGTTGCGGCGAGCTTTAACTGAGCTCAGCAAGACCTGTGATGTTGTGGTGAGCACGGGAGGGATTTCAGCAGGAGACAGTGACTGGATCCGAGCGCTTGTGAACGAATTAGGGCAAGTGAGTTTCTGGAAACTGTTTCTGAAGCCGGGACGTCCCTTTGCCTTCGGGCACATCAAAAGCCAGGAAGGGACCGTGCCTTTCTTTGGCCTTCCTGGAAACCCTGTTGCTGCGGCGATCACCGCCCTACAACTGCTCTGGCCAGCCTTACAGATCTTGGAGGGTCAACAGGAGCCTGAGTACTTCCCACGCGTCAAAGTCAAGCTGGCCAACGCTTTGGCTCGCCGGCCTGGACGCCCCGAATTAGCCCGCGCTCGCTTGGAGGTCAATGCCAACGGAGAGCTGATGGCGCGGGTTAGCGATTCTCAAGCCTCATCCCGCATTGGCTCCCTGGTTCAGAGCGATCTATTGCTAGAGATTCCGGCAAAAACAGGAGAGTTAAAAGCCGGTGAGAGTCTTTGGGCGCAACTCATACGATCCCGCCTCCTCTAAGAAGAGGATGAAAGTGGCGTATTTCCACTAACCCACGAGCCTTGTCCGTTCCTCCACTCTTTTTTCCAGAAAGGGGCCTCATACTTAATCGCTTCCAGCAATGCCATGCAACAACGTTGTGCAGGGCCACGGCGATCAGCCTCAACAGCCACAAGCACGATGACCTCATGGGGCGATAAGCGTCCAACCCGATGAATCACAAGCGCTGCAGTTGCTCCATGCACCGTCAATAACCGTTGCGCATTCTCACGGATCAAGCTTTCGCACAGTCCTGGATAGTGCGTGAGCTCAAGCGCTTCCAGCGAACTCCCATGTTCATCAACAGCTCGAACATGTCCACAGAATGAGGCTGAAGCAGCAGCAGTCGATGACCATTCAGACAACTGAATCCAAGGATCGAAGGGTTGGCTATAAATCTCAATAGTTATTTCTCGTTTTTGTGTCAACCCTTCAGCCTCCAGTAAAGGGTGGAAGGAAGGCAACTTCATCCCCTTTTTGGACAGGGGTAAGCGCATTCACCAACCGCTGATTAATCGAAATCTGAACAGACGCAGGACGAGGTCCCAGGTTCAATTGATGCCAAATATCCTCAGCCGTTACAACATCTTGGTCAGGAAGCAAAACACACTGTTCATCCCAACCAGCCTGATCTCGAAGCGAAGCAAACAACAACACCTGGAGTGTTCTCTCCGGAGATTTCGTCATAGCGAACACCTGCAAGACCTGCTTCGTTCTAGCGTTATCTTGCATCCGCGATTATGGAGCTGGCCCTCTCAATTGCACTCCTCACCATTTCCGACCGACGCACCAGGGCGGAAGACACCAGCGGTGATGCACTCGAACAACGTTTGACGGCAGCAGGCCATCAACTCAATGATCGGCGGATCTGCCCTGATGATCGCTATCAGATCCGCTCAGAACTCAGTCAGTGGATTGCCAATCCAAGCGTTGATGTGGTGATCACAAGCGGCGGAACAGGCTTGACCGGCCGAGATGGGACCCCAGAAGCGATTGCCCCGTTGCTGGACAAAACCATCGACGGTTTTGGTGAATTGTTCCGTGTTCTTTCCTACGAGAGCATTGGGAGCAGCACGTTACAAAGTCGATGCCTAGCAGGCGTTGCCAACGGAACCATCATCTTCGTGCTCCCTGGTTCATTAGATGCCGTTCAAACGGCTTGGGACCGACTGATCTCCAGCCAATTAGACGCGAACACGCGTCCATGCAATCTCGTACAACTTTTGCCTCGACTACGAGAAGCATCCTGGAGAGCACCAGTGAATCCAGATCAGTGAATTTAGATCTGTGAATTTAGATCTGTGAATCCTGATTCAGTCGTTGGGACTCCTCAAAGCTCTACGTGGTCTCTGCTCCAAAGGCACAGAATTCAAAATGGAATCGGCATGGTGACCGCCGCGGGCTCAGGTGCACAAGCCTCCACTTGATGGTTGACCACGTCTCCCACAACAACAATCGAAGGAGAGGCAAATTTTTCAGTCCGAGTCGCGGCTGCCACTTCACGTAAGGGTGCTTTCAAGCAACGCTGACCAGCGACTGTGCCCTGTTGAACAACAGCCACAGGGGTGTCCCCATCAAGACCACCGGCCATCAATTCCTCGGCAATTCGCGGCAAATTATGCAAACCCATATAAATCACTAAGCCATCACTCGCTGTGGCAAGAGCACGCCAATTCACAGATGGACGACGCTTATCGATCTCCTCATGACCGGTCACGAAGGTGACCGACGAGCCTGCTCGTCGGTGCGTCACCGGTATTCCGGAATAAGCGGGAGCCGCAATCCCGGCCGTGACGCCGGGCACAACCTCAACAGCAATGCCATGGGAAACCAGATGGGCTGCTTCCTCTCCACCCCGGCCAAACAGGAAGGGATCTCCACCTTTCAAACGGACCACCGTTTGATGGCGCTGACCCAACGCAACGAGAACTGAATTCGTACTGGGCTGAGGCACCGAATGATGTCCGCGGCGTTTGCCGACAAAGTGACGTTCACAGGAGTCTGGAACGAGATTGAGGACCTCACTGGGAACCAGGGAGTCGTAGACGAGGGCATCGCAACACTGCAGTAGGCGATGCGCCTTAACGGTGAGGAGATCGGGATCGCCTGGTCCAGCTCCAACGAGATACACAGTGCCCGTCATGGTCGAGTCAGTCACGGCAATAGGGCAAGACAATGAATAAGTCCCTGACGAAGCTGGGGATCTTCAAGGAGCGATGGCAGACCACCAGCCTGGCGCAACGCCTCAGACATCCGATTAGGAGCCAAGGAGAGAGGTAATGGAACCACGTTGGGATGGTCTCTAGCAAACTGGTCCCAGGCATCAAAGGGCACCACTGGCAAGTCAAAGCGATGCTGAATTGAAACCAGGAAACGTACAGACAGCCCTGGCCTCAAGGGATGATGAACTAAAGCCAGAGAAGGATGCTTCGCAGCAACATCCGCAATCCAACACGACATGAGAGACCACCAACAATCCCAAGCGCCAAGAAAAGGAAGCGACTTCACAACAACACCCTCAGCCTTCAAGCGCTCACGAATCAGCGGCACGTCACTGCGTGCATGACTGCCAGGCAGCAGGAGCAGAGGGACAAGCCACTGGCTGTCGCACTGCACTGGCGATGGATGCTCTGCAGTCAACACTTCCAATTCAACTGGGGCCGTTCGGCGCTCAGCGACAGCATCCACAATTTGCTGCAAGC
>Ga0115564_10003468_pt1 | contig 13158 bp, 13 predicted proteins | sample COGITO_mtgs_1105_7_FD_88680 | JGI IMG/M metagenome (GOLD analysis project Ga0115564, IMG submission 88680) | Pelagic marine microbial communities from North Sea - COGITO_mtgs_110523 | ecosystem: Environmental > Aquatic > Marine > Epipelagic | place: Germany:Helgoland, sampling site Kabeltonne...
ACGCACTATCTTTTTCTGAATCGACGGGGAAAGCCACTTTCCCGTCAAAGTGCTTGGGAGTGCGTGAGCCACGCGGCCGGCCGCGCAGAAATCACAGGCGTGAGCCCGCACAGCCTGCGGCACAGCTACGCCACCCACCTACTCGAGCGTGGCGCTGATGTTCGGACGGTACAGGAACTTCTCGGCCACGCCTCGGTCACAACGACCCAGGTGTACACCCTGGTAACGGTGGAAACACTCCGGGAAATATATGCGTCGTCACACCCGAGGGCGACTTAGCCACCACTCGCCGGCTGACCCTGCCAATCCGGGACCTGAAGACCCAGACACAGTAGGCTGAGAACCACTATGAGCGAGGAATCCGAGGACCCGAAATTGGCGGTCATCCCTGAGCCCCCCGAGTTGGAAAAGCATGGGCCGGCCCGAGTAATTTCAATGGTTAATCAAAAGGGCGGCGTTGGGAAAACCACGTCCACCGTGTCACTGGGTTCGGCGCTTGCCGATTACGGGCGCAAAGTGCTACTCGTAGATTTCGATCCGCAGGGCGCGCTGTCGGTGGCGCTGGGCATGAACCCCAATGAAATGGATCTGTCGATTTACAATTTGCTGACCCAGAGTGACTGCCACATTGGGGACGTAATTGTCAACACCCGGGTGCCTGGACTGGATCTAGTCCCTAGCAACATTGATTTGTCCGCTGCCGAAGTTCAATTGGTGAGTGAAGTAGGCCGGGAATATGCACTACAAAGGGTTTTGGTGCCGATCATTGAGGACTATGACATCGTGCTTATCGATTGCCAACCTTCCCTTGGGCTGCTCACTCTAAATGCGCTTACTGCGAGCACTGAAGTAATTATTCCCATGGAAACTGAATACTTTGCTTTGCGCGGGGTCGCGCTCCTCAAGGACACCATCGACAAAGTCGTATCTCGACTCAACCCAGAACTTCGAATTCTTGGTGTTCTTCCCACCATGTATAACCCCAGAACATTGCACGGTCGTGAGGTGCTTGAATCGGTAACGGGAGCTTTCGGTGACACGGTGTTTTCCACGACCATTAATAGGACCGTGAAGTTTCCAGACTCGGCCGTGGCGGGTGAGCCGATTACTACTTTTGCTCCGTCAAGTAGCGGGGCTCAGGCGTATCGCAGGCTCGCACGCGAGGTTATTGCCAGGTCAACTGTTAAGTGAACTTTTAGGTGAGCATCGAGGTAGTTGACGAAGATACCCAGGGCAAGTCAGGTTTCTCAGTGCGAGTGGGGGACTTTGAGGGCCCATTTGACCTGCTGCTCTCATTGATTTCTAAACACAAACTTGAAGTAACCGAGCTTGCGCTCCACATGGTCACCGACGAGTTCATTGCTCACATCAGAGGCCAAGGCGAGAATTGGGATCTTGACGAAACGAGCAGCTTCTTGGTCGTCGCAGCGACTCTGCTGGATCTCAAGGCGGCCAGGCTTCTGCCCCGAGGCGAGGTTGAAGACGAAGAGGACCTGGCGTTACTCGAAGCTAGGGACCTGTTGTTTGCTCGGATCTTGCAGTACCGCGCATATAAGGAAATCACGGTTTTGTTTACCGAGATGATGGGAACGGCAAGTAAGTCGTATCCACGCACTGTGGGGCTTGAGCCACAGTTTGCGGAGTTACTCCCCGAAGTCTTGTTGAGCATTAGCCCGGACCAGTTCGCTGCCATGGCGGCTTTTGCTTTGTCACCCAAGCCGGTTGAGGAAATAGGCATCGGACACATCCATACCCAACGAGTCAGTGTCCGCGAGCAAGCCGCGATAATTGTTGAGCGCCTAAGACGTGTGGGAACAACAACTTTTCGGGCTCTCACCCAAGATTGCGATTCGACCCTACTTATTGTTGGTCGGTTCCTGGCGCTGCTTGAGTTGTACCGCGAACAATCGGTACTTTTTGAACAGATCTCACCATTAGGCGATTTAACTGTGCGCTGGGTCGGTCAAAATGAGGGCGATATTGAGGTCACGGACGAATTTGATGTTGACCGAGATGTAGACGTCGATATAGAACCAGAAGCCAACGCGAGATCAGGAAAAGGATCGGGAGAGATCGATGAGTGAGCAGGCCGACGAGTTAGGTGCTCCGAATGTCGGCGCGGCAATTGAGGCGCTTTTGCTTTTGACGGATGAGCCTATGCCGGCAATTGAAATTGCCCAGGTGACGCGGGCACCATTGCCCGATGTTGAACGCACACTCCACGAGTTGTCCCTCGAGTACACGGAGCAGATGAGGGGATTTGATCTCCGGGAAGTCGCGGGAGGTTGGCGCTTCTACACGCGCAGCGAATGCTCACCACTGATTGAACGTTGGGTTGTTGACGGTCAGCAAGCAAAATTGACCCAAGCGGCGTTGGAGACGCTATCGGTGATTGCGTACCGACAACCCGTGACCCGGGGTCGAGTGAGTGCCGTTCGCGGAGTCAACATCGATGGCGTAATTAAAACGCTGCTCACACGGGGATTAATTCAAGAGGCGGGAACAGAAAACGAATCGGGGGCGATTTTCTACAAAACCACTTCCTTTTTTCTCGAGCGGCTCGGGATCTCATCTCTGGCGGATCTACCTCCACTGGCAGAACATATTCCTGACCTAGCAGACCTGGATGCAGTGTTGGAGTCAGTTGCTTCCGGTGACTGAAACAAAGATCCGGCTGCAAAAAGTGTTGGCCGCCGCAGGAATCGGGAGTCGAAGGGCATGTGAAGCGCTCATTGACCAAGGTCGAGTCAGTATTAACGGTGAGACAGTGACCGGCCAGGGCCGTCGAGTCGACCCAGAAGTTGACGTTATTCACGTAGACGGCGAAAGGCTCCAAACTAAAGCTGAGATAGTCGTGTATGCATTTAATAAACCAAAGGGTGTCCTGACCACGATGGTGGACGACCAGGGGAGACCCTGCGTTGGCGACTACGTTACTGATCTTGAACGCAGAGTTTTCCACGTTGGCAGGCTCGATGCAGATACAGAGGGCTTATTGCTCCTCACAAATGATGGGGAGTTGGCGAACCGGTTGATTCACCCGAGTTTTGGAGTGGATAAGACCTATATCGCGACGGTCAAAGAGTTGGCCAACCAAGCGCTGGCCAGCCTGATGAGTGGAATCGAGCTGGATGACGGGATGGTCAAAGCCGCCAAAGCGCGAATTATGGACCGAGCCAAGAACGCCGTTATGGTGGAGTTGGTGATCCATGAAGGTCGAAATCGAATCGTGCGGCGCATGTTTGATGCCGTGGGATCACCGGTAACCGCCTTGGTCAGAACCAAAATTGGGCCCGTGGCCCTCGGACAGCAACGGCCGGGGGTTTTACGAGTTATCAATGGAGCGCAATTACGTGCCCTTTACACCGCCGCCGGGCTTTAGCCGGCCCGGTTAGACTTTAATCATGGCGATACGAGCGATCAGAGGTGCGACGTGTCTCACGGCAAATATCGCTGAGGAGATGAATGATGCGGTGGCAGAGTTAATTGACCAGATGATGATTCGTAATCGGGTGTCATCAGCGCAGGTCATCAGTATTCTTCTGACCGGCACACCTGACCTCACCTGTGCGTTTCCTGCTGCTGGAATTCGAATCCACGGTCTCACGGACGTCCCATTAATGTGCGCGCAGGAGATGAATGTGGTCGGCGCACTGGAGCGAGTCGTTAGGATCATGGCCCAGGTAGAAACTGACCAAGAACGCAGTGAGGTGCACCACGTGTATTTGCGTGGCGCCGAAGTCTTACGCGCTGATCTCTTCGACGACTCGGGTCAGTCGGGTCAGTCGGGTAAGTCGGGTAAGGATGCACAGGGTGCCTAGCGTCCACATCATTGGTTGTGGACTGATCGGCACTTCAATAGCGCTATCCCTTTGGAAATCCGGATACAAGGTGAGTGCCGAGGACATTAACGCGGACCACGTTGCTCAGGCACGGGATCTGGGAGTTTTGGCCACATTGTCGGAGCCGCAGTGGGGCGAAACATCTGACCAGCGAGCTGAAGTCGTTTTCGTCTGCGTACCTCCCGGCGTGGCCGCTGAAACAATCAATATTGCGTTCGGAAAATTTGATGGTGCGTTGATACTCGACGTCAGTTCAGTGCGTGGATCGATTATTGACGAACTCGATCGTGAACTCACTGACAGCGGAAGGGTCATGGGCGCCCACCCAATGGCGGGTAGCGAAGTGTCAGGACCCAGATCTGCACGAGCCGATTTATTCCAGGATCGAATTTGGGTGCTGACCCAAGGAAGTGAAGCGTCTCGAGTCACCGCGGAAATGGTGATAACTGACATGGGGGGCGCCTTGGTCACCATGGAGCCGGGAGACCATGATCGCGCAGTTGCGCTAGTGTCCCATGTTCCGCAATTGGTATCTAGCGCTCTTGCCGCCCAACTGATTAACGCAGAACAATCCGATTTAGAGATCTCGGGGTCGGGGCTGGGAGACACTATTCGAATTGCTGGCTCGGATCCGAACTTGTGGAGCGATATTTTGCAAGGTAACGCCACGGAAATCTCGCGGGTGCTGCGCCAAGTGAGCAATGAATTAGCGGAGTTGTCCACTGCCCTTGAAGATAAGAACCGAGTGCGAATTGAACAGACCCTGCGCGCGGGAAATGAAGGCCGGGCGCGGATCCCAGGAAAGCATGGATCCGGCACAAATCGCTTCGAGTCGGTAAACGTGATGATTTCTGACCAACCGGGAGCCCTGGCCGAGTTATTCGCCGGCGTAGGCGTTCTGGATATCAACTTAGAAGACGTGCGGATTGAACACGTCATGGGCCGGCCCAGTGGGATCGTTCAGCTTTTTGTACCTATCGGCGAGTCAGAAGAACTGGAGAGCGGGTTGTACCAGCGTGGCTTTGACACCCGAGGGCGTCAATGACATCAAAAACTTTAGCTTTAGATGGTCCAGCAGGTTCAGGTAAATCTTCCGTGGGTCGGGCTGTGGCTCAGAGTCTGGGCTGGGTGATGCTGGACACCGGCGCCATGTATCGCGCGGTCACGTGGGCGGTATTGGAGGCACGAATTGACCTGACAGATCCGGTAGCAATTTCACTGGAGGCGGCCAATACGACGATTCGCATAACTACAGATCCGCGGAATTTCAGCATCTCGGCAAATGGCCATGAGATCACGAGTGCCATTCGTTCACCGGAGGTGACCGCAGCGGTGAGTGCGGTAAGTGCAGTGCCAGACGTGCGCGAACTTCTTGTGAAACTACAGCGTGAGGCAGTAGCGGCATCAGATTTTGGAATCGTGATTGAAGGTCGAGACATTGGCACCGTTGTTCTGCCTGACTCCGCCCTGAAGGTTTTTCTTACGGCATCTCCTGAGGCCAGGGCTAGAAGACGGAGTTTGGAAGTGGACCCAAATGCGGACGCGGAAAACATCGCCGATACGCGGCTGGCGATTATGGCCCGTGATGCCAAGGATTCCGAGCGCGAACACTCGCCCCTTAAGCCAGCCACCGATTCCCAAATACTGGACACGAGTGAACTGACCTTGGATCAGGTTGTGGACCAATTGGTCCAAATGGCTCACCACGCATATCCGTAGGCACCATTGGTGCAGCCCTCTGCAGGTGAGGGCCAAGCCCCTGTGTACTTTGGGGAGTCGTCGCAATGGCGTCGGAGCAAGCAGATTCAATTGACATCCCGAAGGGCAGAGCGAGCAGCGACATGGATGGACACGAAGGCAGCTCAGTGGAGCCTGACGACTCCGATTTCGAACCGATGGATGAAGACTCACTACTTTCCGCGGCTTTTGAAGCTGTCCGTGAGGAATTTGGCGATTTTGACGCCGATCTCGCCGAATTGGGTTCGACCGCGAACCTGCCGGTTGTGGCCATTGTGGGTCGCCCCAACGTGGGCAAGTCGACCTTGGTGAACCGCATTATTGGGCGAAGAGAAGCTGTGGTCGAGGACGTACCCGGTGTGACTCGCGACCGGGTGAGTTACGAAGCAGAGTGGAACGGAAAAAAATTCCTGGTCATGGACACTGGCGGGTGGGAACGCAATTCACGTGGCATTCATGCCCAGATTGCAGCTCAAGCGGAGCGGGCAATCAATGAATCTGATGTAATTGTTTTTGTCGTTGATGCAATGGTGGGAGCCACGACAACGGATGAATCTGTTGTTGATGTGATCCGCAAATCTGGCAAACCTGCGATCTTGGTCGCCAATAAGGCTGATGATCACAATGCTGAGCTGGAAGCGACGGCCTTGTGGAGTTTAGGGTTAGGGGAGCCGCAGCCCGTTTCTGGATTGCACGGGCGCCGCTCGGGTGATCTCCTTGATGCAGTGGTAAACGCGCTGCCGGAAACCGGATCGGGCCAAAGAAAGGAAGGAGCCCCCCGCCGGGTCGCACTGTTGGGAAAGCCCAATGTGGGTAAATCATCACTGCTTAATGCTCTCGCAGGATCATCTCGAGTGGTGGTGGATGACGTGGCGGGAACAACTGTTGATCCGGTTGACGAATTGGTTGAGATCAAGGATCGTCTGTGGTGGTTCGTTGACACGGCAGGGATCAGGCGCAGGGCAAAGGAAGCATCCGGTCACGAGTACTACGCAACACTTCGGACCCAAGCAGCACTTGATCGGGCTGAAGTCGCGATCGTTCTGGTCGATGCGTCCGAACCACTGAGTGAACAAGATCAGCGAATTATCTCGATGGTGATCGACTCAGGCAGGGCACTTGTGATTGCATTCAATAAATGGGATTTGACCGACGAAGATCGTCGTGGGTATCTGGCTAAGGAGATTGATCGAGATCTGGCTTCGGTCGCGTGGGCACCAACGGTCAACATTTCAGCCAAAACTAAACGGCACGTGGAAAAGTTGGCTCCGGGTCTTGAGTTGGCCCTAGACAACTGGGATTCACGGATCCCTACTGGTGCGCTGAACAGATTCATCGCTGATCTCACCGCAGCCCACCCGCATCCGCTCCGCGGCGGCAAACAACCACGCATCCTTTTTGGCACCCAAGTGTCAGCGGCCCCACCAACTTTCGCTCTATTCACCACCGGGTTCCTAGAGGCGGGATATCGGCGGTTTATTGAGCGCAGATTGCGCGAGGACTTCGGTTTCGACGGTACTCCAATTCGGATTGTCATGCGTGTTCGCGAGAAACGCTCCCGCCGCTAAAAGTAGTACTAAGTCATGAAAACTGACTCATGCCCATGAGATAGGGTTATGAGTCGTGTCACGGGCTGTGGCGCAGTTTGGTAGCGCGTCCGGCTGGGGGTCGGAAGGTCGCAGGTTCAATTCCTGTCAGCCCGACTCGTTTCCCCCCATGATCTCTCGCCAGATCGTGAGGGGATTCGTTGTTTCCGGTGGAGGTTGCTGTCGCTTGAGGCAGCTCACACCCCCTTTATGGGCAGATTCCCGTGCGTAGACCTGAAAACACCGCGAGATCTGGAAGATTGTGTGCAGCCCCCACTTATCGTGGGTCATATTCGCGCGTATTGCTTCGGTTGCTTGCTGCTTTCTGTGTGACCGATATGTTGAAATCGATGTCAAGAAACTGATATTGATCCTTTCGGGTCACGTGATTGGTCGGGGACTCCTTGCATTCGATAGGCCTTCGGAAACATGGTGGAGTGTACTAAGGTCAATCATCATGCTTGTGTCTGTAGATCCCGTGTACGACCCAGTTTCTGAGGAGTCTCACAAGGATCCGTATCCATCGTACGAACATTTGCGGGAAGAGTTCCCGCTTTATTACATTGCCCGCCATGATGTGTGGGCTTTATCCCGGTACGCCGATATCAAAAATGGCCTTCGAGACTGGGAGACATTCTCTAGCGCTAAGGGGGTGGAGTTGGGTTCGTACGTGCAATTCTTTGGCCCTGGCAGTATTCAAGAGTTGGATCCACCCCGTCATGACGTTCTGCGTAAAATTTTGGCCCCTCGGTTTCTCAACAAGAATGTCAAATCCTACGAAGAAATGGTTCGAATAACTGCGCGAAATCTTATTGGTGAGTTCCTCCAACAGGAGCATGTTGATCTTGCAACAGAATTTACTCAGAAGCTTCCCATCGCGACAATTTTTCGGATTCTTGGCATTCCCGAATCGGACCTGAAGTGGGCAACGAAAGCTGGTCTACAGATGTTGAACCGCCCACCTGGTGAATCTGGGCCCTCTCCCCGCGCATATGAGCTTCGAGCAGAGCTGGTTGCATATTTTGAATCGTTGGTACAAGAACAGCAGGGTGGAGCTTATTGTGACGATGTCTTCGGAGACATTGCTCGTGCGATAGACAGTGGCACGATGCATCTTGAGGAAGTTCAAGGTTTGACGCTACTTCTTATCGCTGCAGGAATGGAAACAACCACAAGTCTGCTGGGCAACATCGTGCATGCACTTGGAACCGGTCAGGTAGCAGGAGAAGATCTCGCATCGGATCAGGGGGAAATGTCCAATACTGCAATCGACGAGTTTCTTCGCTTCGATGCGCCTGCTCAATGGTTAGCGCGAGTAACGAGTAAAGAAGTGACCCTTCATGGAATCACGCTCCCCACTGATTCTCGGGTTCTCATGATTTTTGCTTCAGGCAACCGGGATCCTCGTGCGTTTGAAAACCCAGCTGAGTTGGTTTTGTCGCGTGATGGCAGTCGAAATCTTGCATTTGGCGAAGGGATTCACTTTTGTGTGGGCATGCCACTGGCGCGACTAGAGACGCGCGTGGGTATTGGAGAACTTCTCTCCGCTTTGCCCAAATTTGAACTTAATGCTGCCCCCGTTCGGTATCCATCACACGTTATCCGGGGTTACGAGAACATTCCCATTGAGATTATTCGGTAAGCCAAGATGTGGAATTGGCACTTCACGGCATGGCGTATCGTCGAAGGGAAAGCGAATTCGCGCAGGTAGTGACTTGGGCACCTTCTAAAAACTGTTTAAGGTCACGCGACCCGTGAACCCGAATATTCTCGCCAACTACGTGATCCACCAACGGGAATGGTTGCGATCTTGGTAGATGGGGCAACGTGAGAAGGTAAAGAGTGCTCAACTCACGGCCATGATGCCGGCAAGAATTAACGCGGCAACCGCGAAGTACCACAACACAACACCGATTGCAGCGATGCGCAACGGAGCACGGTATTCGCCAGCGGCTATCTTAAATGCTCGATGGTAAACGGTATGAAATCCGGTTGCGGCCTTGCGAGCGTCTCCTGAAGGGTCACGCTGGGACCAGTACCCCCGTTCACTCGACATGCCAAGCAGAACAAAAACGAGCCCAAATATAACGAAGGCGATTGCGAAGAAAACGACGGTCTCGGTGGCAATACTCACGCGTGAAGCCTACTGGCACGCAGGTATGGATGTGCAGCAAAGAACCCTTGCCCGCCTGTCGGGAGTCTCACCGGCATGCCCAGACGGTGATTTCTTCCGATGTGGTTTACAAAGAGCATTTATGAGCCGTTTCTTGGCCCGTTCCCTTGCCCGATGGAGTCACTTAATGGTTAAGTAGGGATATGGAAATCAGCGGATTGCTCAGCGGGCTAGTTGTCGGAATGATTATTGGGCTGATCGCTCGAATTTTGGTGCCGAGTATGCAGCCCATCGGGTGCATTGTCACGATCCTGATCGGCGTTGTTGGCGGCGCCGGCGGGGCGCTCGTTGGAAGTTGGGCGGGGTGGGGTTTCTGGCTAACGTGTGGGACACAAGTTTTGATTGCCACTGTCTTGGTGGCCGTCGTTGCTGCGGCCTTTAAGAAGGGAACTTAATTGGTGGATACTCACCGTTGATTCTTATTGGTAGTGCTGGGACCACGGCATCATGGCCATCAACAACAACTTGGGTGAGTTGAGGGGCGGCAGCGGGGTCCTTGAGTAGATCCTCGGGCAGTTGCAATCGGTCCGCAGGGACATCGGCTGATCGTAGAGTTGTAATTAGGTCGGCGGTAGAAAATTTTCTGAAGGACTCGGAAATGAGTTCTCGAAGCTGTTCTTGGTGGGTGACCCTTCCCATATTCGTGTCAAAGCGTGGGTCTTTCGTCAGGTCACTTCTTCCGATCGCAGCGACCAATCGTTCAAAAACCGCATCACCACCAACGCCAATCATGACTTCGCCGTCAGAGGTGGGAAATAGCCCATAAGGAGCAAATGCGGGGTGACCGGTCCCCGAACGTGTGGAGGTTGCTCCGGAAATCTGATGGGCGAGTAGGTGATAAGAACTCCAGCTGACGCCGGTTTCGAATAGCGAGGTTGCGACGCTTGATCCGATCCCAGATTGAGTTCGTTTAAACAGTGCCGAAATGATACCGATCGACAGCCACATTCCTGCACCCATGTCCAGCACGGAAACACCGGCTCGAGCGGGTTCAGCATCGCCCGTGACCGCAATGATCCCGGCCCGGGCCTGAACCACTCCGTCATAACCAGCCTGGTTCAATTCATCGATGTGAGAGCCGTAGGCGTTGAGGTTTGCAGTGATCAACTGTGGGAAGCGAGTGCGCAGAGAGGGGTCATCCAGTCCCAGTTCGGTGAGTTTGCGCGGGCGCAAGTTGGTAACGAAAACATCTGCAGCACTGAGAAGCTTGTGGAGTGTGTCTTGATCCGCTTGTTTGCGAAGATTCAGCGTGTGCAGTGTCTTATTACGATTAACCACATAGAAATACGCCGAGCCATTTCCCTGCGTCGGTGACATGCGGCGGCTGTCATCACCGGTGGGTGGTTCAATGTGGATCACGTCAGCACCCAAATCAGCCAGGATTGCGCCAGTGAACGGTGCGGCAATATTTGAACTCAGATCCACAACGACGATTCCAGCTAGTGGCAGGGCATCACTTCTCAGTGGCATTCGTGAACAGTACTAGTCATTAGTGCCAAAAGTCGGCCACTGAGTGGCCAGGGCATACCTGCGTGGGCTCAGTTGACAAAATGTGGTGCTACGTCCCGATCGGCCATGACGTGGGTGAGTGAAAGATCAAGGCGTTGTCGGTTCAGTTGACGAGGATTGATGTCTCTGAGTCGGCTAGACTTGAATGGGTGTGAACGGGTGCGGCTGCCGGGCAGATCCTTCGGGTAAGCGAGCGCAGCCCCAATTGGGCTGTGCGTGTGACCATATTGTTTTCGTGCTGGTGGGCGCAGATGCTTGCAAGTGTGAGATATTCATCTACAGTAGGACAGCGGATAAGGGGTATTTTCGGGATGAAGATTAATGGGTACGAGATTGCAGCGGGTGCTAAGCTGGCGGGTGCGGACTTGCCCGGAGCGGACTTGAGCGACGCGAGACTGGCATATGCCGACCTCACAGAAGCTGACCTCACAGAAGCAAACCTCAGTGGCGCGTCTCTACACAGCGCGACCCTTACCGGTGCGAAGTTGTCCATGGCGAACCTGAATAAGGCGGATTTGGACAGCGTGAACTTTGCCAGGGCGGACTTAACCAAGGCGAACTTGACCAGCTCGAAACTGGTTTACGCGAATCTGAAGGGTGCGGACTTGACCGACGCGGACCTAACAGACGCGGATCTGACTAGTGCGGACTTGGACAGTGCGGACCTTACTGACGCGGACCTCACTGGAGCGAAGTTGTCCATGGCAACCTTGCGTGATGCGCACCTTATTAAAGCGAACTTGAAGGGCGCGAATTTGAGGTTTGCCAGCATGAAGGGTGCGGGCCTGGAAGGTGCGATCCTCCGGGGCGCGGACCTGACCGGCGCGGACCTGACGCGCGCAGATCTGACCGGCGCGGATCTCGATGGTGCAAAGCTACATAAAACCACGATGCCCGACGGAAGCATCAACAAGCCTTAGACCTATGAAATCGACCACAGTGCGGTTGAACAGTTGGCCTCGAATTGTCCCGTGGATTGCACGTGGGGACGTCGATAAATCTGGGAAACTATGTGTGTGTAGAGGAGTAACTTATGGTCTTGTTTAATAGAAAGGTAAATGGCCATTCGATTAACCCTGGTGTGGACTTGGCGGGCGTGAGCCTAGATGGTGCAAATTTGAAACGCGCGGACCTGACCAGTGTGAACTTTGCCGGCGCGGACCTGACCCGCGCGAATCTTACCGGTGCGAACCTCACCAACACCGACCTGACAAAGGCGCACCTACCGGGCGCGGACCTGACTGGCGCGGACCTGACTGGCGCGGACCTCACTCGAGCGGACCTTACCGGGGCAAACCTGACCCGCGTGAACCTGACGAACGCGAATATGACCAATGCACACCTAGCTGACGCGTGTTTGCGCGACGGGTCTTTGTCTGGCGCGTTTTTGTCTGGCGCGAACCTGACAGGCGTGGACCTTTCTGGCGCGAACCTGACAGATGCGGACTTGTCCTACGCGGACCTGACGGGCGCAAACTTGACAGATGCGGACTTGTCTTACGCGGACCTAACGCTTGCGTATCTGACAACCGCGGTCCTTTCTGGCGCGTCTTTGTCCGGCGCGAATCTGACCCGCACGGACCTGACCGGTTCCGATCTATCCAACACAGACCTCACCAGGGTGGATTTGAAGCACGTGAGCCTGACCGGTGCCGATCTAAGGAACTCCCAATTGATCGGCATGGACCTGACCGAGGTGAACTTGACGGGCGTGAAATTGTCCGGTGCGGACCTGACGGGTGCGGACCTGACGGGTGCGGACCTAGCCGGCATGGATTTGACGGGCACGGATCTGTCTAGCGCAAACTTGACCGACGTAGATCTGTCCGGCGCAAACTTGACCGATGCGAATCTTTCCGGTGCAGACCTGACCCACACGGATTTGTCTGGTGCGAACCTCGCTGGTGCGAACCTTGCTGGCGCGAACCTCACTGGTGCGAACCTCAGACAGTCCAATTTCACAGGCATGGTCCTGACCGACGTGAAACTTTCCGGTGTCGATTTGACGGGCTCGAACCTTGCTGGCGCGGACCTGACTGAGGTGAATCTGACGGGTGCAACGTTGATAAACGTGGATTTGTCTGGCGCGAACCTGTCCGGAGCAAACTTGACTGATGTGAGCCTGTCTTGCGCGAACTTGACGTCATCCAACCTGTCTGGCGCAAACTTGTCCGGCGCGAACCTCACTGGTGCGGATGTCTCTCACGTGATCTTGACAGATGTGGATTTGACGGATGTGAATCTGTCCGACGTCAATTTGACGGATGTGAATCTGTCCGACGTTAATTTGACGGATATGAACCTCACTGGG
>Ga0115564_10003472_pt1 | contig 13155 bp, 11 predicted proteins | sample COGITO_mtgs_1105_7_FD_88680 | JGI IMG/M metagenome (GOLD analysis project Ga0115564, IMG submission 88680) | Pelagic marine microbial communities from North Sea - COGITO_mtgs_110523 | ecosystem: Environmental > Aquatic > Marine > Epipelagic | place: Germany:Helgoland, sampling site Kabeltonne...
AACAATAGAGGGTGTGGTGCGCGCTCCTTCAGAGTTTTCCAGCACCTGAGGCTCACCGCCTTCCATGATAGCCATGCAAGAGTTGGTGGTTCCGAGGTCGATTCCTAGTATTTTAGACATAATGATTAGATGGTTTGATGGTTTGGTTTGCTTCGTTTCAGCATGTAGATCGTTTTTTCATTCGGAAAGGTATGAGAACGTGGCCCATGTCTTACCAATTGTAGTTTGTTGACCACTTGCCTTGCAGATTACATGCCAACAAGGGGGCGAAAACACTTAACCCGTTGATCATAATAATATTAAGAGCCTTTTTCGTCACGAGATAGCTATCGCCCAAAACACTGGAGCGACAAAATGTCGCGGCATTCTGGCTGCTAAGCTAGACAAAATGACCCTGTGCGACAAAGGCGCACCGCTAGGATCAAAGCCATAGCGATGCTCAGAGCATAAAAAATGGCCACGTATCAACGTGACCATGAGTGAGAGCAGCTGAACTGCTGTTTTGTAGCTGTATCGCTAGTAAACTACTTAGCGCTATCGGATACTATGGGAGCTGCGGGCGTAGCAGCAACTGAAACGGCACTATCAGTGGGAACATCATTGAATGAAGGCAGAGCACGTAACTTGGGCACGCTTTCTTCACCGGTGCAACAACCACACGAAGATAGAGCGAACACGCTAACTGCGGCGATAGGAAAAATTGTTAGTTTATACAAATTCATATTTAATAGTGTTATTTACTGATTATTAATGACTGGAATTGATGGTGATGACAAGTAGAAAGAAAAAACAAAAAAGGTGAGTTAGAATTAACTAACCCACCTTTGTGATATTTGATGTATTGATTACTCCGCTTACTTAGCAGATATATCCACTACAGGTGCGGGTGCAACTTGTGAATCAGGTTGTGAACCACAGGAGGCACAGAGTGCAAGACCTGCGGCAGCGGCAAGAATGATAGCAATTTTCATAGTTGGTATAATCTTAACGTTTTAGGGTCTTAACACCAAGTGATCATTACTTAGCAGCTTCTACACACACAGGAGCGGCTGCTTCCTGTTGACAAGTACAAGAAGCACTGACCATGAATCCACATGCTGCTGCTACGATTGCGATAATTTTAACGATTTTCATAATATAACTTAGTTTGTTTTAGTTCGTATTTTGTTTGAGAGAGGACAAGCACGCCCAATCAACAGTCTTAATACTATGGAATGCCCCACATCTTGCAAGATGTATCGTAAAAAATAACAGCCTCTCGATTAATGACAGGCCCACCCCAAATCATAGCTAGATTGATATTTTCCAGGCGCGTCTTATCTGAATGCGTTGGGCGATCTCGCGCACAGCCCTGATCATCAGCAACTTCACCTTTTCTCTATAGCAATCATTGTGATGTCATCCATCTGAGGCTGGTCACCAGCAAAGGCAGATACTTCCTGCCGAATCGACTCCACAACCCTCTCCGCCCCCATCGCCGCGGCTTTGGAGAATACTTGCTCTAGCTTCTCCAACCCAAATTCATTGTCATGGTCATCCACAGCTTCACATACCCCGTCTGTATAGAGAAGAAGGCAGTCCCCTGTTTTCATTTCTATTTCTACATCCTTGGTAACTCGATCAAATACATCACCCGCATCAATGCCCAGAGCCAAGCCCGGCGGCTTAATAGTTTCAATACTAGCTGTTTCGGCTCTGAATAAAATAGGCGCATCGTGTCCCGCCCTCGACATTCTTAGTTTTCCGGTATCGTTGTCTACGACAATATAGATCAGACTCACAAACATATCCTCACGCACGTCAGGAAAGAGATGCCTATTCACCAAGCCCAACGCCTCTGATGGACTTACCGTCGCCATTGCCGTTAAGCGTAAAACACTACGGCACATTGCCATTAAAAGGCCAGCGGGAAGACCCTTACCGGTAACATCGGCGATAACGATTCCCGACCTATTTTCAGGCAAGTCAATGTAATCAAAATAATCACCACTGATCATACGTGCCGGGGTGTTACTACCATATACTCGGTAGCCTAGTATGTGAGGCTCAGCAGATGGCAACAGCACGTTTTGCACTTCTCGTGCCGTGCGTAATTCATCATCGATCTTGCGTTTATCAGTAAGCTCCTGGTGAATCATTGCATTACCCATGGCAAATGCCGACTGCTCAGAAACAGATCTAAATACATCATAGTCGTTATCTGTGAATGGACCATTCTCATGATTGCGCACTACAGCGACAACGCCGATATTCCGACCTCCATACTGCAATCGGGATAACATAGCAGAAACATCCTTAACGTAATGGGCAGGCGATGAGCTCAACGAGGCATGGCTTCGCAAGCTCTCAATGCGCACGCTAGCCTCACCGGCGATCACATCTCCTAATATGCCCTCGTCAGCGCCAACCCTCGTCAGCATGAGGTGGCTCATCAGGGCTCTAGAGTTTGTTTTTGACCGCTCTGTAATTTGAGCAGGAACACTCACCAGTGGCGGGCAATTTGAAGATATAAATTTGGGCACAAGATGAGCTCTATCCTCGCTAAGCAGATAGATAGCACCCCCATCAGTGCCCAGCACCTCGCCAAATCCTTCGACAATTTCCTTATAAAGCTGAGCAGGAGTGATGTCCTTTTCGATCGCCTCACCAATATGGTGAAGGAAATCAAACATTCTCATTTCCTCACCAACAATGTCATCTTTTTCTTGCTGGATCTTACGAAGGCGCAGCCGAGTGATGCACCATGCAAATGTCGTAATGGCAAGCAGGAAGAATAGAACGACCGCAGCCGGATAACCTAGCGCCAACATGGAAATACTGAGAATAAGGGTGTTTTGTAAAATTGATATAAGTCAAAAGGTCAGCCATCAGGACTGCGTGGACATATGTATGTCACCATTATGATAAAACTACCACTATTCGTTATCAGCTTCTTTGGCTTTTACTTCAGCCTCCAAATAATCCAGCACGGTACCAAATTTTTCTGTGTTGCGTTTATCTGCCTCACACAACTTTTTGTGAGCATCAAGAACATGGACCCCTTGACCTATTTTTTCTTCATCGGCTTTGCAGGCAACTAACTTGGCTCGGATACTCTCCATTGAGTCTCGCCAGCTCGATTCTTGCGGGTCTATATCCATCAGCACATCAAGGCCTAAATCTTCCAAGGATTTACGACTGCGATCGCTAGGTGCGGCAACTTGCAGCTTACCTCCCGGTATTTTCATCAACCTCATGGCGAGTCCAGCCATCGTGCCCATGAAGGTAGAATCCATGCCTTTGCACTCTTCCAAGTCGACAACAATAGAGCTTACCCCAGCCGCCATTTCTTTTTCACACCAATCCTTCACAACGGGACTGTTAATAAACGATCCCTTTCCGTCGCAACGAATCCAAGAGAATTCGTCTTCGCGATATGCTGAAATTGAGTATTCTTCACTCACAATTCAAAGAAAGATGTGTAGTCTTATTGATGTACATTGATACACCAGTTCATGCCAAGGGTCAACTAGAAGAGGGGCTAATTTCAGGATCATCGACGTTAAAATAAGTGTTACTTCATTTCAAACAGAGCGGAAAGCGAGTCCCCCCCTCACCACCGGAAATGATTTCCTTGAGAGCTGATGGCTCTCGACCACTAGCGATAACGGTTTCCACACCAGCATCCAAGGCGAACCTGACGGCCTGAAGCTTGGAAGCCATGCCTCCAATAGAAAATTTACCATGATCGGCCCTCACGTGCCCCGATACACTATCGATATCCTGCACCTCAGTGATGACACTGCCATCTTCACTCTGCAAACCATCAACCGTGCTTAGCATGACCAGCATACGAGCATTGAGTAGACGTGCAACTCTGGCTGAGAGCATATCATTGTCCCCCACCCTGAGTTCCTGAACAGCTACCGTATCATTTTCATTGATGATCGGAACAATGTTCTTTTCATCCAACAAGCGATGAAGGGTATCCATCACATGATTACTTGGGCGTTCATGATCTAGGTCTGAAGCAGTCAAAAGAATTTGAGCAACATTAAGCCTGAATTTCTGGAATAGATTCTCGTAAGCGTGCATCAATCGAGTTTGGCCTACCGCCGCACATGCTTGCCGTGAAGCTATATCCTCTGGGTATCCTCCGAGATTCAACGCTGAGACGCCGGCCCCAACTGCCCCGCTGGAAACCATCACGCAGGGAACTCCGGATGCGATCAATTCTGATATGGAAGTGACCAGCCGCACCAAAGAAGCCTCATCGAGGGTGCCGTCTTTTTCAGAAGTTAAGACCCCTGTTCCAATTTTGATTACTACGATGTCTCGTGCCATGATTTGATAATGCTAACTATGGGAAGCGATGCGAATTGCCTGACACACAGCAGGAAAAACCTGTTTCTTGCGACTGACTACACCAGGAGCTTGAAATACACCATCTGCATCTCGCTCAAAAACAAGGGCATTAATGATTTGTGAATTACCACTGGCAAGCAGAAGACTATGGTGACTGTTAATATCAGTAACAATAAGAAGGGCCAGATCATACCCCTTGATCTCAATGAGGGAATCAAGAGCGGCACAAAGCTCCTCCTTACGCGCAGCAAATAAATCCAAGCCAGACTCTTCAACATGCGAAATACTCACTCGCGCAGCATTTTCTTCAAACACCTTGCGGTCTGCATTGATCGCCTCCACCGCAGTATTGTGAGCTAATAACGAACCTGATGCAAAAAAGTCATGGGTAAACTCGGCAGCATTGACAGAGGCAATGCCACACAACCACTCTAGAACCTCCCGGTCCAAGTCTGTCGTGGTTGGTGAGGTGAGGTTCAAGGTATCTGAAACCATACCGGCAATCAGGCACAACGCCACTTCTCTTGGGATATCGATTCCTGCATACCGGTATTCACGGGCAACAAGCGTGCAGGAGGAGCCAACAGGCTCATTGATATATCTAATCGGTTCTCGCGAAACTAGATCACCAGCCAAACGGTGATGATCAATGACCTCGATAACCTCGGCATGCTCCACGCCTTCGACTGCTTGGGAATACTCATTGTGATCCACCATCACTAAACGAATCCGCGGCGGATCAATCAGGTCAGATTTTGAAATAACTCCCATCAAGCAATTATCACCAGGATCAATTACAGGAAACAGATCTTGTTTTACAGAAGCTAGGCTGTCTCGCAAAACTTTAACAGAATCATGAGCCATGACACGAATGATATCATCATCCAAAGCATGACTCACCATCCTAGAACATCGTATGAGTTTGGAAGCCGTAGCCGTATCCTGCTTGCACCTGAGGATGACAACCCCTTTTTCCTTGGCTGATTCCACAAGCTCAGCCGCAACATCAAATCCTCCCGTCACAACTAACATACAGACACCATAATCAATGGCTGTTTGCTGAATGATGGGGCGGTCCCCACAAATCACCACATATGACTTAACGTCTCCTGTTTCAGTCGCGTGCTTAAGTCGTTTTTTAACCGTGTCCACGCTCGATGCCCCCACTAGCTGAACAATCTCGCGCTCCTCGGCTTTTAGATCGGCACCTCCCGCCAGGGCCCCCAGCGTTACCGCAATCTTTTTAGGGCAGGCAATCATCCTTCTCACAGACTCAGGATCTGTATCGATGGGCATAAGCAGTTGTAAAAGATCCAAATATTTCAACAAACCACACAACTGGTTGTTTGAATTTACCACAGGGATACTTCGAACCTTTTCAGCGAGCATCAGTTGATACGCCTGGAGGAAAGTAGCGTCATCACTGACCTTCACAACGTCCTTACGGCAAATCATTTCGGCGGTCGCGCTAACATCATCCAGCAACAACGGCTTTTCCATGCCTGCTTTTTCTAGCACCCAGGCAGTCCTCGTTGGCACGGCGCCACAGCGTGCAGGCAAGGCTTCTGCATACCCTTTCTTCTGCAACAAATCTGCATAGCCAATAGCAGAGCATATGGCATCAGTGTCAGGGTTTTTGTGGCCGATCACATAAAGCGGCATATTGGGTGAACTCGACATGGAATAATTGAAAGCGAAACCATCTCTTATCAGAGGCTGATTGGCAATGCTCAGATGAGACATTTATTAAACAGCTAGGAACATGCCTGCCTGCATCAAAAAGCATTATTGACCACGTTGACTTCCGCCAATTCTCGGTCACACAGAATTACCTCAACAACATCAAACCTCCAGACCAAGTCACGTTTACCCAAAAGGTTGAGCCAGGCATTTGCACCACGCTCGATAAGCTGTTGCTTGTTTCTATCCACCGCATCAAGCGGCCTACCATAGCCTTTACGCGTTCTTGTTTTCACCTCAACAAAGCTCAGCGTCTGCCCATCACGCGCGACAATATCGATTTCACCACCTCGAGGGCCCCTATAATTTTTATAAAGAACCTTTCGCCCATTTAACGACAGGTAGTCAGCGGCGATACGTTCCCCTAGCGCTCCTACCTCTTGAGCCGAGAGCTTAGCTCCATCTTTTTTAAAGATGCGGCAAGGGCGCCGACTGGGACGGCAGCTAAAAACGCAGCCAAGGCGACGCAAACATCTGCGGATAAATGAAATCAGCGAGCTCACAAAAACGTTCAATCAAGACAGGTTGGCAAAATCACTGATTAATCGTCACTGTATTTTTTGTGCCCTTCTTTTTTGCCGGCTTTCACCTTCGTCATAGCCGCGTCAACTTTCTCCGCATCCTCCTCTAGGTAAGCTATTTCGAGCTCGCATAAACTCGCATAGGACAAGCCCATCATGCGGCGGTAGTCAGCAAGTGCCTTAGCCTTATCTTTGCCATCAGGCATACCCTTGATGAGTATTGGCACAAACTCCATGCCCTTTCGCACCCCATCCGCTGCCCTCCGTGCTGCCTCGGCACCCCCAACCCAGTCATTTCTGTCTATTTTGCGCAGACTCTTGAGGGCATCACTGCTCTGCTCCATGGTCTTAGTCAATGGGGTGTCGTCATCGTCATCAGCATGAGCTGGAGTGATCGTTGATAGTGCACAAATGAAGCAAACCGACAATAAACGTAACAAAGAAGTATCAAATTTCATTGCATTTATATACATCTCAGAATCTCAGATCTGTCAATCTCGTTGAAAATACAGCATTCTGCTCACTTGGCATCGCCAACGCTGGACACCCCTCGTTTTAGTCGCTAAAAATAATCTCAGACATGGCAGCCTCGAATGGAAATAAGGTGAAAGAAAAAAAACTGACCCCTATGATGGCTCAGTATCAGACAATGCGCCGCTCATTGCCTGATGACATCCTCTTGTTTTATCGTCTGGGTGACTTCTATGAGATGTTTTTTGATGATGCCAAGACCGCGGCCAGCGTTCTCAACGTCGCCCTGACAAAACGCAATGACATCCCGATGTGTGGTGTGCCGCACCACGCAGCCCAAGGCTATATCGCCAAACTCATTAAGGCAGGCAAACGAGTCGCCATTGCAGAGCAAACAACCGAACCGCAGCCAGGCAAGATCGTCGAACGAGAAATCGCTCAAATTATATCTGCAGGCACCGTAACCGACATCACCCTCCTGGATGATACTCGCCACAACTACATTGCCGCCGTTTACCAATCAGGAAAAAAGATAGGTCTCGCTTATGCCGACCACTCTACTGGTGAATTCACTGTGGCCGAGTTTGACCATGTGGATCCTTTAAAAGATGCTCTGCAAAGCTTGGCTCCCAAAGAATTGATCATCGGCGACGACCAGCTCGACCTATTTGGACACCTCTCCGGCTGCCTCCCCTACGATGGTTATGCCTTTCTGACTGACCAGGCACGAACATCACTCTGTGATCATTTCAAGGTTCAATCGCTGCGCGGCTTTGGCTGTGATGAAATGTCTGCAGCCATTTCTGCCGCTGGCGCCATTCTGCACTATCTTTCTTATCAGTTGCGCCGATCTTGCGAACACATTCGCCACCTAGCCGTAAGAAATGGCGGTGACCACGTCATCATTGACGCGTCATCACAGCGCAACCTCGATCTTGTCGATTCTCCTACCGGCAGGCAGCACTCATTACTTGGCGCACTCGACCGCACCGCGACACCTATGGGAGCGCGCAAACTGCGTGATTGGATACTACATCCACTTCATGACCTTACCCTGCTCACTTCCAGGCAGGACCTCATCGAAGCCTTTCTTGCCGAGCCCTTCCTGATGGGTCAATGCCGGGAGCAGCTCAAAGGCATTCGCGACATTGAGCGCACCACCTCAAGACTGTCTCAAAACTCAGGCAATGCGCGCGACCTGATGTCATTGCTCACTTCACTGCTCCAAATCCCCAACCTACGCAGCCACCTGGAGGCTCTCAATGAGCAAGCTCCTGAAGACGAATTTCAAACCAAACTACTTAACGAACTCCATCAATTTCCAGAACTCACCGCGTTATTAGAGAGCGCACTCATTGATGAGCCCTCAGCGGGCACCAAAGACGGCGGCATCATCAAAGATGGATTCAACGCTGAGCTCGACGAGCTACGATCAGCCTCATCAAGCGGCAAACAATGGCTGGCAGAACTTCAGGAAACGGAGCGAAAAAGAACAGGCATCGATTCACTTAAAATTAAATTCAATAACGTCTTTGGTTATTTCCTAGAAGTAACCAAAGCCAAGGTTGAGCTCGTCCCCGATGACTACCAGCGCAAGCAGACCATGACCAATGCCGAGCGCTACATTACTCCTGCGCTCAAGGAAATGGAAAACAAAATCCTGGGAGCCGATGAACGTGCCAAGCAACTCGAATACGAGGAATTCATCAAGCTAAGACAAGCCGTAGCGGATGAAATAGACCGGCTTCAACAATGTGCTGAATCACTAGCCACGCTGGACGTCTTGCTCGGACTCGCCGAGCTCGCCCAACTCCACCAACATACTCGGCCCATCATCGATGAGTCACGAGATCTACACATCAGCAATGGTCGTCACCCCGTTCTAGAACAAACCCTCGTCGATGAAAAATTTGTCCCTAATGATACGATCATTGAGGAATGCAGCTCACGCCTTATCCTGCTGACGGGCCCTAACATGGCAGGAAAATCGACCTATATTCGTCAGGTTGCACTTATCACCTTGATGGCCCAGATTGGAGCATACGTTCCTGCAGAGAAAGCACGTATCGGTCTTGTTGACCGTATTTTTTGCCGTGTTGGTGCCTCAGACGACCTAACCAGCGGACAATCCACTTTCATGGTCGAGATGAACGAAACCTCGCTCATCATCAATAACGCCACCGAAAACTCACTCGTTATTCTCGATGAGATTGGCCGAGGCACCGCCACCTTTGACGGCCTCTCCATTGCCTGGTCAGTCGCCGAACATCTCCATGATACCATCAAGGCACGGACCCTCTTCGCGACCCACTACCATGAGCTTACCGACCTATCACGCACTCGGGAAGGGGTAGAAAACTACAACGTTGCGGTTCGTGAGTGGAATGACGACATCATCTTCTTACGTAAAATCCTGCCCGGAACTGCGGACAAGTCCTATGGTATACAAGTTGCCCGTCTCGCAGGCCTTCCTCCCACGATCATCGAACGCGCCAAAGATATTCTCTCTCATCTGGAAATGAATTCCACCCGTCCAGAAGCCAAAGGAAAACCCAAGGCAAAAAACACCCAGAACAATCCCCTGCCTGAATCCCCTCCTCCTCAGATGGATTTATTTAGTTGATCATAAAACATTGAAAACACATCAGCCCATAGGAATTCTTGACTCCGGAATCGGCGGACTTTCAGTCCTCAATGAGATCCACAAGACCCTACCCAACGAGTCCATCATTTATTTTGGTGACAGTGCTTGGTGCCCCTATGGCGCGCGTGACGCTGATGAGATTCAACGTCGCGTATTTGCCGTGACCGATTTCCTGCTATCAAAAAACTGCAAGCTCATCGTCATTGCGTGCAATTCAGCTACCATCGCCGCCGTAGAAGCGCTGCGAGCAAGCTACCCGATACCCTTTGTCGGCATGGAGCCTGGAATCAAACCTGCAGCAGCCACCACCCAAACAGGCACTGTCGGCGTTCTCGCAACAGAAGCCTCCCTCGCTGGCAAAAAATTCCACCGCCTCGTCGATGATCACGGTAGCGGAGTAACCATCATCACCAGACCATGCCCTAACTTCGTCGAGCTTGTTGAAAGCGGTGACTTCGACAGCCCACGTGCACGTGCTATGGTTGAAGAAGAAGTCCTACCTCTCATTGAGGCAAATGCTGACATCTTGGTATTGGGCTGTAGTCACTTCCCTTTCCTCAGGCCTCTCATCGAAGAAGTCGCCGGACCTAAGGTCACCGTTATGGATACTGGCATGGCTGTAGCCCAACGAGTGAACCATTTCATCGCCGGTGAAATCATGGCACCTACCCCAAGCTATGAGATTTTCACGAGTGGTGATCTTTCTCATTTAAAAAAAGAATTCCCCATTCTCTGTCCTAATCTGAAAGCATCACTGAACCATGCTGACATCTGAAACAAGCTACCTGCAGCTCGATCAATGGCAGCAATTAGCGGAAAAACACCGCATCAAAGTTAAGCAATGGACTGTGCCTTATCGCCGTCGTAAGGCATCGCATCAGCAGCACCCCGTTCTGGATTTCCTCTTTACCTACTACCCCTTTTCACTTGGGAAATTAGAACAGTGGCACCCGGGCTACGGCATTCAACTCGAGTGTGACAAAAAACGCCCAGAGAGGTATCAGACAAAACACTATCAACAACTTGAATCCATCGTTTCACTTTCTACAGATGCCTTATCAGACAAAGAGCTCGCACGCCTTCAATGGATTCACAATCTTTTATGCCTAACCCAGACAAGAACGCCCAACTTCGCCTGTCACGGGCTTCACGAGTGGGCGATGGTCTATCAAGGTCAGGATATCAGACACAGAGAATCTACCCCATTGAGACTTGCTCAAGATGAGATTGACCATCTGGTATCAACCAGAACCATTACCTGTAGTCACTTTGACGCTTACCGCTTTTTCTCTCCGGGTGCCCTGACCCTCAACAAACTCAAACCCACCCTTGATGGCCGCCAAGACTCCGAGCAATGCGGCTGCCTGCACACCAACATGGACCTCTATAAGTGGGCCTCCAAATGCATGCCTTGGGTGGGTAGCGATCTCCTCTGGCAATGCTTCCAACTCGCCCTCAAAGCACGTGAACTCGATATGCGCGCCAGCCCCTATGATCTATCTGAATACGGCTACGATCCCGTCAAAATCGAAACCCCAGGTGGCCGAGCTGAATACGAAACCCTACAACGTCAAATCAGCAAAGAGTCTGTACCCCTGCGCCAACAGCTTATCGATACCCTCGCCCAAGTGATCCAATCATGCGCTTAAAGTGCCAATCAGGGCAAAAGCCAATTATCCATCAGGCTCCACTGAAATATGTTTGCCAGCAAGCTGTTTTACGTATTCATTCCCGTAACAATTTTTGACACAAACGTCCTACTCACATGATTCCAAACGTCCTCGCCGAACGCTACGCCTCTCCTGCTATTTCTGAAATCTGGTCCGCCGAAGGCCGCATCGTCCTTGAGCGCGAGTTCTGGATTGCCGTCATGAAAGCCCAGAAAGAGCTTGGTTTAGACATCCCTCAAGAGGCAATCGATTCATACGAGTCAGTCAAAGACCAAGTGAACCTTGCATCGATCATGGAGCGTGAGCGTATCACCCGCCACGATGTCAAAGCTCGTATCGAGGAGTTCTGTGATCTCGCAGGGCACCAGCACATTCACAAAGGCATGACCTCGCGTGACCTCACCGAGAATGTTGAACAACTTCAGGTATATCGCTCACTTCTCATTATCAGAGAAAAGGCAGTCACGGCATTGGCAAAAATGAAGAATGGCTCCGTGCAGTGGCGCGACCTCGTTATTACCGCTCGCACTCACAATGTAGCAGCTCAGCCTACTACCTTCGGCAAACGTATTGCCATGAATGGTGAGGAATTACTGGGAGCCCTGGACATGCTCAACCACCTGATTGAAACCTACCCCGTGCGTGGGCTCAAAGGAGCTGTTGGCACCCAAATGGATCAACTCTCTTTATTCGACGGAGATGCCGAAAAAGCATCACAACTTGAGCAAAAAGTCTGCAGTCACCTCGGTATCCCAGAAGTATTTACCAATGTCGGCCAAGTTTACCCACGCTCACTTGATATGCGCACCGTGTCCGCTCTGGCAGACATTGCCTCTGGCCCATCTTCACTGTGTCGCACTCTAAGACTCATGGCCGGTCACGAAACCGCCAGTGAAGGTTTTGCCAAAGGTCAAACTGGGTCAAGTGCGATGCCCCATAAAATGAACTCTCGCTCATGCGAGCGCGTCAACGGCTTCCACGTCATCCTCAAGGGTCATGTAACCATGGCGGGCGGTCTTGCTGGCGATCAATGGAATGAAGGTGATGTCTCTTGTTCCGTAGTTCGCCGCTTGATGTTACCTGATGCATTTTACGCCATCGACGGCCTATTCGAAACCTTCCTCACTGTCCTTGGACAAATGGACGCCTACCCTGCAGTCATCGAAGCTGAAAATAACCACTACCTGCCCTTCCTGATGACAACCACCATCATGATGGAGGCTGTCAAGGCCGGTGTGGGGCGCGAGGCTGCCCACTCTGCGATCAAGGAGCACGCTGTAGCTACTGTTAACGACCTACGAGCAGGAAAGATTAAAGAGAACAACCTCCCAGAACGACTCGCTTCCGACGATCGCATTCCTCTCAGCCTAGAGCAGTTGTCTGAAATCATTGCATCTGGAGGTGAAAATGCAGGAACAGCCCGCAGCCAGGTTGACCAGTTTGCTAATGCCGTGAGCCAATGGGAAAAGAAGTTCCCTGATGCCGCCAATTATGTGCCTGGATCAATTTTGTAATGCTCCTAGAGCATCAAAAACACCAAAAAGAGGAGATTTAACAAGCTCACAATAAGTCACTTAAAGTTTTTTGTGATTTTTTTCCTGTTTTCTTTGAACAAGTAGCGACTTGGGGGGTCTATGTATAGTGAGAACAGCGTGTATATCGCGAGGTTCTTATTCATGTAAGGGTGAATTGCAGATATCAGCTTGATCATGTATCAGCGTGTTGAAGTTGTAATCTCAGAAAAGCCGTAGAAAGGGTCCCCCCC
>Ga0115564_10003481_pt1 | contig 13135 bp, 12 predicted proteins | sample COGITO_mtgs_1105_7_FD_88680 | JGI IMG/M metagenome (GOLD analysis project Ga0115564, IMG submission 88680) | Pelagic marine microbial communities from North Sea - COGITO_mtgs_110523 | ecosystem: Environmental > Aquatic > Marine > Epipelagic | place: Germany:Helgoland, sampling site Kabeltonne...
TAAAGTGTTCGCTTTCATAGTGTCCTATATCTGCTAATATTATCTTTTTTTCAGCTTTAAAATAATCATGATATTTTAAATCAGCTGTTACATAACAATCGGCCTTTTGACGAATTGCTTCTTCTATAGCAAAACTTCCAGAACCTCCTAAAACTGCTATTTTCTTTATTTTTTTTCCAAGTAATGGGGAATGCTTAATATGTTTAACATTCATTTTGAGTTTCAAAAATTCAAAAAACTCAATTTCGCTGAGTTCATCATTTAATTCTCCAATCATACCCATTCCAAATTCATTATTATCTTTTTTTAATAATAGTGAGGTGTTTTTTAATGATAATCTTTTAGCAATTTTATAATTAACTCCTTTTGGATTATTATCTAAATTAGTATGAATGGCATATATGTTTATATCGTTTTTTATAGCTTTTTCTACAACTCGCTCTACATAAGTTTTTTCTGTTATTTGTTTTATTCCAGAAAATATAATAGGGTGAAATGTTATTACTAAATTACAATTTTGATTTATAGCCTCGTCAATAACGTTTTCAGTAGCATCAATTGTAATTAGTGCTTTATCTACATTGTTATTTGGATTACCAACCAATAAACCAACATTGTCAAATGTTTCTGCTTGATCTAAAGGAGACCACTTTTCTATAATATTTGTTATGTCTTTTAATTTCATATTAATATGTAAAGTTAAAAATTATTATATGATTGAATTAAATTATAATTTAGTTGTAATGAAAATGATTAAATTTTTATTATTTCCCTTTGGAGTTTTGTATTATCTAATAACTTCTATTAGAAATAAATTTTATGATTTCAATCTATTAAAATCTATTTCTTTTAAAGTTCCATTAATTGGAATTGGCAACCTAAGTTCAGGAGGAACCGGAAAGACACCAATGGTTGAATATTTGATTAGAAATTTTTCTAAAACCTATAATACTGTTTTGATAAGTAGAGGCTATAAGCGTTCTACTAGCGGATATGTTAGAGCTACTAATAAAAGTAACCCTAGTTCTATCGGTGACGAACCTTTTCAAATTTTCAAAAAGTTTAAAAATATTAATGCTGTAGTAGATTCTAACAGGGTTAGAGGAGTTTCAAAAATCATTGTAGAAGAACCTAAAACAGAGTTAGTAGTTTTAGATGACTGTTTTCAACATAGAAAAATAAACTTAAAACTTAATATTCTTTTAACAACGTACAACTCTCCATTTTATGAAGATTTTATAATCCCAATTGGTAATTTAAGGGAAAAAAGAAGAGGTTATAAAAGAGCAGATATTATAGTTGTATCTAAATGTCCGCAACAAATATGTAAAGATGAAATGGATAGTATTAGAAAAAAAATTAAGCTTTATGATTATCAAAATCTATTTTTTACAAAAATTAAATATGATAATAATTTAAAAGGGGATGTTAAATCAAACTTAGATCAAATAGAAAAATCTATCTTACTAGTTACAGGAATTGCTGAAAGCGACCCTGTTATTAGTTTTTTAAACAAAAGTGGTGTTGATTTTCAACACATTTCATTTTCAGATCATTTTAATTATTCTCAAAATGATATTGATAAAATTGAAAAAGACAACAATAAATTAATAGTAACAACTGAAAAAGATTTTCAAAAAATACAATTACTGCAAAGAAAAAATAAATGGGTTTATTTAGAAATCAAAATTGATTTTTTAGAAAATGAATCTCTTTTTAATTCAATAGTAAAAAAAGCTATTATTAGCTGATATGTTTTTTTGCTTTATAAGATGATCTTACTAAAGGACCACTTTCTACATGTCTAAACCCTAAATCTTTAGCAAACAACTCATACTTTTTAAATTGATCAGGGGTTATAAATTCTTTTACAGGTAAATGTTTTTTTGAGGGCTGTAAGTATTGCCCAAGTGTTACTATGTCTACATTATTTATTGCTAAATCTTTAAGTGTTTCATAGACTTCGTCTTCTTTTTCGCCAAGACCAAGCATAATACCTGATTTTGTTCTTTTAATACCATTGTCTTTTAGGTACTTTAGTACATTTAAGCTTCTATCATATTTAGCTTGAATTCTTACCTCACGAGTCAATCTTCTTACTGTTTCCATATTGTGGGAAACAACCTCAGGATTTACGTCAACAATTTTATCAAGATGTTTTTCTATACCTTGAAAATCTGGAATTAGTGTTTCTAGAGTGGTTCCTGGACTAATTCTTCTAATACTTTTTACTGTTTCGGTCCAAATAAGAGTACCCATATCTTTTAAATCATCTCTGTCTACTGACGTTAAAACAGCATGTTGGATATTCATTATTTTAATTGAATTTGCAACTTTTTCGGGTTCTTCCCAATCTATTGTCTCAGGTCTACCAGTTTTTACACCACAAAAGCCACAAGAACGTGTACATATATTACCTAAGATCATAAATGTAGCAGTTCCTTCTCCCCAACATTCACCCATATTAGGACAGCTTCCAGATGAACATATAGTATTTAGTTTATATTTATCAACTAAAGTTCTTAGTTCAGTGTATTTTTTACCAGTTGGTAGTTTTACACGAATCCATTTAGGTTTTTTGGCAATTTTAGGTTCAATAACATCTGTAATTTCAGACATAAATTTTTATCAAATTTTGAGAAACAAATATACGAACTGTTGTTTAAAAATCATTATAAAATTGAAATATACCAAAGACTAAAACATGTTAGAAAAATTAGCCCGATAACACTCAGAATATTAATAAATTTTGATGGTCTATGATCTTTTGGAGTATGTTTACTATTAATTAATTTGAAATTAATGAATGCATAAAAAGGAGCTGTTAAAAATGATAGTATAGTAGCTATTTTTACTAACAGTCCCATCTCAGAAATGAAAAATATAAAAATCATCAGTGTCCCAACTGATAATATTATTATCCATAAGTTATAATTTTTAAACCCTTTGAAACCAAGAAGTTCTGAGCTGATTTTCATTGCTCTTGGAGATGCATCTAGACAAGTTATAGTTGTACTAAACATTGTGGTAAAAGCCGCTATAGCTATAATTAAAAATACACCGTCTCCAATAGACTCAGTGTAAAGATTAATTAATTGTTTAGCAAATTCTCCTCCGTTGTTAGAAAAATTCTCTCCACTTCCAAACATTACAAATGCACCTAAACATAGAAAACTTAATCCTAAAATAATTGTAGTAACATATCCAATATTGAAATCAAAGATTGCATTTTTAGAGCTAAATTTTTTTTCTTTTTTTCTTTTTTCAAGTGTCCAAATGGACTGCCATATTGAAACATCTAAAGGAGCTGGCATCCATCCCATAAATGCTGCTAAAAATGCTATTCCAAGCTCTGTTGAAGGAAAAACTTGTTTTATTTCAAATGAATTTGTAGATCCAAATCCTGCAAAAAATACAGCGAATATTGTACTTATAGTCAGTAATATAATTACAAATTTCATTAGGTTATCTAAAAACTTATAACGGCCAATTATTAAAATAAATAAACATAAAATTGTTATAATAACTGCCCAGGTTGTTATGTTAGAAGAGATTCCAAAAAGTTCAATTGCTAATCCAGCTGTTACTATTGTTACAGCGGTTTGGATTGTAAACATTGTAACTATTGATAATATAAAATAAATCACTAAAACACTAGTATTCATTTTTTTATACCCATGAAGAAGAGTTTCTCCAGTTGCCATAGCATATTTTGGTCCAAATAGAAAAAATGGATATTTAATAATATTTGAAAGAATTAAAACCCATAATAAACTAAATCCAAAATCTGCTCCAGCACGTGTAGATTGTACCAAATGTGAAACGCCAATAGCTGCTCCAGCAAAAAGCAAACCTGGGCCTAGTTTCTTTAATGTATTAATCATTTTTTGAAATTAATTGAAATAGAATTTTTTTTGCTCTCAAAACTTTTACCTTAATATTGTTAATAGGCTGATTTAGTTTGATTGAAATTTCTTTATAACTAAGTTCATTGAAACATTTTAATTCAATGACCTCTTTATAATGAGGTTTTAATGTATTTATTTTAGATTTTAATGATTTTAATTTTTGCTCATTAATTAAGTTATCCTCAGGACTTGGCGAACTTTCTTTAATTTGAATATTTTCATTTAACTGATTTAAGTCAAACTTGTTTTTATTTTTTCTTAACTGGTCAATATGAAGATTCTTAGAAATTGTTATTAACCAGGTTTTGAAAACATATTTATGATTGTAAGTATTTATCTTTTCAAAAGCTTTTGCAAAACTTTCTATAGTTATATCCTCAGCATCAATTTCATTATTAGTTCTTTTAAGTTGGAATTTATAAACATCATCCCAATATAAATTCAACAAAAAACTAAAAGCATTTTGATTGTTTTCTTTTGCTAAGTTGATTTGATTTAAGACTGTAGTGTTTTCAGACAAAAGATTATTTTGTTTCAGGATTTTTACATTCTGTTTCTGAAGGAAGCTTTCCGCATATTCCGCATGGTTCACTATCTTTATTTAAGAATGGACTTGCACTGGCACATGTTCCGGCAAATTTACCATCTTTTTTTACAATAATTTTAATTGCTATTCCTGCAAATGCCAATGCGACTAATAAAAATGTTATAATAAATAATTCAAACATTATTCAAATATATTAACTTCTTCTTCTAGCAAGATATTAAATTTTTTTAAAACACTTTTTTTAATCTTTTGTGAAAAGTTATAAATTTCTCCACCTGTTGCTCCACCATAATTTACAATAACAAGAGCATGTTTATTATGTGTTCCAGTTTTTCCTTCAATTTTTCCTTTGAAACCACATTCTTCAATTAACCATGCCGCTGGAATTTTAACTTCTTTTTCTGATATTTTATAATTAGGAACATTACTGAAATTTTGAAATAAATTTTTGAATTTTAAATTTGAAATAATTGGGTTTTTGAAAAAACTTCCACAATTTCCAATTTTCTTTGGGTCTGGGAGTTTATTAGTTCTGATCTCAATTACTAATTTTGAAATATCCTGAATAGTTGGAGTTATAATTCTTCTACTGTTAAGTAAATCTTTCAATGGCTTATATTCAAAATTTATGAAATGATTTTTTTTTGTAAGTCTAAAAGTGACTCGTGAAATTATGTACTTATTTTTAAGTTTTTCTTTAAATATAGAACTTCGATAAGTGAAATTACATTCTTCCTTGTTAAATGTTTTTAGTATTTTATTTTCGATAGAAATAGCTCTGCAACTGTGAAAAACGTCTTTTAATTCAACTCCATATGCTCCAATATTTTGAATTGGTGCACTACCGACATTTCCAGGTATTAAACTTAAATTTTCAATACCCCCATAATTTCTAACTAAACTCCATTTTACAAAATCATTCCAATTTTCACCAGCCCCAACTGAAACATATATAGAACTTTCATTTTCTTCAATGATTTTTATTCCTTTAATTTCAATTTTTAAAATAGGTTTATTGATATTGTTTTTGAAAAGTATATTAGACCCCCCACCAAGTATGAGTGGATTTTTTTTATTTTCTTTTAAAAAATGTAAAATTTCGTCCTCTTTTTTAGCTTTATTAAAATTATTAGCTAATACTTCTATTCCAAAAGTGTTGTATTCTTTTAGTGAAGAGATATGAGTTTTCAATTTTAATGTATTAATTGAGAGTGATTACTTTATTTGACTTCTTTATTTTCACCATCTTCATCTTCATCAGGTTCTGGCAAAACTTCTCCCTTTATTCTAAGTATAACATTTGCTGTTTTAGCATTGGATCTTACTGTAATTGCTTTTTGAAAAATTCCAGTTCTTTTTGTATCGTAATTAACTTCGATTTCTCCAGACTCTCCAGGTAAGACAGGCTTTTCAGGTTTTTTAGGAATAGTACAACCACAGGATGAAAAAATTCTTGTAAATATCAGTGGGCTATTCCCAGTATTTTTAAATTTAAATATTCTGTTTCCGTTTTCTCCGTTTTCAATAATTCCGTAATCAATTACTGTTTCAGTAAATTTTATTTCAGCTAAATTTTCTTGACTAAAAAGATTTGTTACAAAAAATAACAAACCAGTAAATAATATTATTTTTTTCATATTAATTAAAATTAAAAATTCTTTTTTTAAATATATTACAAAAATACAACTTACCTTTTAAAATACTTTTTAGTTAACTACTTTTGTTTTCAAATTATGAAAGATATATATGGATATTTCTAAAAATTTTGATTCAAAAACTTTAGAGTCTAAATGGTATGCATTTTGGATGGAAAACAATTATTTCAGTTCCGTTCCAAATAATAAAACCCCATATACTATCGTAATTCCTCCACCCAATGTCACAGGTATATTACATATGGGTCATATGTTGAATAATACAATTCAAGATATTTTAATTAGAAAAGCTAGATTACAAGGATTTAATGCCTGTTGGATACCTGGGACAGATCATGCTTCAATTGCTACAGAGGCTAAGGTTGTAAATAAACTTAAATCAGAAGGAATTAACAAGTCTGATTTGTCAAGAAATGAATTTTTGGAACATGCTTGGAATTGGACTGATGAGCACGGTGGTTTGATTTTAGAACAGTTAAAAATATTAGGGTGTTCCTGCGATTGGGATAGAACTAAATTTACTTTAGACGATGATATGTCTGAGTCTGTTATTAAAGTTTTTGTTGATTTGTACAATAAAGATTTAATATACAAAGGTTACAGAATGGTTAATTGGGATCCTGAAGCCTTGACAACTCTATCAAATGAAGAGGTTATTCATGAGGAAGTAAATAGTAAATTATTTTATATAAAATATAGAATAGTAGGTTCTAAAGATTCAATAAGTGTAGCGACGACTAGACCAGAAACCATTTTTGGTGATACCGCTATTGCTGTCAATCCTAATGATAAAAGGTACGCTCATTTGAAAGGTAAAAAAGTCATAATTCCTATAGTTAAAAAGGAAATTCCAATCATTTTTGATAATTATGTTGAGATGGATTTTGGAACTGGTTGCTTGAAGGTTACGCCAGCTCATAGTGAAAATGATAAAATTATTGGCGATAAACATAATTTAGAAGTTATTGATGTGTTTAATAATGATGCAACACTAAATAATTATGGATTACACTACAAAGGGTTAGACAGATTTGTTGTTAGATCCAAAATTTCAAAAGAATTAGATGAAATTGGAGCCTTAATAAAAATAAAAAACCATCTTAATAAAGTTGGTAAATCTGAAAGAACAAAATGCATAATAGAACCAAAACTATCTGAACAATGGTTTTTAAAAATGGAAAAAATTTCAAAACCAGCCTTGACTGCTGTAATGGAAGACGATGTAAAACTTTTTCCCAAAAAGTTCAAAAACACATATAAAAACTGGATGGAAAATGTTAGAGATTGGAATATCTCAAGACAGCTTTGGTGGGGACATCAAATCCCTGTTTACTATTATGGAGATAACAAATCAGATTTTGTAGTAGCCGAAAGTAAAGATCTCGCTTTAACTAAAGCAATCAAAAGAACTAAAAACTCAAATCTTAATTTAGATGATTTAGTTCAAGAAGAAGATGTTCTTGACACATGGTTTTCTTCATGGATTTGGCCAATTTCTGTTTTGGATGGAATTAGAAACCCTGAAAATCCTGATTTTAAATATTATTATCCTACCAATGATTTAGTTACAGGACCAGATATTTTATTTTTTTGGGTTGCACGTATGATCGTTTCTGGTTTGGAATTTAAAGATATAAACCCTTTTAATTCTGTTTATTTCACAGGTTTAGTCAGAGATAAACAAGGAAGAAAAATGTCTAAGCAATTAGGTAATTCACCAGATGCTGTAAAATTAATCAAAGATTTTGGTGCCGATAGTGTTAGAGTTGGATTATTGTTAAGCGCTCCTGCTGGAAACGACTTGTTATTTGATGAATCTTTATGTCAACAAGGAAAGAATTTTTCTAATAAAGTATGGAATTCTTTTAGATTAATAAGCTCTTGGACTGTTTCAGATGAAATTGACCAAAGTGAACATTCTAAAGCAGGTGTTGAATGGTTTGAACAAAAATTTCATTTAAAATTAACTGAAATAGAAGACCATTTTGATAAGTATAGAATTTCAGATGCTTTAATGACAATTTATAAATTAGTTTGGGATGATCTATGTTCATGGTATTTGGAAATAGTAAAACCAGGTTTTGAAAAACCAATTGATAGAACTACATATAATCAAACAATTAGTTTTTTTAAAAAATGCATGACTGTTATGCATCCTTTTATGCCTTTTATCACAGAGGAAATTTGGTCAAAAATAAAATCTGATGTTGAACCTCCTTTAATAATTTCAGATTGGCCAAAATCTAAAAAAGTTAATATTTCAATAATTAATGAATTCGAAAGTTTAACCGATTTAATTAGTAGTATTAGAAAATATCGAAAAGGAAAAAGTATTTCTTTCAAAGAAAATTTAATTCTTTTTTCAAAAGTATCTTTAGACAATAAAGCAGATGCTATATTATTAAAACTAGCAAATACTGAAATAAGGAATGATTTTTCTGGAAAGCAAGAAAACTCAAGTTCTTTTATTGTCGGAAGCCTTGAATTTCATTTCAATAATAAAACAAATGAAAAAGAAGATTTTTCAAAGATTCAACAAGATTTGGATTATAACTTAGGTTTTTTAAAGTCAATTCAAGCTAAACTTAGTAATAAAAGGTTTGTTGATAATGCTCCAAAGAATGTGTTAAACAACGAACTGAATAAAGAAAAAGATACGCTAAGTAAAATTGAGATTTTAAAAAATAAATTAAATAAATAAATTATTTCTCAGCAATATTATCTTCTCCTCCCTTAACTATTTGGTTTAGCTCTACTTTGATTTTGGAATCTAATGGAAGAAATAGGTCTACTCTGGATCCAAATTTAATAAAGCCTGCATCTGTACCTTGCACAACATCATCTCCCACTTTTGCGTAGTTAACTATTCTTCTTGCAAGGGCACCTGCTATTTGTCGATATAGAATCTCTCCAAAATTAATATTATCGATAACTACTGTTGTTCGTTCGTTTTTTTCAGATGACTTTGGATGCCAAGCTACTAAATATTTTCCAGGATGATATTTGCTAAACTTTATAGTTCCGCTTGCGGCATATCTTGTTACATGAACATTTATTGGAGACATAAATATTGAGATCTGTATTCTTTCGTCTTTAAAATATTCTTTTTCATATACCTTTTCAATTGCCACAACTTTTCCATCTACTGGAGATATAATTAATCCATCATTAAGGATAGTATTTCTTTTAGGATTTCTAAAAAATTGAAGTATTAATACCAGTACAATTATTGTTGCAATCCCAATTGATTTTATCACAAATTCATTGTCAATATAACTTGTTGATAATAGATTTATTAAAGCAATAATAATAAATGAAACTATAATGATTATGTATCCTTCTTTATGAAACATTTTTAAATATAATTAATGATAAATAAATAAATGGTGATGCAAATATAATACTATCCATTCTATCGTAGAGTCCTCCATGACCTGGTAACCATTTTCCGCTATCTTTTACACCAGCTTCTCTTTTAAATTGGGATTGCACAAGATCTCCAAGAGTTCCAAGACAACTGGTCAATATGCCCAAAGTTATCCATTCCGACTGACCAAGGTCGAGATTTAAATATTTAAAAAATATTAATGAAAGTATAATGGAGAATATTAAACCTCCCAAAAATCCTTCAATACTTTTTTTTGGTGAAACTGATTTGAAAAGTGGCCTTTTTCCAAAGGTAACTCCAAATACATACGCTGCAGAATCTGAAACCCAAATCAATGCTAAGAAACAAAATACTAAATATGGATTGTAAAAATCATCAATATTTGGAATAGAACAAAAAAGAACTAGGGATCCAACAAGGTAAACATGACCAATGAATCTGTTTTTTAAAAGCGAAAATGAAAAAAATTTATTTTTTAAAAGTGAAAATCCTAAAATAATATTAGTTAAAACAATTACAATTAAAAATATCATTTCAAATATTTGATTTTTTGATAGAATAAATAATGAAATATACAATGGAAACGTCATGTATAATATGAAATTTGATTTTCCTGAGTCTCTAGATAAAAACTTGTGATTATATTTTGAAATTAATTTAATAAACTCGAAAACAAGAATTAAACTACAAATAAATCCAATTAGATAAAACATGTATTCATTATAAAATAATGGGAGTAATAGAACAATTGCATAAGCAGTGGCTGTAATCGATCTAGTATAAAATTCTTTCATTTTTTATAAGTCTTCTAAAAGAAGCAAATACAAGTTTTTTGCTGAGCTTCCATATGTAAGAAAATTAGTATTTTCTTTTTCTTCACTCTTAAAGTTTTTAATTGTGGTAATATTGGTAGGTAGGTTTTTTGGGTATTTACTTTTAATACCATTTAAGCCTAGACTTAATGTTTCTGTAAACTGACTGATTTTTGCAAACACAATAAAATTTTTCGGTAGATCGTTAACTTTATGAGACTTGATTTGTTCGGCGCAAATCAGTAAGCTGCCATCAATTGCAACTAAAAATTCACAAGTAGTTAAAAAAAACTTAGAATTTAAATTAGTCTTGGATATTATTAACTCGGATTTATTTGAAAATAAATTTTGAAGAGAATCATCATAACATAATATCTCTACATCTTTCCAATTATTTTCTTCTAATATTTTATTAAAAAAATCATCACATTCATTTTTGTTTTCACAGTACAAAAATTTACCTCCATTTTTTGTGAAGTTATAAGTGAAACGTTCTTCAATTGGATCTTGTATTTCCGGCATATATTTACCGCTTTCAGACTCTGTTGTATTAGACTCAGATGGTTTATTGAAAAATGATTTAATAAATTTTTTCAAAAAGTTTTTTTAAACAGATGTAAATATAAAAAAACTTGTTGTTAGAACACTAAATGTTAATAATTATAAATAATTATTTTTTTGTCAAATCTTTTAAATCAAATGGTCTTTCTCCATAAATTCTAACTAAATCTTCTTTAAAAATCACTTCTTTATCAAGTAAGAAATCTGCAAGTTCAATTAATTTTTTCTTATGTTTTTTAAGTAATTTAATTGCTCTTTCATATTGAGTTTCAATAATATTGGAAATTTCTTTATCAATAATTTGAGCAGTTACATCACTGTATGGTTTTGTAAAGCCATAATCGTTTTGACCGCTTGAATCATAATAGGTTAAATTACCAATTTTATCATTTAATCCATAAACAGTAACCATTGATCTAGCTTGTTTAGTCACTTTTTCTAAATCACTTAATGCGCCAGTAGATATATTATTGAACATTACTTTTTCTGCGGCTCTACCACCAAGAGCTGCACACATTTCGTCTAAAATTTGTTCTGGTTTAACAATTTGTCTTTCTTCTGGTAAATACCAAGCAGCTCCAAGTGATTGTCCTCTAGGAACAATTGTTACTTTAACTAACGGAGCAGCATGTTCTAAAAACCAACTAACTGTAGCATGTCCTGCTTCATGGAAGGCTATAGTTTTCTTTTCAGATTCTGAAATTATTTTATTTTTCTTTTCAAGTCCACCAACAATTCTATCTACTGCATCCAAAAAATCTTGTTTATTGACTGCTTTTTTAGATTTTCTTGCAGCAATTAAAGCAGCTTCATTACATACGTTGGCAATATCAGCTCCTGAAAACCCAGGTGTTTGTTTAGCTAAGAAATCAGTGTCTAATGATTTGATAGTTTTAATTGGTTTAAGGTGAACTGCAAAAATCTCTTTCCTTTCTCTAACATCAGGAAGGTCCACATAAATTTGTCTGTCAAATCTACCAGCTCTCATCAGGGCTTTGTCTAATACATCAGCACGATTTGTAGCAGCGATCACTATTACATTAGTATTTGTTCCAAAACCATCCATTTCAGTCAATAGCTGATTTAATGTATTCTCTCTTTCATCATTACCACCGTTCATATTACTTTTACCTCTTGCTCTTCCAATAGCATCGATTTCATCAATAAAAATAATCGCAGGTGACTTTTCTTTTGCTTGTTTAAATAAATCTCTTACTCTTGACGCTCCAACGCCAACAAACATTTCAACAAAATCTGACCCTGAGAGCGAGAAAAATGGGACTTTAGCTTCTCCAGCAACAGCTTTAGCAAGAAGAGTTTTTCCTGTTCCAGGAAGCCCTACAAGTAATGCTCCTTTTGGTATTTTTCCACCAAGTTTAGTATATTTTGATGGATTTTTTAAAAAATCAACAATTTCTTGAACTTCTTCTTTGGCACCTTCAAGACCTGCCACATCTTTAAAAGTAATTTTAATATCACTTTTTTGATCAAATAATTTGGCTTTAGATTTACCTATATTAAAAATTTGAGATCCTGCTCCTCCGCCACCTCCTGACATTCTTTTCATAAAAAATATCCATAATCCAACTAATATTAGTAGCGGTAAAAATCCAATAAGAACATCAAACCATTTATTTTCTATTGTTTTAAAGTTATAATTAAATTGAATTCCTTTTTGTTCAGCTTGTTCAAGTTTATTTTGAAAAAGTTCTAAATTCCCAATTTCGAAAATGTAATGAGGACCATTTATATTTTTTTGACCCAAAAAATTTACTGAATTAGCATTTTTGTGATCTGGACTATTCAATGCATCTCTTTGTAAAGTAACTTGTGCTAAATTTTTATTAACGACAGTTACTTCTTTAATTTCACCTTTATTTAAAAACCTTTCAAAACTTGAAATATTAATATTTTTTGATGCAGTTGTAGTACTGTCTCCACCAACAAAATAGGTACTTGCAAAAAATAAAATTATTAAACCATAAATCCAATATGAACTTAATTTAGGTTTTTTATTAGGTTGTTTTGTGTTTTTCATTTTAATAATTAGTTTCAACTAGGGTAGACTTTGCATCTTCCCATAATTCTTCAATATTGTAATACTCTCTAGTTTCTTTATTAAATACGTGAACAACAACGTCTACATAATCAATTAACACCCATTTACAATTTTCTAATCCCTCAATGTGCCATGGTTTTTCAGAAAGTTCTTTACTTACACATTTTTTTATAGAGCTTGTAATTGCATTAACTTGAGTTGATGA
>Ga0115564_10003485_pt1 | contig 13119 bp, 10 predicted proteins | sample COGITO_mtgs_1105_7_FD_88680 | JGI IMG/M metagenome (GOLD analysis project Ga0115564, IMG submission 88680) | Pelagic marine microbial communities from North Sea - COGITO_mtgs_110523 | ecosystem: Environmental > Aquatic > Marine > Epipelagic | place: Germany:Helgoland, sampling site Kabeltonne...
CATCATCCTTTATCAAAAAGTCTATGTTTAAAATTAAACAGTAGGGCAAGAAGCGCAAAACTTAGAACGGCAGAAAAAAGATGAATCAACTACTATCTCTTTTAAACATAGACTTTTTGATAAAGGATGATGCCTTAAAAAATTGGCGTATGATTTTGTATCTCTCTTTGTTAGCTCTAATAATCATTTCAAGTGGTCATTTGGCTGACAAAAAAATATTTGAAATCGCACAACTCAATAATGAGTTGAAAGAAATGAAAAGTGAATTTGTAGAGAAACGAGCTTATTTAATGGAACTCAAAATGGAGTCTCGTGTAATTAAGTCATTACAAGAAATTGGAATTAAGCCTGCTAAAATGCCACCAGTAAAACTAATAGTAGAATCGAACAAAAAATGAGTGCAGAGATAAAAAAAATAAACAATCGTTTTTACCTGGTGGTACTGGGCTTGTTTGTCTTTGCATGTACATTAGTTTATAAATTATTTGTAATCCAATTCACTGAAGGAGATTACTATCGCGATTTGGCAAAAAAACGTACGGTTAAAAATTTTGTACTTCAACCCAGTAGAGGGAATATTTATGCTGATGATCAAAGTTTGTTGGCTACAACAGTCCCAAAGTATGAAATACGTTGGGATGCTAAAGTACCTTCAGATCAACTTTTTGAAAAACACAAAGACAGTTTAGCCCGTGCTCTTGGTAATTTATTCGACAAACCAAGCTCTTTTTATTACAAAAAGTTAAAAAAGGCTAGGCTTGAGAGTAATAGGTATTTATTGATAGGTAAAAATTTAAATTATTCAACGTACAAAAAAATTAAAAGTTTCCCCTTGTTTAATCGATCTTCTCTCAAAGGAGGTTTAATCGTAGAATCTCGATTGGCAAGAGAAAACCCAATTGGGAAAATTGCCGAGCGTACTATTGGATATGAGCAGAAAGATCCAAGCGGCAATTACCTCAGAGTTGGATTAGAAGGTGCCTTTGGACAATATTTGAAAGGTGAAAATGGAAGGCGTTTGAAACAAAAAATTGCAAATGGACAATGGAAGCCCATAAATGATAATAATGAAAAAGAACCCACAGAGGGATTTGATGTTCACACAACACTAAACATCAATATGCAGGACATTGCGCATCATGCACTTTTAAGTCAACTTGAGAAATTTGAAGCCGATCATGGAAGTGTTGTTGTCATGGAAACTAAAACTGGGAATATCAAGGCCATATCGAATTTGGGCAGAACATCCAAGGGGAAATATTACGAAAAGTTAAATTATGCAATCGGTGAGGCTCATGAGCCTGGTTCTACCTTTAAACTCATGGCTATGATTGCCGCATTAGAAGATGGAGTTATCGATCAAAATGATCTGGTTGATACCACTGGGGGAGAGCTTACATTTTATAAAAAATATAAAGTTAGAGATTCAAAAAAAGGAGGTTATGGAATTCTTACCGCATCAAAAGTTTTTGAAGTTTCATCCAATACAGGGATAGTAAAAATCATTCACGAAAATTACAAAAGGAATCCTTCTAAATTTGTGGATCGTCTTTATAATATGGGATTAAATAAACCTTTGAGTTTGCCTTTTAAGGGCGAAGCTTTACCAAAGATCCCATACCCGACAGACTCCGATTGGGATGGATTGGATTTACCTTGGATGGCATTTGGCTATGGTGTTTTGATGACCCCCCTTCAAACTTTAACATTTTATAATGCAATTGCAAATCAGGGTGAGATGGTTAAGCCAAAGTTTATTGATCGTATCAGTAATTTTGGTGAATTTCCAGTAAAAGTTTTTGAAAAAGAAGTTATCAATCCTTCAATATGTTCTCATGAAACTCTTGAGAAAGTTAAAAAAATGATGTTCAATGTGGTGGACAAAAAATGGGGAACAGCTCACAAAATTAAAGACAAGAAATTTTCTATTGCGGGTAAAACAGGTACCTGCCAAGTAGATTATACCAAAGAAGAAACGCAGTATGTGGCAAGTTTTGTAGGTTATTTCCCAGCAGATGAACCAAAATATTCGTGTATTGTTGTTATTCACCGCCCCAATAAAGCTCTCGGTTATTATGGTGCAGAAGTTGCAGCCCCTGTTTTCAAAGAAATAGCACTAAAAATATTCAATACAACTCCTGTTGAAGTGATTGTTCCTGATTTGAATTTAGCTAATCAACAAATTACCCCAGATAAAATAAAACAAATATTAGCTAATCAAATCATCCCTAATGTCAAAGGGATGCCCGGTATGGACGCTTTAATGGTTTTGGAGCGTTTGGGCCTTGAAGTGAAATTAAAGGGTAAAGGAAAAGTTTTTCGACAATCCTTAAAACATGGATTAAAGGTAAAAAGTAAGCAACAAATTTTATTAGAGCTTTCATGAAACAGTTGAAGAACATATTATTTGGTGTTGCTATTGAACAAACCTTTGGATCTTTAGACAAACAAATCAGCACTGTTGTTTATGATTCTCGTAAAGTCGAAACGAATAGTGTTTTTGTTGCTATCAAAGGTGACCTAGTAGATGGGCATGACTATATTGATAAGGCATTTGAATTGGGCGCCACAGTAGCAATTGTCGAAGATCAAGTGAATTATAATCACACAGAAATCACATTAATAAGGGTTCAAGATACTCGAATTGCATTAGCAGTTTTAGCGGATAATTATTATGAGAATCCTTCTCGCAATCTTGAGTTAATTGGAATTACCGGGACCAATGGTAAAACTACTGTAGCCAGTTTATGCTTTGAGTTATTTTCTCAAATGGGTTATGCATCTGGACTTCTATCAACTGTAGCCATTAAATATGGAAATCATAAACTCCAAGCAACACACACAACTCCTGATCCACTTGAAATTAACAAACACTTGAGTGAAATGGTTGTTTTGGGGATAAGTCATTGTTTTATGGAAGTTTCTTCTCATGGGATTCATCAAAAACGAATTTATGGATTGAATTTCAGATCTGGTGTATTTACCAACCTTACACGAGACCATTTAGACTATCATGAAACTTTTGCGGATTATCGAGACACTAAAAAATCATTTTTTGATATGCTTCCAAAATCTGCATTTGCTTTAGTTAATGGAGATGATAAAAACGCAGCTTTTATGCTCCAAAATACCAAAGCAAAGAAAAAATCATTTGCACTTGAAAATTATGCAGATTATCATGCACAAATTTTAGAACATCAATTTACAGGGATGCAATTAAAGGTAGATAGTCAAGAGCTATGGACTCCTATGATAGGGAATTTCAATGCATCTAACCTATTGGCTGTTTATGCAATTGCTTCACTTTTAGATCAAAATACTCTTGAAGTTTTGTCCGAACTCAGTAAACTCAAAAATGTAAAGGGTCGTTTCGAAACCATAAAGGGTCCTAAAGGTATTTTGGCGATAGTTGATTATGCTCATACTCCTGATGCACTAAAGAATGTTTTGCAAACTATTAATTCTATTAGAACTAAAAATGAAAATCTAATTACTGTAGTGGGATGTGGTGGAGAAAGAGATCAGGGTAAAAGGCCAAAAATGGCTGCAATTGCTGCAAGATTTAGTGATCGTGTTGTTTTTACTTCGGATAACCCTAGATCAGAAGATCCCGATCAAATTATTGCAGATATGGAAGCAGGAGTTGCTCCTGAGGATTATAAAAAAACGCTGAAAATTAGTGATCGAAAAGAAGCAATTAAGGCTGCTTGCATGCTCTTGTCGAACAAAGATATTTTACTCATTGCAGGAAAAGGTCACGAAACTTATCAAGAAATAAAAGGAGTAAAAACACGATTTGACGATTATCAAGTAACAGAAGAAATATTATTGAAATTATCTTAATATGTTGTACAATTTATTTGAGTATTTAGAAAACCAGTATCAGTTTCCAGGAGCAAGCTTATTTCAGTTTATCTCATTCCGAGCAGCTCTCTCTGTTCTTTTTGCATTGATGTTTTCTACCATTTTTGGAAAAAAAATTATCGAATACCTGAAGCGTAAGCAAATTGGAGAATCAGTCCGCGAACTTGGTTTGGAGGGACAATCCGAAAAATCAGGTACTCCAACAATGGGTGGAGTCATAATCATCATGAGTACTTTAATTCCTGTTCTCTTGATCGCTCAACTCCAGAACATATATATTCTGCTTTTAATTTTCACCACTGTTTGGATGGGTGCAATTGGTTTTTTAGACGATTACATTAAAGTTTTTCGAAAAGATAAAACAGGGCTTAAAGGTTTTTTTAAGATTATTGGACAGGTAATATTGGGAATCGTAGTGGGATTAACTTTATACTTTCATTCTGAAGTGGTTGTTAGAATTGAGCAATCAAGCCCTCAATTTGAACACGGTATTGAAGGTTTTACAAAAGACGATAAATCTACCATTACAACAATTCCATTTTTAAAAAACAATGAATTCGATTACGCCTTATTGATTGATTGGATTCCAAATGCAACTCCATATGCCTGGATTGTGTTTGTTCCTTTTGTTGTTTTCATGGTTACTGCTTTTTCAAATGGAGCAAACTTGACAGACGGAATTGATGGATTAGCGGCTGGTAGTTCTGCTATTATGGTTTTTACATTGGGAATCTTTGCATGGGTCTCGGGGAATGTCATTTTTTCGGATTATCTCAATGTAATGTATATCCCCAATGCTGGAGAGATAACCATATTCGTAGCATCCTTTTTGGGAGCTTTAATAGGATTCTTATGGTACAACACTTTTCCGGCACAAGTTTTTATGGGAGATACAGGAAGTTTAACCATTGGAGCAATAATAGCTGTTATTGCACTGATGATTCGCAAAGAGCTATTGTTGCCTCTTTTGTGTGGGATTTTTGTAATTGAGAATTTATCAGTTGTACTTCAGGTAGCATATTTTAAATATACCAGAAAAAAATACGGAGAAGGAAAGCGGATTTTTTTAATGGCTCCTTTACACCATCATTATCAAAAGCTGGGGTATCATGAAAGTAAAATAGTATCTCGCTTTTGGATTATTGGAATTCTGTTAAGTGTATTAACAATAGTAACACTCAAAATTCGATAATGGCAGAAAAACTCGTCATATTAGGAGGTGGGGAAAGCGGTGTTGGGACTGCAGTTTTGGCAGTGAAAGAAGGTTTTGATGTTTTTCTTTCTGATGCAGGAAGTATTTCTAATGAAATCAAAACTGAATTGACCACATTGGGTGTCCCTTTCGAAGAAGGAGGTCATGATTTAGAAACAATACTTAAAGCATCATTGATCATGAAAAGTCCGGGTATTTCAAATCATATTGATTTGATGCAGCAAGTTCGTTCCTCTTCTATTAAAGTGGTCTCTGAGATAGAGTTTGCTAGCCAGTTTACTTCTGCTACACTAATTGGAATAACAGGAAGTAATGGCAAAACTACTACAACTTTATTGACCCATCATTTGTTGAAGGAATCTGGAATTAATGCAGGTGTAGCTGGAAATATTGGGTACAGCTTTGCACGTCAGGTAGCAGAAACTAAACGAGACGTTTATGTTTTAGAAATCAGCAGTTTTCAATTGGATGACATTCATAAATTCAAACCTGAAGTTGCTGTGATTACAAATATTACACCTGATCATTTGGATCGTTATGAAAATGATTTCTCAAAATATATAGCCTCAAAATTACGCATTGTTGAAAATCAAACCTCTAATCAATTTTTAGTGTTTAACTCTGAAGACCCAGTTTTAATTGAAGCATTGAATCAGCTCAACACACCAGTTTCTAAAATTTCTTTTGGTTTTCAACAACCAACACATGAAGGGACTTTTGTCTCTAATGATCAAATAATAATTCAACTAGAAAAAGCAGATATGATGATACAAACAAATCAATTTCAGCTTAAAGGAAGGCATAATTTGCTAAATGCAATGGCAGCTGTTTCTGTAGCTCGACTTCTTGAAGTTAGTAAAGATTCTATACGAGAAAGTTTAACGAGTTTTATGGCAGTACCTCATCGATTGGAACACTTTCTTAAAATTCATAACGTAAACTACATCAATGACTCCAAGGCTACTCATGTAAATGCAACCTATTATGCTTTGGATAGTGTGCGATCACAACTTGTATGGATTGCAGGAGGGGTGGATAAAGGAAATGATTACAGTGCGCTTTTACCACTGGTTCGAGAAAAAGTAAAGGCTATTGTTTGCTTAGGAGTAGATAATACAAAGCTTCTAGAGGTTTTTAGTCCTGTTGTTGAAGTTATAATCGAAACACAATCTGTTGATGAGGCTGTGAAAATCGCTCACAAAATCGCTCATAAAAAAGAAACTGTTTTACTTTCTCCAGCCTGCTCAAGTTTTGATTTATTTAAAAATTATGAAGACCGAGGGGAACAATTTAAACAAGCAGTTAGAAATTTGTAATGAATAAAAAGTACAATTTACTTAGCGGTGATTTGGTGTTATGGGGTATTCTTGCCTTGTTGGCAATATTTTCATTTTTCCCTGTTTTCAGTGCAAGTTCAAACCTTGCCTATGTAGTTGGGAAAGGCACACCTTGGGAATATCTTTTTAAGCATATGTTAATCTTAATTTTTGGTTTTGGATTTATGATAGGGGTTCATAAAATTCCCTATCAATATTTTAAAGGAATTTCAATTTTGTTACTTCCTGTAGCTATTTTATTGTTGCTTTACACTGCTACTCAAGGAACTGTCATTGACGGAGCCAATGCCAGTCGTTGGATTCGGATTCCTTTTGTTGGACTAAGTTTTCAGACTTCTACATTAGCCTCAGTTGTTTTGATGATTTACGTAGCCTATTATCTTTCTAAAAATCATGAGACCCCTCAAACCTTCAAAGCATCAATAATACCTTTGTGGCTTCCAGTATCGTTGGTGATACTACTTATTTTACCTTCAAATTTATCAACTGCTGTATTGATTTTCTTGATGGTTATGATTTTGGTTTTCTTAGGCGGTTATCCTTTGCGACATCTTTTGATTGTGCTAGGAGGAGCACTTTTGGTTTTGACCTTTTTTATTTTGACGGCAAAGGCTTTCCCAAACGCAATCCCTAATCGTGTAGATACTTGGATCAGTCGAATTGAAAACTATAAACAGCCCACAGCAGCAGGTTCAGATAATTATCAAGTAGAACGAGCAAAAATTGCAATTGCAACTGGAGGAGTAACAGGCTTGGGTGTGGGGAAAAGTGTAATGAAAAACTTTTTACCCCAAAGTAGTTCTGATTTCATATATGCAATTATCGTTGAAGAATTTGGACTTGTGGGAGGAATTGGACTAATACTTTCTTATTTGATTATCCTTTTTAGGATTATTGTCATTGCACATAGAACTCCAACTATTTTTGGAAAATTAGTGGTTATTGGAGTAGGAATACCAATTATTTTTCAAGCCTTGATTAATATGGGTGTTGCTGTTCAGATTTTGCCAGTAACAGGACAAACATTACCTATGGTAAGCAGTGGTGGAACTGCAGCATGGATGACCTGTATTGCCTTTGGAGTTATTCTTAGTGTAAGTGCAGCTCATTATAAAAATGAAAAAGAAAATGAAACAATAAATTCTAGTGAAGATAACCCTTTAGCTATTTTAAGTGAAGCCATATAAATTCATCATATCAGGAGGAGGAACGGGTGGTCATATTTACCCATCAATTGCTATTGCAGATGCATTAGGAGACTCTTTTTCTGACGCCAAATTTTTATTTGTTGGGGCAAAAGGGAAAATGGAGATGAATAAAATACCCGAGGCAGGTTATCCAATCAAAGGGATTTGGATTTCGGGTTTGCAAAGAGGCTCAATATTCAAAAATATAATGTTTCCTTTTAAATTAATGATTAGCTTTTTTCAATCCGCTTTTATTTTATTAAGGTTTAGACCACACTTCGTAATTGGAACAGGAGGATTTGCGAGTGGACCAATACTTCTAATAGCTCATTACTTTAAAATTAAAACACTCATCCAAGAACAAAATTCTTTTGCAGGAATTACCAATAAAATTTTAGGCAAACGAGTAGATGTGGTTGCAGTTGCTTTTCCTAATATGAGCCGTTTTTTCCCAGAAAATAAAATTATCTTAACAGGAAACCCTGTGCGCAAAGCAATATTAGAAGTAGGTTTGAAGCGTGATAATGCTCTTCAGTTTTTTAAATTGAATTCATCAAAAAAAACCTTAGTTATTTTGGGTGGTAGCTTAGGGGCAGAGCGGATTAATCAAACCATAGAATCTCATTTGTCTTTTTTTTCTGACCAGGGTATTCAATTAATCTGGCAATGTGGAAAATTGTATTTTGATCGATTGAAAAGGCATAATGAATTAAATTATGTTCAAGTGTATCCATTTATTCAGGATATGGATTTGTTATACGCTGCATCAGATTATTTAATATCAAGAGCAGGAGCAAGTTCAGTTTCGGAATTAGCATTGCTGGGAAAACCTGTTTTATTGATTCCTTCTCCCAATGTGGCAGAAAATCATCAATACCACAATGCAAAATTTTTAGCCAATTCTGGAGGCGCATTGATCCTATCTGAAAAAGATTTGAAGGATCGATTCAAAGAATCAATAAATCAACTTATGATTATTGATAGAAAAAAAGTAAAAGAAAAGCTTTCAGAGTTTGCTAAACCCAATGCAACCCAAGAAATAATATTGAAAATAACCCAAGAATTAAAAGTTTAGTGAATTTCGAAAAGCACACATATTATTTTATTGGAATAGGAGGTATAGGTATGTCATCGATAGCTCGTTATCTTGTTTTACAAGGAGCAAAGGTTTATGGTTATGACAAGACACCCTCAACTGTAGTTAGTTCTCTTCAAGAATTAGGAATTACCGTGATTTTTGATTCATCTGTTGAGGCCCTACCCTCTGCTGTTTTATCAAAACAAATACTAGTTGTTTATACTCCAGCAATTCCAACAAATCATCCCCAATTTAATTTTTATGTCAACCAAGGAAATAATATGGTAAAACGTGCAGCCCTTCTGGGAGATTTAACCCGTGACACTATTTGTTTAGCGGTTGCAGGAACACATGGTAAAACCACCACAACAGCAATTTTAACTCATCTGTTTGAACAGTCACAAGTAGCATATACTGCTTTCATAGGAGGAAATTTTCAAGATTCCAAAACAAACATGATGTCCCGAGGCAATGATTATACTATAGTAGAGGCTGATGAATTTGATCGTTCATTTTTACATCTTAAACCAACAATTGCTTGTATTACTTCAATGGATGCAGATCATTTGGATATTTATGAGGACCCAACGAGTTTGAATGAAGCATATCGAAATTTTTCAACCCAAGTAAAAGAAACTCTAATTATTGAGAAGGGTTTATCTTTAGAAGGTATAACCTACAGTGTTTCAGAGGAAGCAGATTTTTATATTGATAAAATAAAACCAGTTTCAACAGGTATTTACTTCGATTTACATACCCCAAATACTGTATTAAAAAATCAGTTTTTCAATCAATTGGGAACACATAATTTGTCCAATGCGCTTGCCGCATTGGTTATGGCAAATAAAGCTGGACTTAAGATTGGAGAATTATCAAAAAGCTTAGCTACTTTCCCTGGTGTTGAAAGACGTCTTCAGGTTATTATCAATCAAAAAAATCGAGTTGTAATTGATGATTATGCTCATCATCCCACAGAAATAAAAGCTGTATTTGACACCTTGGAATTAAGTTTTCCACAAGACAAGAAATGTGTGGTTTTTCAACCTCATTTATTCTCAAGGACTCGAGATTTTATGGAAGATTTTGCTTCAGTACTATCCCTATTCGATCGCGTGATTTTATTGGAAATATATCCTGCAAGAGAACTTCCAATTCCTGGAATAAATTCAAAAGCTTTAAAGGATAAAATCAAAGGTCCTCCTGTTGAAATCTTGTCAAAAGAAGGGCTGGAAAATACATTAACCAAGGTAAATGAACGAGTAATAACTCTTCTTGGTGCAGGTGATATTGGTGCCGAAGTGGAAACTATTAAACATAAACTAATGCTTTATGAAACTATATAAATATTTAGGCTTTTTTGCCGTATTGTCTTTGTTGTTGGGTTTAATTGTGTTTTCACAATGGAAATATGATCAGCGTAAAATAGAAAGACTTGAAATTACTTTTGCAAATGACAAACACAATTTCCTTAATGTTGAAATGGTTGATAAATTGTTAATACAAAACCAACCATTAGCTCATATTGGAGTAAAAGATACTTTAGCTTTGAGTAGTATTGAGGCTGAGTTAGAAGCTTATGACGTTATTTTAAATGCTGAGGTATTTATGTCTCCTGCAAAACAATTGACAGTCAGAGTTGAAGAACGCACTCCTTTGCTCAGAATTATTGGAGAGGAATCTTTCTATGTCGACATAGATGCGATAAAAATTCCTCTTTCGGACCATTTTAGTGCACATGTTCCCCTTTTTTTTGGGAATCCGAGGGATGAAAAAATTGAAGAGCTTATTGTCTTAATACAGAAAGTGAATAAAGATGAATTTTTGAAAGGTCAAATTATCGAAATAGAAAATAAAAACAGTAAGTATTTTTTTAAAATGCGTTCCTACGACTTTCTAGTTGAATGGGGGAGCTTAGTTTCTTTTGATCAGAAATTAGTGAAATTAAAAACATTTTGTAAGTATTTGGATTCAATGGAAGAGCATCCAAATTTTACTAAAATAAATTTAAAGTATAATCAGCAAGTAATTGCATCAAGTTGATTCGTTATGAAAAATAAGAATATATCCGTCGGATTAGACATTGGTACTACAAAAATAGTCGCCATGGTGGGTCAAAAGAATGAATACGATAAAGTTGAAGTTCTTGGGATCGGTAAATCAAAAAGTTTAGGTGTTCATCGGGGAGTTGTAAACAACATTACCCAAACCATTCAATCGATTCAAACTGCTGTTACCGAAGCTGAAGCAAAGGCTACAGTTACTATTGACGAGGTCATTGTCGGCATAGCAGGTCAGCACATAAGAAGCCTTCAGCACAGTGATTACATAACTCGAGAAAATGCAGACGAAGTTATTAATGAAGACGATATTGAAAAGCTAATCAACCAAGTTCATAAACTAGTGATGCTTCCAGGGGAAGAAATCATTCATGTTCTTCCACAAGAGTTTAAGGTTGATGGACAAGCAGAAATTAAAGAACCCATAGGGATGTATGGAGGTCGTTTAGAAGCAAATTTTCATGTTGTAGTAGGTCAAGTATCTTCTATTCGCAATATTGGACGATGCATCAAAAGTGCTGGGCTTACCATGGGTAAAGTAACCTTAGAGCCAATTGCATCTTCTGATGCTGTTTTAAGTCAAGAAGAGAAAGAAGCTGGCGTTGCATTGATCGATATTGGAGGAGGCACCACAGACTTAGCTATTTTCAAAGATGGAATTATTCGTCATACAGCAGTAATTCCCTTTGGTGGAAATGTAATAACCGAAGATGTAAAAGAAGGTTGCTCTATAATCCATAAACAAGCTGAACTATTAAAAGTAAAATTCGGATCTGCATGGCCTGGAGAAAATAAAGAAACTGAAATAGTTTCCATCCCGGGGTTGAGGGGTAGAGAACCCAAGGAAATTTCTTTAAAAACACTGTCTAAAATAATTAATGCCCGGGTAATAGAAATTATTGAACAAGCTTTTCTAGAAATCAAAAACTACGGACACGAAGAACAAAAGAAAAAGCTGATTGCAGGAATTGTGCTTACAGGAGGTGGAAGTCAACTAAAACACTTAAAACAATTGGTAGAGTATATCACTGGAATGGATACTCGTGTTGGATATCCCAACGAGCACTTAGCAGGTGACTCCGATACCATCACCGCTAGTCCAACTTTTTCTACTGCAGTAGGTCTATTAATGAATGCATTGGAAAATAGTTCTGTTGAAATAGATGAGATAAATTCAGAATTAAATGAAGCTCAAATAAATGAAGGTGCTGATCAGATTGAATCGAGACGAGAGATCATTCAAAGAAAATCAATTTTTGAAAAATGGACAGACAAGTTCAAAGAATTTTTGGATAAAGCATAGTAAAAAAAGTTAAAGTATATGGATACATTTACAACTGACATAAATTTTGATCTCCCCAAAAATAAAAGCAATGTAATAAAAGTTATTGGCGTTGGCGGAGGAGGAAGTAACGCAATCAATCATATGTTCCAGCAGGGAATCATGGGAGTTGATTTTGTTGTTTGTAATACAGATGCTCAAGCCCTTGAAAAGAGTGCTGTGCCCATCAAAATTCAGTTAGGGGCATCCCTCACCGAAGGTCTTGGAGCAGGAGCAAATCCTGACGTTGGAAGACAATCAGCTAAAGAGAGTTATGATGATCTTCATACACTTTTATCAACTCAAACTAAAATGGTTTTTATTACTGCAGGAATGGGAGGTGGTACCGGGACAGGTGCTGCACCTATAATTGCTAGTATGGCCAAAGACCTTAATGTTTTAACTGTTGGAATTGTTACAATGCCTTTTCAGTTTGAAGGAAAAATAAGATTGGAGCAGGCTCAGAAAGGATTAGAAGAATTAAAGAATAATGTAGATTCTTTAATTGTAATTAATAACAATAAACTCAGAGAAGTATATGGCAACTTGGGTTTCAAAGCTGGTTTTTCAAAAGCAGATGAAGTTTTAGCCACAGCAGCTCGTGGAATTGCTGAAGTAATTACCCATCATTACACCCAAAATATTGACCTCAAAGATGCTAAAACAGTATTGACTAATAGTGGTTCTGCAATTATGGGATCGGCAAGTGCTTCTGGAGCTAATCGAGCACAAGAATCAATTGTTAAAGCATTAGATTCGCCCTTATTGAATGATAATAAAATCACAGGATGTAAAAATGTATTGCTCCTTATAGTTTCTGGATCTGAAGAAATTACAATTGATGAAATTGGAGAAATCAATGAATTTATTCAATCAGAGGCAGGAAATAACACCAACATCATAATGGGTGTTGGTGAAGATCAAGAATTAGGAGACAGTATTTCAGTTACCATAATTGCAACAGGCTTTAACTCAGACCAGCAGTATGAAATTGTAAATACAGAAGCCAAAAAGGTCATCCACACCCTAGAGGAGGATCAGCCTTTTATTCACGATTTAACC
>Ga0115564_10003488_pt1 | contig 13113 bp, 11 predicted proteins | sample COGITO_mtgs_1105_7_FD_88680 | JGI IMG/M metagenome (GOLD analysis project Ga0115564, IMG submission 88680) | Pelagic marine microbial communities from North Sea - COGITO_mtgs_110523 | ecosystem: Environmental > Aquatic > Marine > Epipelagic | place: Germany:Helgoland, sampling site Kabeltonne...
AAGAAGGGCTTTGAAATGTTGTTTTTTGAGTTGTAGACTTAGGAGGCGGCTCAGAGGTGGGCTCAGAAATAGATCCTGATTCATCGGACGTCGGTTCAGAGTGAACAACACTGGATATTAAGAACGATGTTCCCAAGAGAACGCAAGAGGTTTTGATAAACTGTTTGTATACTGGTTTGAACATTGAAAAGAACATTGTTTGAACTCCCAAAGTAACGTTCTGTCGAAAGTGTGTATTTATGCTACACTGTACTGCAAAATTGTAGTTCACTGAAGACTCTTTTTTTCCTGTCCTTTATATTGGTATCCAATGAGTCTTTCCACCAAGTCTAAACAACACCACAAACAGCACATTGCGGATACATTGTGTGGGCTCTCGGGAGTTGATATTCGACGAATGATGGAAGACCATCGATACTTCTATCATTGGTTTCTTTTTACATTTCCGAGCCGTCCAGTGGCTGGTGTTGCATTGCATCAGGCTATTCGAGAAGGGATTACCAAAGACATTGGCCAGTATCAAAGTTTGTCTTCTGTAATCGCAGAGCGATTTGCTCGTCGTTTAAGTGCTCAAACAGGATTAACCATCGAGTGGTCATTGTGGGCTGTGAAAACTTGGTCGAAGGCCAGGGGAGTCGATGCTAAGATTAGCGCAAGAGGTGCTGTGGGTGTGGGTACTCAGGTTGTTAAGCGCCCCAATCAAGGATTGTTACAAGCGAACAGACCGAAGGTACTAGAATTAAAGGGGCATCGAAAAACACTCACCGATATTGTGTATTCTCCGAATGGTCGATGGGCTGCAACCTCCAGTTTGGATCGAAGTATTCGACTGTGGGATGTGCGAACGGGTAAAATGCTGGCTCGATTTTTGGCGGGGCATCGTGATTGGATTCGGACCTTGGTATTTCACCCAGATGGGCGACAATTGTGTTCGGGCGGAGACGATGGTACATTGCGTTTGTGGGACTTGACCAATGGTCGTAAGTTGAATCGTATACCTGCAAGTCAAGGCTGGGTACGAACGGTTTCATACAGTCATGATGGTGTTTGCTTGCGGCTGGAAGTCAAGATGGTATGGTATGCATTTGGTCGGCTGAAAGTCTTGAACTCCTTCAAAGACTTGGTCCCTTTGGTAGGCCCATCAATCGTATATCGTTTACGTATGATGGCACAGCGCTTGCGATAGCCATGCAGGGACAAGTTGATATTTGGCAATTGAGAAGCAGTACCCGTTTGTATCGACGATCGGTTCGAGGCGACAGAACAAGTGTATTGACGTTGCCAGATGGTGGGGTGTTGTTCGCCTCTAAAGAAGGATTGCAGAGGATGGAGACTGCCGACCCCGAGGCTGTCATTCAGTTTGTAGGACATCAAGGTGCTGTTTGGGGAATGTGTTTGGATCCAAATGGACCGACAGTAGCTTCGTTTGGTGAAGATCGCAGTGTTCGATTTTGGGATGCAAGAACCGGTTTGTCTCTCTGGAAGATGGACATGAAGACCGCTATCAACGCAGTCGGGATTAGTTCTAGCGGTCGTCTAGGAGTAGCCTTGTCTTCCAACAAAGGTTGGTTGTGGGCATTGGAGCGTCGAAAATGAATGGTCCAACCGAATCAGTACGTCAACAGATCACGGAAACTTTAAAGTACTTACTGAACAGTCACGGTGTATCATTGTTGAATCAACCGTTGCGATTGGAAGGATGGTTGAGAGATGTACATCCCGATCTTCGAGCTCCAGTATCTGTGGTGATGGAGTGTGTTCATACAGGGGTTTACTTGGAAAAAGGTGCAATAGGAGATGCAACGGCGATGTTTTCTGTTCGAGGTGGTGTATCACCACAATGGTCAGATTTTGGAGTGCGTATCTGGAGAGATGTGCTCAAAGGGCATCAACTTGAAAAGAAAGTGTTGCATGCCAAAGGTGAAGGAGAGATGATTGAATCCTCTCGACAGACGGTGGAACTGATGTTGGGTACATATCGAGACGCAACATAGTCAACACGATAGAGAATAGAATCAGACTGAGTGGAGAAGAGCAATGAATATGGTATTGGTATTGAGTGTGTTGTGCTTGGTTTTTCAAGTGCTGTTGGTGATTGGGTGGGCCAGCGTATCGAGTCGCTTACGTTCATGGAGTCAGACTCTACAAAAGGGTTGGACTCCAGAAGAACTGTCTTCTCTTGAAGAAAAATTGCCATTGATGTGCAATCAGGCTCAAAAAAGCGTGGTTTCGTGGAAAGGCAGTCCACGGTTAAAAATATCAAGTGATCACTGGCTTACCAAAGGCAAGATTGAAGAAGAGCGTGGACAATCGATGACCCAACTCTTCGGATTGACAGTAGTTATAGTGTTGGGAAGTTTGCTTGAAGGTGTGTCTGGTACTGGTTCCGATGATCTACTCTTACAAATGTTGGTTGGAATCTCACTTGCGTCGGTGGGATTGTCATGGTGGATTGGTCAACATTTGACCCGAAGTATTGTTGAGTGTCGGTTGGCTTTGGATACTGCATGTCCTGGATTGCCTTCTGCAGACAATGTGACTCGTGATGTCATGGATCAGTTGCAAAAACAGATGAATCTGTTGCGAAACGGTCAAAAGCAATCGTTGGATTCTTTGGACAAATCTCAGAAGACCTTAGCCAAGTTGGGTGAGAATTTACAATTTGCCTTTCAAAAGAGTGTTCAAGAACAATTGTCTCCTGCATTACAAGAGTTGTCACAAGTCGCTACAGCCTCTCAAGAAGCCAACCTACGATATGTTGAGGAAACAACTCGCAAGCAAAGTCAAGTCGTACAGGGATTGATCGTTCAGGTGATGGATGGCATTGATCAAGCGATTGGGCAATCTTTACGAGACACATCTGAAAGTTTTGCCTCTTCAGTACAGAGACAACAAGTTTCAATGGATCGGTGGCGTCGTTCAGTTGAATCGGTAGCAGATGTTATTGGCGCACTGGAGAAGACGACCCAAGGTGTGACATTGGGAGCAGAACGAATGGCACAAGCCGCACAACCAGTAGAGGCAGCAGCGCGTGTTTTTTCGGATTCCGCGAAGGAACTTCAAAAAGTATTTCCGGTAGTGTCCCAACTGGGAGATATGGTTTTACAGGCACAATCAGGGTTGACGGAATCTCATTCTGCGATTCAACGAGGTACAGCAGAGTATCTACAGGTAACCGGTACCATTCGTACAATGGTGACAACATTAAGCAAAGCGCATGAAGAAGCAATTCAGAGAATTACAGGTGGTGTTGATGAGTCGTTAATTCAACCATTTGGAGAAATGGCATCCGAATTAAAAATGTTGCAAACGGGACAGAGTACCGCATTCGAGCATCTTCAAGTGATGGTTAAAACGATTGATACTACGTTGCAAAAATTAGAGGGTGGACACGACAATCTCAATACGCTTGCAGAGCAAATCCAAAAGGCTGGTGAACCAAGTGTTCAAGCTGCCGCCGCCTTTGTACAAGTGTCCGAGCAATTACAGATTATCGTTCCAAAATTGGAGCAGACCAGTCAGATTCACGAAATCGGTGCACAAACGATGCAACGTATCTCGGAAGGATTACAGTCTGAAAACAACCGAAATGAACAAATGCTTGTGCAGGTTCAATCCTTAATGGAGCAACTGGATTCTACTCAGCGACAAATGGCAGAACGAGTGGCGAAAGGCGTAGATGAAGCCTTGTCCGAGAAGTTGATTGAGGCAAGAATACAATTTGTCGATGATGTAACAACAGCCAGCAATGCTCTTAAAAACTCTGGTTTGAATGTCGCCACACAGTTTGAGCAATCGACAACACTGTTGACCGATCAATTGACCGAGAGTGGTGTGGAGTGGAGAAAAGTGCTGAAAGAGTCCAGTGAAGAGGCTGGTATTCATTGGAAAAGCACGAATATAGAGGCCGCGGATACACTGCGTGATGCTACGGTACACTTTGCTACTCAAATGACTTCATCCAGTATGGAAGTGGCAGATCGCTTGACGGATTCGAGTACAACAATAGCCAGTACGTTACAAACGGTTGGTACAGATTGGGATGCTCAGATGCGTGTGTCCAGTCAATATGTCAGTGATGCCTTGCAAAAGTCAGGGTCTGATATCAATGTGTCGTTGTCTCAAGTACGTCAACAATTGGCAGATACAATGTCTGATTCTACGAAGGTTCTACAACAAAGTTTACACCAGGCTGGTCAGACGTTCATTCAAGATTGGGGGCACATGGGGCAGAGTATTCGAGATGCACTTGAGCATGCCAGTCAGTCCTTGGATCAGTCTGTACAAGAAGTCGGACGTAAATTGAATCAACGGATTGATGAGGCAGGACAGTCCTTGGAACTTTCGGTTCAACAGTCGGCTCAGTCACTACAAAATGGTGCAACACATGCTCATGATAAACTGAGTCAAGTGGGAGATGGTTGGTCCAGTGCTATTCAAGAAGCCGCGGAGTCATTGCGTGGCAATGCGCAATTTGTATCGGACACGGTCTCCACAACATTGTCGACCGTTCAGCAAGAAATGACACGTCATATGACCACTTCTTTACAACAACTAGAAGATCAAATGACGAATAGACTGAATGAAGGAATTGCCAGACAACAGTCTTTGATTGAGCAAGCCAATGTTCAACAAACCACCGTCAGCCAGCAGTTGGTTAGCAATACTCGCCAGATGACAGAATTGCTTCAACAAACTGTACAAGAAACACAGTCTTCATTGCAAGAAAAAATGTCGGATTTCGGTACTGATCTCCAAGTATCTTTGCAAGAGATTTTTCAACAGTACCAAAGTGGGCTGCTGTCAGCATCTCGTCAGCAAGAAATGGCCGGACAGTCTTTGTTGGACCAGGCTCAAGAGGCTGGAGAAAGATTGCAACAGGCTATGAATCAAGCACAAATCCAAACCCAGCGTTCGATGGAGAAAATGGGTGCAGATATGGTATTGCAATTGGGGCAGATTCATCGTCAATACAGTGAGTCGTTGGAGCGTTCACAAGCATCAATGTCCACATTGGTAGCCCTTCAGGAAGGCCACATTGTTTCGTGGCAAGAACTGGTACAGACCTTGACACCGGCCTTGACTCAGTTGGGAGGCAGTGCAAAACAACTGGATGATGTCGTCAAAAACTTGAAGGAGAGCATGAAACCAGCCACCACGGTTTCAGAAAACTTTATGGAGGCATCGTCACAATTGCAGGCTGTCTTTCCAAACATTTCAGACACGGCAGATTCGTATCATCGCTTTAATGAGTCTTTACATCAAGCATCCAATGCACTTGCTTCTACAGCAAATCAGTACAGTCAAGCAGGTGGTCATATGCAAGGTATGCTTGGAGATATTCAACAGAGTTTGGGATTGCAAAACCAAAGTAACGATGCGGTATCTATGACACTTCAGGGTGTTCAAACCACCATAGATAATTTAGAACCCGTCGTTCGATTGATGCAACAAGCTTCACATGATATTCGAGTGGTCTCCGAAGGGAGTACCAGTACAATTGAAACGATGAAGCAGGCCACGGATTCTCAAAATCAAAGTGTTCAACAGATGGGTAAACTGAGTGCACAATTACTCAAAACATTGTCGACTCAGTCTACGAGATTAATTGAACTCACTGGTCAGATGGAACAGATGCAGCAGGTATTAACGGTTGGGGTAGATGCTTTTGCGCAACAATTGCCACAGTCTGTAGATGGCACGTTGGTTCAGTTTGACGCAGTATTGGCAGAAGGTGTGTTGCGCATCAATGGCTCCATTGAACGTCTTCGAGAAGCAATGGATGATTTGATTGAGCAGTTGGAACGGTGATGTTTCCAAGCAATATGCAATTTTTGGGTACTCCGATTCGATTACAGCAAGCGGTAGAATCCCTTCCTGAGCCAAAAGGAAAGAGGCGCCGTACGATCTCGAAAGACAATGCGTTGCGTCAAAAGATCTTACAGATTGACACAGAACAACTTCGTCAGTGGAAATTGAAACCCGCGATGCTCCGTCTCATTCCATCGTTGGCCAGAGAGCGTCAAAATACCATTCTTCAAGAAAAGGTATTGGCGATTGCCGTGACCTCTATTGAGAATATGGATGCACAAACGTTGAGAGAGTTGGTGCCGTTGTTGTGGCAACAAGAAGAGTTTTGCTTGGCGATGAACGCTCTGTTTGTTCGAACTCCTCCAACGAAAGGTTGGTTGGCGATCTATTACAAAGCGTTTCGTTCTCTAGAGCCACACATGGAAATCGCCAAGACTCTGGATGTGAACACACCATTGTATGAACTACATCACCGATTGAATATGCAAACCTCCAGTCCACTGTTTGTGGAAATAGCCACTGCTTTTACAGAACGGATTGAGTTTCAGCAGATTTGTGAGTGGCCCTGGGAGACCATGTTGCAGTTTGTGACTTCAGGCTATCCCTTGAAAGTAAGGCAACAGGTATTGTCATGGGTATTAAATGAGTATGTAGGCAAAGTTGTATCGACGGAAGAGGCTGTACAGAAAGGTCCATTGAATCAGATACTGACTGAAAGTGTTCGGTTTCCAAAACGTTGGCGTCGTACTTTACCTGATCATATTCAGTATCTCTTGCACAGTGTTCAAAATCACTTGGAATTGGAGCGGTGGATGCCAAATTCGATGGTTCAGCAATGGCTTCCGTTGGTAAGGCTCATTGAGTCTGTGGTTGTGCATAGACCTTCTGGATGGTTGTTTGCCTCTTTTGATGAGTGTGTGGTCGTTTGGCCTATGTCTAAAAAAGATACACAAGTGTATGTTGTTTCCAAAGCAGCATTTCGACATCAATTGAGTTCAAAACTCAGACAACCCATGCCTTTTCTCTTACAAGATATTCAGAAATCCTTGTCGAAAGAGGAAGATTGGACAAGTACGTTGTTTTTGTTGATGGGGTGGATTTAATCCACCTCATTGGATACACAGCACCATGCCAATAAGCTATAGCACCACTTCATTTTTAGAGTGGGTTGTCGCGTTGGGTTCTATTAAGGAGACATACTGATGTGGTGGCTGACGCTGGTCCATGCTGAAGAAAATATTGAAAAGACAGAGGCTGAAAATCTGATTAGCACTGAACAATCCGTTGAGTGGGCTCGTTGCTATCCGAATGGTGTACGGCAAGAAGCCATGTGTGCAACGATTGAAGTTCCTGTAGACCATGCAGAACGATCCAACGGTAGTATGTCACTTCATGTCGTGATGCTTCCAGCGATTCGATCGAAGGCTAAAGAAGATCCTGTATTTGTTTTGGCGGGTGGTCCTGGTCAAGGCGCTTCAGAAACCATTGCGACATTGTACCCCTCACTTCGCAAGATACATCAACAACGAGGTTTGATATTTCTAGATCAACGAGGGACTGGAAAGTCAGGAGCATTACACTGCGAACTTCCAGACAATGCTGATATGAGTGTTCCCCTAGAAGACTTACAGAAGTGTTATGCGGAATTGCCACACAATGCTCAATGGTATCAGACGTCTCATTTGGCTGATGATACCAATTGGGTTCGTCAAACGTTGGGCTATGAACAAATCAATCTGTATGGAGTGTCGTATGGTACTCGTTTGGGATTGACGATTATGAATCGACATCCAGAATCAATACGTTCAGCTGTATTGGATGGTGTTGTTCCATTCCAAAAAGCCATAGGTGGAGATTTTGGTTTGGCGGTTCGCCATTCTTTACAAGCTGTCTTTACAGCATGCTCTACAGATGTGGACTGTCACGGTGCATTTCCCAATTTAGAGGAAGAGTATCGTTTAATCATTCAAGAGTTGCAAAACAAGGGACCTCGAATCATTCAACATCCACACTCAGTTACAGGCGTTGTGACAGAAACAGAAGTCAGTGATCAAGTGTTATGGGGTGTTTTACAGCAAATGTTGTATCAAAGTGTAACCACTTCATTGATTCCATATGCTCTTCATAGCATCGCAGAATCTGATGACTGGTCTACAGTGGTTGGTTGGATGGGAAATAGTCCCTTTGAAGGAATCCCTGTTGGGCTTTATCTGTCCATCATGTGTGCTGAAGATGTTCCCAGGATTGATTTTAGCAGTGAGTATTCGATGGATTTGGGTGTTCAATCAACAGTACAGTTGCAGGAAATGTGCTCCGTGTGGCCAACAACTCAAGTGAATCCGATATCCATGGAATGGGGTTCACAGACGCCAACACTGTTGTTGAGTGGAGAGTTTGATCCTGTGACGCCTCCTCTATATGGAGATTTGGCATTGAGTATGTTGCGGAATGCGACGCATTTGGTTGTATCAGGGATGGGGCACAATACGATACATCAGCCCTGTATAGCTGATATTGTGACAGAGTTTTATCAATCTGGAAAGGCTGAAACATTGGATACGACTTGTGCTTCAACATTGAACAGACCTCCTTTTATTCTTTCGGCGACAGGAACGGCACCATGATTCGAGTACACGAAGTGGCGAAATCTTTCGGAGATGTGCACGCTGTTCAATCTGTGTCGTTTGAAGCGCTAGATGGTCAGATTACAGGGCTCTTGGGCCCGAATGGAGCGGGGAAGTCTACAACGATTCGAATGATGTATGGATTGTTAACGCCCGATAGAGGGACGGTAGAAGTAGATGGATTTGATCCCAGTCGTCAAACAGTAGAAGCAAGACGTCGATTGGGAGCACTGCCGGACGCTTATGGTCTATATCCACGATTGACGGCCAGAGAGAACATTGCATACTTTGCACGCTTACAGGGGATGTCGAAGCAGAGGTTGACACAGCGGATGGATGAACTCAACGAGTTACTTGATATGGATGAAATCATTGAACGAAGAGTAGATGGGTTCTCTCAAGGTCAACGAATGAAGGTGTCGATTGCGAGAGCGATTATCCATGATCCGAAGAATGTGATTTTGGATGAACCGACGAATGGCTTGGATGTCATGACGACACGTGCTATGCGAATCTTGATTCGGCGTATGAAAGATGCTGGATGTTGCGTCATTTTGTCGAGTCACATCATGCAAGAAGTCTCGGCTTTGTGTGATGATATTGTTGTCATTGCAGCGGGTAAAGTAGTCGCAACAGGAAATGTGGACGATTTTTGTTCTCGAACAGGAGAAACAGACTTGGAAGAGGCCTTTGTGAAATTGGTGTGTGCAGAATGAGTGTATGGACATTAATTAAGGTGGTTGCCCACAAAGAGCTGTTGGATGGGTTTCGAGATCGAAGAGCCTTGATGTCAGCATTGACATTTCCATTGCTTGGTCCATTGATGATTACAGTCATGCTTTCTGTTGTGACATCCGAGGAAGAAATAGAGGGTCCATTGGAAGTACCCGTTGTTGGAGTAGAGCATGCACCAAATCTGATTCGTTTTTTGGAAGAGCAGGGCGTTGTGTTGGAAGAACCAACAGAAGAAATGGTGTCAGAGCCACACGAGGTCGTTCGTCGAGGTGATGAGGCTGTAATCCTCTCTATAGATGAAGATTTTTCAGAGGATTTCAAATCAGGGATACCGGCACGTATCACGATGGTGGCTGACAAGTCTAAGCGAAGCACCCAAGTATCAGTCGGTCGACTCTCTTCTTTATTGAACGCCTACAATGGTCGGACTGCTCAGTTGCGATTGTTGACCCGCGGTGTGTCTCCGCAAGTGTTGAGTCCGTTGAATATCCATCAAGAAGATTTGGCAACACCACAAACCAGAGCCTCTAATATTTTAGAAATGATCGGGATGTTTTTGATTATGGCGGCTTTTGGATGCAACATGTATATCGCGATTGATGCAACCGCAGGTGAACGAGAACGAGGATCCTTAGAGCCTTTATTGTTACAACCAGTTTCATCTGGTGTATTGGTACTGGGAAAATGGTTGAGTACCGTTGTGTTTGGTATACTGGGTGGGTTGCTCACATTGTTGTGTTTGACTGTTGCGATGCATCAATTACCACTTGAGAATTTGGGGTTGCGATTGGTTTTAGGTCCTTCTGAAGCCGCAAAAATGTTGCTTCTGGCTCTTCCCTTGATTGTATTTGCAGGTGCTGCTCAATTGCTGTTGGCCACGATTGCCAAATCTTTTAAGGAGGCTCAAACATATCTTTCTGCCACAATGATTTTACCGATGTTGCCAGGACTATTTGCATCTATGAAGCCTATGGAGCCATCTCTGTGGATGTCTGCCATTCCCGCTTTGGGTCAGCAAGTAATGACGAGTATGGTATTGCGTGGAGATACTATTCCACTTGAGTATTGGGGATTGTCGACAAGTGTCTGTTTTCTGTTGACGATATTGTGCCTGATGATCATGACGCGTGTGTTGGCTTCAGAGTATTTGTTCAGAAAAGGCTCCTAAATAAATCTGAGAATTATTGGTGATTTTGGATTGAATTGTCTGTCCGAAAGCGAAAGCCATTATCGTCTCACTATATACGGTGTGTTGTAATCCAAAAGGGGGACAGATTTTGACCGCTTAGAATTTGTTTTATGCAATACAGGGTACTCTGTATGTAGTTGTCGAAGGGGATGAAATGGAAGAATCATTGGGGTTGGAATCAGAAGATTTTTGGGTGTGGATGAAACTGGGGGAAGAGCAATTTGATGGATTGTACGCAATTTTGACGTATAGAGAAGAACAGTATCGTATTGGTGAAGAATATTATTCTTCCACGATTATGGAGGAGGTCTATGCCTTGTGTAGAGTGTTGTCGTGTCGAGGTGATGAATTTTCATTGTGGTTACACGAATTGTGTACACGATTGAACAGTATGTCACGCGATACACTGGCAGAGCGTAGAGTATTGCAGATTTGGAAACTGTGCAGTGATCTTCAATGCATCACTCAAAAGACAATTTGGCTTTCGTTTGAGGCTCCTGCGGCAAACAATGCATTCTACTGAATCGAGTAGATTGCTGCTCAGTGAAACCAATAATCCTTGTAAATCAGCCTCTACAAAATAAAACCGTGAAATTAGTACTGATATCAAGAGACCCGAAGTATCAGACCTTAAGGAGATGGGATGTCGAACAATAAACGGTATAAAACACCGAGATATGAACAACAGTGCGTAAAGTATTGGGACCGATCATTTAGGACACTCAGTTTTTGGTGTGATTGGACCATTACTAAGGTCATGGTGGACACTCACTTGGATGACATCATGTTCGCGATGGAATGCCGTAAAAAAGAAGCACGTGAAATTGTGTGGGGTGCTTTTATTGCAGCGAGTCACGAAGATGATTCCCCCGTGGAATCAATTTATCAAGATTTGATTGCATCGATATCAGAGGCAGAAATGCCCTTGTTCTTATGTCATTTGGGTATTGGTTCAGATATGTTTTTTGGTCATACTGAAAAAGAGGCAAGGCAGTTGTATAAAGATTGGTTGGATGATGATCCAGACAATGGTGTTTTTGGTCAGTATAGATTGACGAAAACCTTTAAGGTGGTACCTCTATAAATCGAATTTTGGTACATTGATTTTGGTAGTGTATACATAGAGGGAAATGAGTATGGATCAGATGTTTGTACAAAAATATCCGTGTGCAATCACAGATTCATACTTCCATCTATACATGTCGATGAATGGACGAATGGATGGACATAAATCTGTAGAGACATTCCGTTATGAAGTATGAAAATACCAACGGTTGTATCTAAATCTAGAGAGGTTCGACTTCATGCAATGTTAAATCGGGCGCGTTGTCTAATGCATAGTTCAGAGTCCAAAGAGATTCTGAGAGCAGAACGGGTTGATCATTTCGATCGCGTAAGACAGGATAATCTCGTCTAGACTCTAACCATTTTATGGTTTCATCAGTTCCTTCAACCCAACGGGCAAACTGAAAAGAAAGCATTTCTAAAATCACTTTTACACGATACTCATTTTGTAAACGCTCTCTGAGTACTTCAAATTGTAGCATCCCGACAGCACCCAAGTACGGTTCAGAACGTCCACGATGCGGATGGTAAAAGATTTGAATAACTCCTTCGTGCGAAAGCTGTGACAGTCCGGCATCGAGTTGTTTTTTCTTCAAAGGATCTTTGAGAACCACTCGAGAAAAGTGTTCCGGTGCGAATCTGGGAATCCCATCAAATTTCAATCGATCTTTTCCGGAGAGCGTATCTCCAATTCGTAATTTTCCGGGATCGTAGAGACCCACAATGTCTCCTGGATATGCTTGGTCCACAATCGACCGCTCTTGAGCCATAAATGAATGTGGTTTTGCCAACTTGAGCTTATCTCCGTTGCGACCAATTATAACAGACATGTCTCGTTGAAATATACCTGACACCACCCGCATGAATGCAATGCGATCTCGATGTCGAGGGTTCATGTTTGCTTGGATTTTGAAAATAAATCCACTGAACCGATCTTCTGTTGGTTGAACGATATCTCCTTCAATGGTTTTTCTGGAGGAAGGTGGTGCTGCTTTTTTTGTTAAAAATCGAAGCAGTGGCTCTACACCAAAATTGTTCATTGCTGAGCCCCAAAATACAGGGGACAACTTGCCATCTAAGAATTCTTCATCGGTATACTCATCCCCAGCCATCTCAACCAATTCCATTTCTTCGGTCACTTGTTCATGGAGTTCTTCACCGACGATATCTACACAATCTTTCCATGGAATACGTTGACTTTTTACAGCAATGGCCCCATGTCGCTCTCCTTCGAACAGCAAGGCTTCTTTGGTTTGTAGATCGACGACACCCTTGAATTCATTACCCATACCGATAGGCCAATTCATAGGGACTACTTTAAGACCAAGTGTGTTGGTTACATCATCCAATAATTCTAAAGGATCAAGCCCAAAACGATCGAGTTTGTTCATGAATGTAACGGTGGGAAGTTCTCTCAATCGACAGACTTCAAAGAGTTTAAGCGTTCGAGATTCCACTCCTTTGGCATGATCTATCAGCATGACGGCGGAGTCTACAGCAGCCAATACACGATAGGTATCCTCAGAGAAATCTGCGTGACCAGGAGTATCCAATAGATTGAGAGCTGCCCCTAAGTATTCAAATTGCAAAACAGAAGAGGTTACTGAGATTCCACGCTGCTTTTCCATTTCCATCCAGTCTGAAACTGCATGATTTTTGGCTTTACGAGATTTTACAGATCCAGCAAGG
>Ga0115564_10003490_pt1 | contig 13112 bp, 12 predicted proteins | sample COGITO_mtgs_1105_7_FD_88680 | JGI IMG/M metagenome (GOLD analysis project Ga0115564, IMG submission 88680) | Pelagic marine microbial communities from North Sea - COGITO_mtgs_110523 | ecosystem: Environmental > Aquatic > Marine > Epipelagic | place: Germany:Helgoland, sampling site Kabeltonne...
CCAATCTTTGAGATTTTTAGTTTGAGAGTTATCTAAAATATGAAACCATTCCTCTATGTCAAATGTTAAAATATTCATTTATTAGGTTTTCCAAAATATGTGTTAAACTCTTTAATATTGTTACAAACATGTAACCTATCACCATTTACAATTATAATCTTTTCTGATATACTTGCTAATGGAAAATCACTGTAACTATCTGTATAAAATTCACTGATTTTAAAAACATTTGCATTTGCCAATGCATCAATCTTATTTTTATTGTAACAATTAAACTTTAAACCACAAACCAGGTCTTGACTATATGTTAATTGAGAGCCAATAATTGTAACATTATCAGTAAATATACTATTCAAATAATCTTCAAAAGAGGCACTTACAATGTAAATATTTTCATTATTAAAATTATATTTACTAAAGAGCTTATTAAACTTAATTGTTTTTTTATAGGAAACTGAGGATTTTCTTAACTCTGAAGATTTTTTATTTTTTAAAAAAATCAAAACCCCTAACTCCTTAAGTTTTGTATTAGAAAGCAGCTTTATTTTAGCAAGGACCATTAAAGTAAAATAAATACCAACCTTTAGCGGAAATAGTATATTAATTTTAGAAGCACAGACAAAAAACCCAAACAAAGTGTCATTATAGGTTAATGTTTTATCAAAATCAAACACAACTATTTTACTTTTCATTGAAAAATAGCTTTGTTATTTTAGAAAAACTAAAATAGGTTAGAGAAATAAATATAAGCGATTTTAAAAAATTTGAATATGTGAAATTTATATAACAGGTATTGCTGCTTTTTTTAAAAAAGTTAAATGGATTCGATAAATGCTTAAACCAATAGATAATGTCATAAGGGAATATCCATCGTATAAAAATATCATTCCTGATTTTCGACTTTTTAAAAACATTATTCATTGAAATATCTACATACTTGTTTAAAAATTCAGCCCCACAAAATTCAGATAACATAATAGAACCCCACAATCTAGGGTTGATTTCTATAAGTTTATATGCATTATCTCTTTTGTCAAAAATAAATTCGATCATTAATAGACCAGACCAGTTTAATTTCTGAATAATAGTTTCACCAGATTGTTTTATGTCTGGTGAGATGCTAGATTTTGAAAACACAGTAACCCCTCCAGTTTCAGGATATGTCCTAATGCGTTTATGATTATACGAAGAAATAATTTCACCTTTATCACATAAGTAAAACCCAGCTTCAACTTCTTTAGAGTTTGGAAGTCTTTCTTGAACAAAAAAGTTGTTAAAATCTATATATTGACCTTTTAAACCTTCTTCATCCTCAATATAAATTATACCCTTAGCACCAGAACCATGCTTAGGCTTAATTATAATTGGAAATCTAAATGTTCTCAAATTAAATGTCTTTTTACTTATATATTTTGGGCTTGGAATTTGATTTTCTTCACAAAAAATATTTAATTCTTCTTTATTTCTAGACAGCAAGAAGGTTTCACTATTTGGTAATAAAAAATTAAAATTATGAGATCTAATAGTATCACTCAAAAACTCCATGAATATAAGAGTTGTACTTTCTTCAATAGGTATAAAGACTATCTCTTCATCCTCATAAAGTGTTGATATTTTAAGTAAGTCTTGTTTAAAGTTATCGTTTTTTCGCAAGCGGTGAACTGTCTTGGCTCCATAAATTAAATTGGCTTTTAATCGGCTATACATAGTAACATCCATGTCAGTATAAATAAAACAACTGGGATGGTAATGCCGTTTTAATATATTTATAATATCAAAAGATTTTCTAAAATAGATATCAGTCAAGAGAATTTTCATTATTTCGCTTTAATTAATTCTTTTATTAAAATAATTGGCATGTAAAAAAATTCGTTTTTAAGCCTTTTAAATGTTTTTTTTGGCTGTTTATATAATCTATACAACCATTCTAAACGTAATGTTTGAATATATATTGGTGCTCTTTTAACTTTAGATAAATTTGAATAAAAATCAAATGCCGCACCAACAGATACTATTAAACCATGATTTATATGCTTAACTAATAAAGAAGAAAACTCTTCCTGTTTTGGAGCACCTAATGATACCCAAATAAAATCTGAAGAAGTATCGTTAATCGTATTTCCAATAGCACAATAATCAAACTCATTTACATTTATAAATGGTACCTCTATAAATATTGCTTTCTCTATACTAGAGTCAATTTTTATTAATTCCTCCTTTAAATTCCTCAAAACTTCTTTAGTAGACCCTAAAAAGGTATGCTTATATTTTTTTTCACTTATTCTGTCTATAAAAAAGTCTGGACCAGGGTAGGAATTATAATTTGTTTTATTAATCTTATTTAAAGCCGAGACCAGAACACTTCCATCACAAATATTAAAACTGCTTTTTTGCAATATCTCCTTATAATCTTTTTTTTTATAAGCAGTCACTAACAAATTGGCATTAATTGTATTAACATATCCTTTAGTCCTATTTTGTATCAAATTGCTAATCTTATTTGAAATATTCTCTCTTTCAAACTCAATTTCAATATCTAATACTTTGAGCGTTTTCATATATTATAAAAAATTATTCATTTGATTTTTATTTTAAAAGTTTTGATAATTAATCAAACATCAACATAGACTTGCATAGATCTTAGAAAGATTAGCGTCAATCTTGGTATTTTCAAAACTTTTTTTGTAAGTTCTTTCAGCTTCAATTTGAAGAGAAATATAAAATTTTTTGTTACTTATGATCAATTCCAAATTTTCAGACAGTCTGTTAATATCACCTGGTTTAATTAATAAACCATTAACTTTATTTATTAAAACATCTGGTATCCCACCAACATTTGATGCAATAGGTACAACTTTGTGCTGCCAAGCTTCAATCAAGGACATTGGAAAACCTTCAGTATAACTTGGTAAACAAAATATCATAGATTCTTCTAATAGTTTTTGTTTAGCTTCACCATCAACCCAACCCAGAAGATCTACTTTTGATTCTAAATTTAGTTTAGTAATTAATATTTCACATTTTCTAAAATTACCAGTACCACCAATCTTTAGAGACCATAAAGGATTTCTTTTTGTGATTTTACTAAACGCAACTATTAAATCAAAAACTCCTTTTTTTTCGTTTAAGCTACCTAGATATACTATTTGATTTTTCTTTTTACTCAAATCTACAACACCAGAAGCAACAGGATTAAACACTAATTCTGATTTTTTTTTAAATAAAACATTTTTGTTTTTGAAAAAAGAAGGATATATGTATATTATTTTGTTTGCTAAAATAAAAACTAGCTTATATAAAATTTTATTTTTTAAGTAGGTTGTTTCTGCACTAGCGTGAACATGTAAAATTATTTTTTTATTAAAAAGTTTCCCTAATACAATAAAAGGTAATTTTCTTAAAACACTAATTTTCCAACTTAAATGAACGTGAATAATTTTGACAGTAAATATTTTGAAGATAAATTTTAAAAATGCACTCAAAAACATTGTAATTTTTTTAATCCTATTACCGTCACAATGAGTTTCTAGCCATTCACAATTATGTTCCTTCCAAAAATTCATTTTTTCATGAATTTTAATTACCGACGTTATACCACCTTTTGTATGTCTTCCCGTAGCGACTATTAATACTTTTTTCATGTAAGTATCTTAATTTTATTTATTGTAGTTGTTTATGATAAATTTTCGTCCGTCAATTTCTTCTTGTGTACCTCTATATTTAGGAATATTTGCTGGTACTCCGGCTACAATATGGCGTAACTAGGAACATTCTTAATAACAAACGATTCAGCAGCAATCACAGCACCATTTTCAATCGTAACTCCTTTTAAAATAGTTACACATGCACCAACCCAACGTCATTATTTATTATTACTCGGGCATCGTTTTTTGGCTCTTGACTTTTTAATTAAATATGTAATCACCATCTAGTTCCATTGGGTGAGCACCAGTAATAATTGTAACATTTAGACCAAAGAGAACATAGTTTTTTTATTTCAATTATAGGGTCAGATGATAAGAAATTAGGCTGGTGACCAACATAAACATTATTTCTTTTACTGATGTTTTTATATGTAAACAAATTATTATGTTGAAAAATAGGAAAAAAAACCAACAGATTTTAAGTTTTTATTAAAAAAATATTTAGATTCATATTTGAAAAATTATATATTTAATTTATTAGTTTTAAGTTGAAATAATGGCACTAATGAAAATAAAATAAACGCTCCCGCAATTACTGAAATCGGCCCACCTTGTAGTAGACAAAAAAGAAAATAATTAACAAAAATAATTAACGCATATTTATAATATTGAATGTCAAAATTCTTATTTTTTAGGATATTAATTTTTTTAAACCAGAAAAAGAAAAAACCTAAAAATATAAATAAACTAATAAAACCTCCTGTAGCCAATGCGTTTATAAATTCATTGTGAGAAAAAACTGCCTTACCAATTTTCTGTTTGTTACGTTTAATTAACTCTGGCTCAGAAAGACCTAGAGTAATAACTGAAATGTCGCCATCTTCTTTCCAGCTTTCAATACTTGATTCCCATATAGTTAGACGACCAGAAGATACTATATCTGAATCTATATCGCTACTGGATGAGTAAGCTGTTTGACCTAAGAGCCTTGCAGTGAAAGTCACAATTTGAGTCGAACTATTATTTATTAAATATGTTACTGAAAGTATTGATGTCGCAACAAAAATAAATAAAAATTTGGTTTTTAAAACTAACTTAGTTTTATAAAAGAAAATAAAAAATAAAGAAATAAGAAACATCAATATACCAAGTCTCACATAAGTTTTTATTAAAAAAAATATACCCACTACAATTAACGCACTAAATAATATTTTGTTAAGAAATTTCTTTTCATTGACAAGTGCATATGTAAGGGTAATAATAGATAAAGATAGACTTATTGATGCTTCATGCGGTTGTTGAAAAATACCTGATAAAGCATCATTAATTTCAAAACCCATATCTTCTAATTCATAACTCGTACCAAGTTGGGGTAATATATTAAAATAAAAGGGTAGAAATGATATAATAACAAAAGCAGATAACATTTCCTTATTTATATAATTGTAATTTCTATTATATAATAGGAAAGACATCATAAAAGGAAAAAATAAATATTTTATAGATTGTGTTAATATCTCTAAAGGGTATTCAATAAAAAATGGGGTAACAATAAGTGATATTCCGTAGAAAAAATATAATTTAAAAAAATTAAAATAGATTCTTTTTTTTAACAATATTGGTATACAAATAAATATTAAAATAATTTTCCAGATATGAGAAAACTTCAAACCCAAAAAATTTAAAGGCTCCAGATATAAGAGAATAAAAAGAAAAGAAAAAAGAAATAATTTTTTCATATTTTAACAAAGTGTTTTCTTAAAACAAATAAATAATTTAAAAGTAGGTCCAAAAATTTATTTGTTTGTATTTTTTCTTTACTATAAACAACATTATGTTTTTCTATTAATGAGTTGGAATTAAAATGTTCGTCAAAAATTGATCTTGATAATTTTTTAAGATTAGTTCTGGTATTATCATCTGATAACATTGTGTCTATTTCATTAAAATTTTCGAGATCATTATAATTAAATATAGAAATCCTCTCAGAAAAGTTATATTCAAATGCTGTTTCAAAATTATTTTCTGAAATTAACATTGGAAATTGTCCTTGAGATATCGGAGATAATAATATTTTGGATTTGGAAGCAGACTCCATAAAACTCCGTCCTGTTCCTAAAACACCATCTACGTAATTAATAACTTCCTTTGCATTAATGGTAAATAAATCTTCATTAATTAAATAAATATAATCTAACTTCATGCGTTTTACATTATCAACTATTCTTTGATCGTCAATAGTTCCAATAATTATTAAGATACAGCGAACTTTTAAAGAATTAAGTTTTTGAACTAGATCTATAAGTTGCATTAAACTCTTTTCATAATAACTTGAAATTCTTAAAATTCTTAAAAACTTAAATAAATTATGATGTTCTTTTTTAATTAGATCGTTCAATTTCTTAATTCTAATTTCATCATCAAGAAACTCTGAAATTCTGTTTGGAATCAAATATAGCTGAGTTTCCTTGAATTTTTTTAAATTTTTAAAAAACTTATAATTTTCTAAACTGTAACAAATGGTATTTGAACAAAATGGATAATAAAATAGATTAGCACCGCCGCATTTAGTTAATACTAATTTACATTTTATTTTGTTTGATAATAATCTTGCCCATAAAAAGGCAAGTGAATCAAAAGAATGTATGACATCAATTTTTTTATGTAAACAATATAAATTTACTTGTCGATAAACTTTAAAAAATGAAAAGTTTGAAGAATCAAAAAAAGTAACATTGAAAAAATCTTGATTAATCAAAGCTTTTGATTTTTGAGTTCCAATATTTATAACTTCACAATTATGCTCATTTTGTAGATTCTTTACAGTCTCAATAAGACTGTAATAATGGCCTCCATTGCCTTCAGTATTTATGCTTGATATTAAAAAAACTATATTCATATAATTCTTTGTTCTACTTCAAGATTAATATTGTGTCGCTTTTTAACTTTGTCTTGTATATATTGTATTAACTCTAAAATATCGGTACCAGTTGCATTACCTTTATTAACAATAAATCCACTATGCTTTTTAGAAACCTGAGCACCACCAATTGTAAAACCCTTCAAACCCAACTCATCAATCATTGGCCCCACAAAATTTCCTGGGGGGCGTTTAAAAACACTACCACAGTTTGGATAGTCCCGTGGTTGCTTTGACCAGCGTCTAGTTTTAGACTCGTTCATAATTCTTCTGATTTCTGAAGGATCTCCTTTAGATAACTTAAACCATGCCTTTAAAATAATTGTGTTTTTATTTTTCTGAAAAAAACTAGTTCTGTATTCTAACTCCAAATCTTCATTTGATTTCTCATTAACAGTCATATCCTTGAGATCTAAGTAGCGTACTTTTTTTAAAATATTTTTGGTTTCCCCTTCTTTTGTACCTGCATTCATTACAACGGCACCACCAACAGAACTTGGAATATCAAAAAGAAATTCAGCACCTGTTAAACTATTTTTTTCAGCGGTTTCACTAACTGTTAGAATTGTTGCACCCGATTCAGCAACTATAACATTAGAGTCATTTCTAATTTCAATGCGATCAAAGTTTCCATTAAAAACAACAAAATCGGCGTCATAATAGGCTTTGGATAAGATAAGGTTATGACCACTACCGAGCAGTATGTAATCTTTTTTTAAGCTAAATAATTTAATAATATCATGTTCATTTTCTGGAAAATAAGCTTTTTTACACTTTGATTTTATTCTATATGAATTGTACTCTGTGAGATTAAAATTATCGTATACTTTCATTTCTAACTTTTATTTTTTTAAGTAATTGTGAGATGATTTTAAAATCAGATCTTTTGAATAATATAATATCTAAAACAGATATCTGTGTTTCTTTACTATACATAAATAAAAATAATATCCCTGAAAAACTATAACTTATAGTTGATGCCAAAGCTGCTCCATTAGCTGCATGTTCTGGAATGAGTAATAAGTTTAAAATCACATTTATAATTAATGCTGGAACCATTGCTTTTAGTGATACCCATGGTTTTCCTTTTCCTGCTAAATCCATATTTAAAACACCAAAAAATACAAAAATTACTGCACCAGGTAAAATAATTCTAAATATATAAACGCTATCATAAAATTCTACACCAAAAAGAGAAACAACTATAAATTCTGCAAGAATATAAAGAATAAGTGCACAAAAAATTGTGATTAAAAAAACTAAGCGTAACAATTGGCATATTTTTAAGGAAAAAGCATTGTCATTTTTAGATGTAGAACTACGAGCAAAAACCAGTGTATATAATACAGCTGGAATTTGCCATAAATATTCTGATAAAGCAACACCTTTTGAATAAATCCCTGTTTGATATACATTACTAATTTTATCTAAGAGAATTATGTCAATTCTATAATTGAGATTATTAACCAATAATGCTAAAGCATAAATTAATCCAAGGCCGAGCATTTTTTTAATTATTTCCAAATTAGTTTTAAAACTAACTAACTTGATAAAGTTCGTTTTATATAGTAAAACAATAGAAATAAAACATGGGCCACCAAATAGCGCTAATAAATAACCACTTATACCAAAATCAAGCCAGAGCACTAAAATAACAACTATTAAAAAACTTATTAAAGTCGGTATCCAATTAATTTTATTAAAATTATTTATTTGATTTTTTCCTAAAAAAATTCCGGAATTATATGTGTTAAAAAGGGAAAATGGTATTGGTAGTACTGCTAAAATTACTAGCCACATACTATTGCCTATATTAGTAGTATAACGAATCAACAAATAGCAAATAATAATACTAAAGGACGAAGAAAGTAACCAGATTTTCGAAATTGCATTTTTTGTTTGATCTTCAGAATAAATTCCTTTTCCTAGAAAATAGGTTGTAGACTGTCTAATTCCAAGTGAACCAAATGAAATAAAAAGTGATGGATATACTAATAAAGTTGCAATAGTACCATTTATTTCTGGACCAAGAGTTCTAGCCGCGATAACAGAGGAGGTTAACCCAAATAGAATCATTAGTATTTTGGAAAACCCAACACTTAAAAGGTCTTTAATAAATCTATTCAAAGCTGTAATTTTAAATTCTATATTCTTTTAAGTAAAATTTACACAAAAATTATTGACTCTTTTCCTCATCATTATAACTAATTTTTATAGCCTATGAAACTATAATACCATTTTTATCTGGTCCCAAAACTCGAGCTACAAAAATGGAAGTAGACAACCCAAATAAAATCATTAGTACTTTGGAAACTCCAATACTAAAAGCATCTAAAAGAAAACTTCTTATTTTTTCTTGTTAATAATTTTACATGGGTTGCCCACAGCTAGAGAATTCGGAGGCACATCAATATTTACAAAAGTTTTTGCTCCTATCGTAGAGTTTTCACCAATACTCACATTACCAATTACTATAGAATCTGCATAAATAACAACATTATCTTCAATAATTGGATAACTTTTTTCTTCACCAACTTTGCCTGTACTTCCAAGGGTAACATTTTGAAATATTGTAACATTATTACCAACAGTAACATTTGCTCCAATTACAACACCTATAGGATGTGCTAATCGTAATTTACTTCCAATACTTGACAAAAATGAAATGTCACAATTTTTTTTAAAAACCATTTTCATTCTGTTCCTTGAAGCCAGTAATCTAAAAAATCTACTTTTGGAATGAATCAAATAATATCCTACGCGATAAGAATAAAGAACACTATAACTTGGATTTAAATATCTAGCAACTAAACACTTTATAAATGTTGGTCTACCATTTGGGTAATCTAATAATATCTTTTTGTATGTGGATCTTAGTGAATTCATAAAATATCGACACCTAAACCTTTTAATTTACTCTCCAAATTTTCATAACCTCTCCCAATTTGCCATGAATCTTCAATAACTGTTGTTCCTTCAGATGTTAAGCCCGCCAATAAAAGTGCAATACCCGCTCTTAAATCAGTTGCTTTTACAGTGGTTCCAACTAACTTCTGTCCTCCCTGAATAATTAAAAAATCGCCTTTAATTTCATATTTCATACCCATTTTAGCCAATTCCGCAGCATAATCGTAACGTCCAGGAAATCTTAAATCTATAATTCTTGATTCACCCATTGATATTGCACCAAAAACAGCAAACAGTGGCTGCATATCAGAATTTATTCCCGGATAAGGCCCAGTACTTATATCTATTGGAAATGCTTCACCTCCCCTAACAATAAGTGAATTTTCAACCTTGTAAAATTTCATGCCACTTTCTCTAAGATGCACCAAAGGTACTTCTAGGTGTTCGAAAGGAAAATCTATTATTTCAACATCACCTTGGGTTATAACAGCTCCAATTGCCCAAGTTAATGCTTCCATATTATCTGAAATAACTTGATGTTTAACACCTCCTAAAGTCTCAACACCTTCAATAACTATAGATTTTTGACCAAAAACTTTAATTTTGGCTCCCATTTTATTTAGCATCTTTATTAAATCAATAATTTCTGGTCTAATATGTGGGTTCCAAATTGTAGTTGTTCCACTAGCAAGTGATGCACATAAAATGGCGTTTTCAGTAGCACCTGTTGATCTTATTGGCAAGTTAATTTCACACGCCTTTAATCTACCTTTACTTTTAGAATATAAATAGCCATCTTCTTCCCATACTTTTGCGCCAAATTTTTCAAGGATCATAATATGTAAATCATATTTTCTATCTCCTAAGGGACATCCACCCGGAAGTGGTACTTTTCCATTTGAAAATCGCGTTGTTAAACAGCCTAAAATTAAAAGTGAATTTCTAATAGAGCGATCATCCCAAAGTAATTCAGTATTTAGAGAGTTTTCAGTAATTTTCAAACTTCTATCTCCTTCTATACAAAATTTGCCCATTTGATTAAGCATTTTAATGTGCACCTGCATGTCTAGAAGACCGTTGGGTGAATTTAAAATTTCTACAGGCTCACTTGTTAGAACAGATGCTGTTAGCAATTTTAGAGCACAATTTTTAGCACCACTTAATCTTACTTTACCGTTTAATTTTGCCTTTTGTATTTTAAAATTATTCATTTATAATATTTATATATTCTTATTCAAAGTAATTTAATGTTGTATAACCTCCTTCTTTAAGATATTGGTTTTTTTTCATTAATCTCATATCTGACTCCATCATATCTTTAACTAACGATGCCAAATCATGCTCTGGTACCCAACCTAATTTTTCTTTTGCTTTAGTAGGGTCTCCAATTAATAAATCTACTTCAGTTGGTCTAAAATAAGCAGGGTCAATAGACAACACCTCTGTTCCTATTTCTAGTTTAAATTCCGGATTGTTACATTTTGAAACGCTAGCTTTTTCATTTACTCCCACACCTGTGAATTCTAATTCAATACCAACTTCTGCAAAACTCATTCTAACAAACTCTCTAACTGTAGTGGTATTTCCTGTGGCTATCACCCAATCTTCAGGGGTATCTGCCTGTAAAATCATCCACATCACACGCACATAATCTTTCGCATGTCCCCAATCTCTTTTGGCATCTAAATTCCCTAAATAGATTTTTTCTTGTAATCCTAAAGCTATTCTAGCAGTCGCTCGTGTAATTTTACGCGTTACAAAAGTCTCTCCTCTTCGAGGGCTTTCATGATTGAATAAAATACCATTACAAGCGAACATATTATATGCTTCACGATAGTTTTTGGTGATCCAAAAGCCATAAATTTTAGCAACACCGTAAGGAGATCTTGGATAAAAAGGTGAATTTTCATCATAAAATCCTTTCTCGTTTTTATTCTCTGGCATCCCACCATACAACTCGGAAGTAGAGGCTTGGTAGACTCTTGTTTTCTTTTCTAAGCCAAGTAAACGAACCGCCTCTAAAATACGTAAAGTGCCTAAACCATCAACATTTCCAACATATTCTGGAGTATCAAAAGACACCTTTACATGAGACATTGCTCCTAAATTGTAGATTTCATCAGGTTGCGTTTCTTGGATAATTCGAGTCAGATTCATTGCATCGGATAAATCTCCATAATGCAATTTTAATCTTTGATTCGGGTGGTGAGGATCTTGATATAGATGATCGATACGATCAGTATTTAATGAAGAAGCTCTTCTTTTAATTCCATGTACCTCATACCCTTTTTCTAATAATAATTCTGCTAAATATGAACCATCTTGACCTGTAATTCCAGTTATTAATGCAACTTTCATAATTATAATTTTATTTCTTTAATTGTATCTATATTATCTAAAAACCATTGGTAGGTTTTTCTAATATCGTCTTCTAATTCTGTTGAATACCCCCACCCAATGTCTTTAATTTTAGAAACATCCATCAGTTTTCTTGGCGTACCATCTGGTTTACTGGAATCCCAAAGAACATTGCCTTGGTGTCCTGTTACCTTCTGAATCGTATCAGCTAATTCTTTAATGGTAATATCTTTTCCAGTACCTATATTGTATAAATATTCTGGTAAATTATTTTCTAAGGCATAGACCACCGCTTCTGCCATATCATCTACAAACAAAAACTCTCTCATTGGAGTTCCGCTTCCCCAGAGTGTTACATCTGAATGCTTATTTATTTTTGCCTCATGAAATTTACGCAGCATTGCTGGCAATACATGTGAGGATTGCAAATCAAAATTATCAAAAGAACCGTACAAATTGGTGGGCATTAGACTCACATAGTCTTTGTTGTATTGTTTGCGTATCGATTGGCAGGCTTTTACACCCGTTATTTTTGCAATGGCATACCATTCATTAGTCGGTTCTAAAGAATCTGTTAGTAGGTATTCTTCTTTTAAAGGTTGTGGGGCAAATTTTGGATAGATACAAGAACTTCCTAAAAAAATAAATTTTTCAATTCCTGCTTTATAAGCTCCATCTATCAAATTATTTTGAATTTGCATATTCTCCATTAAAAATTGATAAGGAAAATCATTATTGGCGAGTATCCCTCCAACTTTTGCAGCAGCATCAATTACTACTTCTGGCTGTACTTGATTGTAAAAATCAGTAACTGCCTGTTGATTTATGAGATCAAGTTCAGAACTTGTTTTTCCTAACAAATTCTTATACCCCTTCTTCTCTAGCGCTTTCCAAACCGCTGATCCTACCATCCCTTTGTGACCAGCTATATATATTTTAGTTTCTTTTTTCAAACTATTTTTTTTAGAGTCTACCATCAACTACTTTCTTTGGTAAAAAGTTTTTAACATCATAAATTATAGCATTCTCATTTTTCAGTGATAAAAAATCAAGTTCATTGAATTTGTTATGTGATACAGTCAATACTACTGCATCAAATTTTTCATTGGGTAAAGATTTTGAAGATTTTAAACCATATTCAAGATTTACTTCTTCTTCATCAGCCCAAGGATCATAAATCGTAATATTAGTCCCATAATCTTTTAAAGCATTTATAAGATCTACTGCTTTTGTATTTCTTACATCTGGACAGTTTTCTTTAAATGTTATTCCTAATATCAGGA
>Ga0115564_10003492_pt1 | contig 13109 bp, 22 predicted proteins | sample COGITO_mtgs_1105_7_FD_88680 | JGI IMG/M metagenome (GOLD analysis project Ga0115564, IMG submission 88680) | Pelagic marine microbial communities from North Sea - COGITO_mtgs_110523 | ecosystem: Environmental > Aquatic > Marine > Epipelagic | place: Germany:Helgoland, sampling site Kabeltonne...
TAACTAACTCGAACTCAAGTTCATCCATGAGCTCTTCTTGAGTATCTTCATCTGATTCCCATAGTTTTAATTGTTCATCGGTTAATTCTTCTGTTTCTTCATACCGTATTGTGGTAACGGTAACTACCCTTGTTAATTTAGCCATTTTTATGTTTTTTTTTTTAAAATATAGTTATTTCATTTAACATTGTCCATTATCAGGAAATATTTTTTTAATAAAGTAAAATAACAGAGTTTTCCCGTTATTTTTTTTCTAAGTTTTTTATCTTCCTATCCAAATAAAACATCGCCTTCTTCAAATCCTCCAATTCTTTCTCCGGATATTTCTTACCTGCTCTTGCAACATATTTAACAACATTAAATAAATAAGCGTCCTTATCTAACCCCCAATTCTCACAAACCTTTACAACTTCATATACATTTTCTTTACCTCCGTAATGTTCCGGATGACTTACCATTTCTTTTTCCATTTTATCTATTATCTATGTGTATTATTACTTGATTGTAGTATTCTATCATATGTTCATTCCATAAATCCCACTTAATATTTATCCCGTCAACAGAATAAACTTCGTGATTAGGAAACACTCTTAAGAATACATCTCTAAATTCTCTAAATTTTTGTTTTGTTTCAATTGTATCAAGGTGCCACTCACCTGATATTTTTTTAACATTATTCTTTAACCAACAAATATTTTCAACATTGAATATTTCATATTCCCCACCTTCACAATCAGTCTTTAAAAAATCAATTACGGTTATATTATTTTCCTCAACAATACTCATAAATTTTTTAGAAGTGACCATTTTTTCTTCCCCACTCTCACCAAAATTATCATATATTTTTAAATCCTTATCGTTTACGACATTAGGGATTATAGTATGTGGCATACCTTTAATATTGTTAGATAATACTTTTATTTGAGATTCTGATGGTTCAATAGCGTATAGATGTTTTATGTTTCTATCCTTTAAACAATAAGAAAATGGTCCTATACTAGCCCCAACATCCATAACAACATCATTCTCTTCAACTTCAAAAATACTCTCATAAATGTTTTTTTCCACATCAAAAAACTCACCCTTAATAACATCTTTAAACCATTGGCTTGAAGACCCCCATTCAAAGTTTTCGTATTTTTTTTCCATATATTCTAATTAAATATTAGTTATTTAAATGATTTAATAACTTTAAAAACATCAGTGTCAGTATACCCCTTAGTATGTAATTCATATATCTTTGACGAAATTTTATCTTGAAATATTAAAGCGTCAACGTTGAATATTTTAGTTAAACTATGACCTGATTTAATTCTTGACATAATTAACTCTTCCGTTATAAATCGTTTTGTAAAACCCATATTTATTTATTAAATTATGATACAAATATAAAGTAAATTTTACTAAATAACAATAAAAATGTGAAATATTACCTTTAAGATATTAAAGTAACCAACTTCCTTTTGAATAAAGGACCTAAAGTTTCATTTATAGGATAATTACCGTCTGAAACCATCTTAAATATAGGTAATTTTGATTCTTCTTTAGTTTCATATGTTTTAGAGAACTTAGTTACTATTTTTTTAATATCTAAATTGTTGGTATCCCCCTCATAAATTAATTTCATAGATGTTCTAGTTTGATTTTTAACTTTATATACTTTTCTATTTGTATACTTCCAAACATAAACGTATTCTCCTTTTTTATAGTAGAAAAAACCTGTTTTAGATTTAATGTTATCTTTATTATGTTTAACACTAATATCTATTGAATCATAAACCAAAGTCCACAATGATTTAGCAAAATTAAAATAATCCTTTAGAAGAATTTCACTCTCTTTTAATATTTTTTGTAGTTCGACTTCTTCCTCTTCACTGATAAGAGGTATATCTTTCATTTTTAAGTCTGTTGGAAGTAACTCGTAGTCCGGAGTTGGAATGACTTTATCAACATAAAGTATTTTTCTGTCTTTAATTAATGTATGAATATTACCTAGATGAATTGAAAGTTCTAAAAACATAGGATATAACTTAATCTCCTCTAGATACCCACCCATTTTAGTGAAGTAATCTAACAGGACATACCTTCTATGTTCAACATCCATATAACCTTGGAATACCCAATCCGTTTCCAATATAAAGTCATATTTTTTTTTATATTTTAGCTTATTCATAATAACAATATAAACGATAACTAAATATAATCTACATTAGTCCACTCTAAAAATATAAAAATCAACACTATCCTCTTCACCTGACGGGTATTCCATGTTTATCACTTCATACGTACCGTCATAGGTCAATATACCCTCATATCCATCAGTATCATACATCCCCTGTTTTAAGTCATCCATATCAACATAATCACGTATTTCATACCCATGCTCAGACAACCATTCAAGTTCATCCTCATCATCAATTATTGATTCAATCTTGTTATCAATCATATCTTCTGTAGGGTCACCAACGTCAGGAATAATATCATCAAGTTCTTCCTGTAATTGGTCTATTTCCTCTTCAAGTTCGTCCCATTCCTCTTCTTCCTCTTCAATATCTAACTCATCTTGTTCATTTTTCAACACATCAAGTCTATCCTCTATTGTTGTTTTTCTTTCCTCTTGTTCATCAGTCAAAGTGTAATCGTCGTCTTCAAAATATGATTCAGGACTATAAGAAATATCATCATAATAAAAAGTTCTCATCTCATCTTTTATCACTTCATAATCTATATAACTTTCGTAAAATCCACTATTTAACCCCTCAAGCCCATTTTCATCTAAAAATTGTTCAATCTGCTCCAAAGCCGCAGTTTCCATCTCATCATCATCTGCAACGGCCCATGAACCCTCATTAGACGCATTTAATATTTCATACGTTGGAATGTCATATGTTTTATAAGGTGTTTCATATATATTATATATGTCAAAAGTATCACCTTCTAAGTCCTCTAACTCAGTCTGTAATTCATCAATTCTATCTTCCAACACATCAGAAATTTCATCATCCTCTTCTTCTTCTAAATCATTAAGTAACTGTTCAAGTTGTTTTTTGATTGTATTAATTTCATCTGATAGATTTTCATCTTTGAAGTCGATATAAACACCACTATTTGGAGATTTTAGAAATTCGTATAAAGCATTAACTCTTAATATTTCGTATTTTTCACCATCATGCTTATCGTCGAAATTATCCGAATAAATATCTCTATCACCATCTTCCCTTTCAGATTCCATCTCAGCTAATTTACGATTAAGTATTCTTTTTTGTTCGATTCTCCAAATACCGGAACCATAATCCGATACTCTACCCGATACTTCAATACCTTTAAGACTCGTAATATTAGTATTACGTATATCTAAATCACCATTTATAATACCAACGTTACCCAAATCTTTTAAATCCGTCGCACCATTTAATTGAACATTCCCAATTATTTTTAAAGGTAGTCCCTTAAACATCTTTATTTTAGATAACCCTTTACCGTTATATGACGCTAATTTCATTAAGTCCATATATTTTTTAGCAGTTATTTCGTAAAATTCACCGTTAACTTCTTCTTTAATCATATTTTTATTTTTTAAATATTCTCATTATGATTATAAATATACAAAATTACTATTAATATATTTACATAATACAAGTTTATCACATATTTATGTATAGACACAAAAATAAATCAAAATAAAAGTATAAATTATGGGATGCGGATGTAAAAAAACAAACAATCAAAATTCAAAGGCGAAAACCGGAGCAACACAACCTCAACAGTCAACTCCAACTTCAGTTCAAGAGTCGATTAAAAAAGTAGTGGAAAAATATTATAATAAAAAATAATTATATTCGAATTACTTTTAGGAACATTAAAATATCATTTAGATATTAACCACAAAAAAAACCTCACTATACCGTAGAGGTTTTTTTTATGAAATTAATAGTTAACCTAATAAATAATTTTAATATTAAGACTTTAAGTTATGAATATGAATTCATATTATTACATAAAAATAATACATGGATTACATCAATTTAAAATCACAAAGGGGTTTAGTTAATTTATTCGCCGATTACATATTAAGTAAAATAATAACTGACCACTCAATAGACGCATCAATTGAAGTTACCAATTGTGGTAAATTTTTCTTAGTTAATGGGTTCACAAACTCTAAAAATATTTTAACACTACATCAAGTAAAAGATGAGTTTATTAAAGAGTATAAAACTCTAACCAATAGTTTAGGTTATGAACAAATGAATATAGTTGACACTATAACCTACGATGTAGAATTAACATCAAAAAACGAATACTCATTTAACTTATATAAAACCGATAGACCGGTGTACAGTAAAGAAGTGTTTGATTTTATTTCAAGTAAAACTGACTTAAATCACTTGTCTTTTTCTAATTCAGGTTTTTTAGAGTTAGATTATTCAGAAGACAATACAGATGAAATAAACAAATTTAAATATTCACCTATAAATATTAGTTCGGAATTCCCTTATGGATACAGTTGGAAAATGGGTAGGGATAAGTTATATTATAGTGAATATGTTTCAAATCATTTATTTAACATTATTAATGTCGATAAATTATTATTTAAATTTTCATCTCTTAAAGATGAAAATGATGATTTTAAAATAAGAATTATATCAAATTCACTTTATTCTGAAAAAACAATAATCTCAATGGTTTTAGATAATTTTGATTTGAACGTTTCACTATTAAAAGAAAAAATGTCCAACTATAATTTATTGGATGATATATTAGACCCTATGGGTGATAAACCTTGGTTAGTCAAGGATAAGATAAAAGGTTTGATTATATTTTAACTCACCTATATAAATTAAAAAACCCACCAATAGGTGGGTTTTTATTTTAAACAATAATCTCACACACAACATTTTGAACCCCCAACTTATCACAAACCATATTAATGCGTTTGATTTTAGTTACGTTAGAACCCCATGTAGACATAAACATTCCACAATCCATAAAAACCTTATTATGGTCACTAAGTGAGTCTCTAAACTCGTCCTTATCGTTTTTAAAGAAAGATGAAAAATTGTTTTCAATAACTGACCTGTTAACACCTTTAGTGATTTCATTGATAACAGACACATACGTTTCTTTCGCAGTTTTGTTGGTAATAACTCTATCACCAATGGTAACCTTTAAATTCGTAGACTTTGCCCGACCAATTTTGTTCTTAACCTCAACTTTTTCTTCATCAGTTAGGGTTTCGTCATTATCAATACTAAGACCTAAATCCAATTCTTCAACTGATAGGTACGATACCATCTTATCTAATCGGGTATGAAACGTATCAATGTCTGAAACATCAAACCACTCAGTTGTAATGTTTCTACGGTCATCATATTCCTTTATAACTCGATAGTCCTCAAAACATACGTGAAGAATACCCTCCAATTTCTCCATATCTTCGGTCTCAAAGACTCTAACCATCATAACATCAAAAGGTAGGTGAGTTGAGTTTAACTGAGTCTCACGTACTTTATATTGTTTTGATAGACCAATCTTGTGGTATCCGTTTACAAACTTACCCCCATGGTCAATAATTCTTGCGATGTATACATATCCTTTCATAGTTCTATGTGTTATCTATGTTTTTGTTTTCATAGGTTATCGCATAATTAGTTTTATAAATAGTATTACCTGTCTGTGTATATTTTCTATACTTTCTCATTTTTTTACATCCACGTTGTGTTCCACAAGATTGTAATACTGGTCCTACAATAAAGAGGATTAAGATTAAGTAAGTAAATTTTCTTTTCATTTGTTTTAAATTTAATGATTAATATTTCCTAATATAAACGCTATCATTTTCTTTTTAATCTCAATTGAAGTCTTTCTATTATAATGAGTCTCAATCCTTACCATATCTTTTGATAAATCTTCCAAAAATGGTTTTTCCGGCTCTCTTTCAAGTTCTTCGTGTTCTGAATATCTTCCTGTTGTTTTCATCTTTTTTTTTTTAGTCTTTAAGTCGTTCTCCCGTTTCTTTAATTGTGAATTGCGACATATTGTTCGTTCCGCTTCCGCCCTTCTTTCCATTAACGAACTTAACGATTCCATTGTTATATAACTTGTTTGGTGTGTCGAAGACCTCGCCATTAAAGTGTAACAAACCTTTGGTGTCCAAAATGACTTCATACTCCACCCCTTTATATTTCCTAATTAATGTTAAATCACCTTCCAATGTGGACGCCAAATCACTCAACCGGGTATCCACCTCAGTAATGATATTTTGTTTCTCTTCTTGGATATCAAAGTATTTACCACCATACGCATTCATAAAGTTAATGAACTCACCAGTCAATGTATCCTCATCATCCTTGAACCACTCACCGTGAGTTCTTCGACTGTCCAAAATGGAGTGTAACATCTTCTCCACCTTATTCATATCGTCAACCTTATATACGGTTACCACTCGGTAACCCACAGGTGACTTTGTTCTATTCAACTGGTTTTCACGACTCACAGGGTTAGTTGACAACCCAATCTTCTTATCGTTGATGTCCATTGTACGACCCATAATATCATACAACTCACCCAAATAAACGTATCCTTCCATATTAAACTGTCTCAGGATTTAACTCTTGGTTAGTATTAATATAATCTTCTTGAGTACCCAAAACAGTAGGTTCGTGAAATTGAATCTCAAACCCACAATACGTGAAACGCTCATGGTCATTACAGTGTGATTCCAACATCTCACCGAACACTTTGTCCGCATCACTATACATTAATAAATCAACGTCCATTTCGATTTGAAATGTGTGACCACCTTTCATCTTCCAATGATAGTTACCCTCATTAATACCATAATTTTCTTCATACTGTGTGTGGACCAAAACTTTGTTAACTGACATAATATTTGTTTTTTTTTATTGTTATACAAATATAAAACAAAAAAGGGACTCTCACAAGTCCCTAACAAATTATTTACCTAATTCTTTTTTTATTATTTCAACACCATCATCAATTTCTTCGAAATCCCTTTCAGGGGCGAATAGTTTTGGGTCCGGAGATTCAGGAGGTTGATTTAAAATCATAAATGATGGTACAAATTCATTATCAGTAAGTTCAACAAATAAATCATATTCATCTTTATATTCATCAATATCCCTAATATGAAATTCGATTTCGTTTTCATTTAACTTATCTTTCATCATATCACAGAATGGACAACCTTTCATGGTAAATAAGACAACAACTTTAGACATTTAATAAGTTTTGAGCCATTTCATTTATTTGAGATTCTGTTTGTAACCCCACAGTACTATGAATTACTTCTCCACCATTAAAAGATTTTATCGTTGGAACAGACCTAATACCGTACTTTGTTGCAAGTTTATGATATTCACCCAAATTTAAAGTATATAATTCGACATTAGATTTTTTTTCTTTATATTCCTTAGAAACTTTTTCAAAAGAAGGTTTCATAACTTTACATGGTCCACAAAAATCAGCGTAAAAATCAACTATTATTTTATCACCATTATCAATTTTTTTAATTAATTCGTTTTCTACTATTTCCATTTTTTTTATTTTAAATTTATTATTTTTTATTCATGCGATATATTGAATCAACCATAAAGTAAACATTAGATTTTAATGAGTTTAGATATAATATACTTATTAAATTAGATTTAATATACATATAAATACCATTAGAATCATATTCTACTAAAAATTCAGAATAGACAACACTCCCATTTTCATCAGACCTCTTATAATCCCAAATAATTTTTTTATTTTTAATTATTCCATCGACTAAAGAAGGGTCTTTAACAACAATATCATACTGAGAAGGGGTATTTTTAATTTGTTTTAAAACTATTTCAGTGATTTTACCGGGTATCTCATTTATCATCATATTTTATTTTTAAAAGTTTATATCGAATATATCAGTATCTGAACCTTTTTGGCCAATAACATCCACTTTATCATTATCCCACTCAATAATTGGGGTAGAATTGTCAGTAGTATTATTGACCTTATAATTACTTTTAATATTAATATCATTTAAATTAACTTCAATACCTAAGTCAACAAATAAACCGTTTTTAACTATACCGTAGATACGATTATCTAAAATACCTATTTCATTATCCCATGTCTTATCTAAATATCTATTGAACCTCCCTAAAGTTTGAAACCTTTTTAATCCTAAAGTTTTACCATTAAAAAATATTCTATATTCTATAGTAGCTCTATTTTTATAATTAGACGAATCTCTTAATGAAACTATTAAAGAGTTCGCTTTTTTAATATAGGTTCTAACACAATTACTTTGCACACGCGACTCTTCATTGTATTCATCACTAGACTTTAAGATTATAGGGTCATATGTACCAATAGACATCTCAACCATTTTAACAAATTTTTCACTGTAAATCCTATTAAAGTATCCCTCTTCATATGACGAGAATATATTAGACCATGAAAGATGTTCATCCGTAAATTCTTTAAGGTTGCTAGACCTCCACACACATTTCTCAAATTTATTAATTGTTTGGTAAAATCTTAAGTGGTCACTCACAATATTAATATCAGTAAATCCTTTAACAGAAAGTAAAATTATTTTTAATATATTTTTCTTTTCGTTTTCACTACAATTTTTAATTAAAGAATTTTCCGGTAAAAAGAAAAATTGGTTCCCCCCAAATTGAAACACCTCAATCAATTCTTCATCCGTAAGTGTTTTTAATATATAATCATATCCTAAGAATTTAGAAATACTATCAAATACTTGTGGGTTAAATTTTTTAACTTTATGTAAAACTCTTTTAACTTTTTTACCCATATACCCTCTGTTAAACATAAAGGTATCAATATATTTACCATCAAACTTATCTCTACTTTTTTTATCAACAATAGGATAACCTGAATCAATAAATGACATTATATTGTTAGGAAACTTAACACTTTGTTTTTTTAATATAAACTTGTAAAACCCTTCATAATCTTCACACTCCCCATTAGTCACAAGATTAATAAATTGAATAATTGGGTCTACCTTTGAATCACATTCCGTTATTTGTTCAAACTTGTTTTCTTCAGTACATATTAGACCATTGATATCTCTTATAATAGATTTTTTTCTCATTAAGATATCCTCTTGACCAAACACAAATCTTCTTAATCGTTTTGCATTTCTGCGCTTTTTACTATGGTAATTACCAACCGACCCATAAAATAACGCACCGTCTTTAACTCTGTAAGTAATAAAATCTATAGACGTTCTTTTCGCAAAAAATATTTTACCAACCCTTCTGCGTTTTTCGTAATAAAAAATTTTTAAACATATTTTATTTTCATCTCTTTCAACTACTATCGTATGTCTTTGATGATGTACCGTAGAATTTTTATTACCGTAATTTTTTAAATAAGATTCAATATCACTATAACTTCTAATAATCGTTTTTGCATCGCACAATTTATCATCTTGTGTTTCACAAAACATATCTGTACGGTATTTGTTAAAAATCGATTTAAATGAAACTTCCATATATTAGTTTTACACAAATATATGAAAATATTATTTAATCAACAAGTCTAATTTAGACATATTTGTCCGAAGCTGGTTTTTTGGAATATTTTATCCACCTTCTTACTAACCTCAATTTCAGTAATTGTTTTCTTCAATTTTATGACAATATCAATAATTTGTTTATGAGTAAGTGATACTTCATCACCATTTTCATAATTCACCATAGATTGGTTTTTTACCTCGTGGTAAAAATCATTTTTTAATATGTCACCGATTAAATCAATTAAGTCGTTAGGGTTTTTATCAAAGAACCCCTTAAATTGATTTAAATATAATTCAACTTCAATTATATTCATTTTATTTGTTTTTAACTAATTTAAATTTTGTAATAAAAACCACCTCCAACATCATCTAAAGTCTTCAATAAATCTTCAGGTATCTTTACGTTAGGATTTGAACCTTTTAATTGAATAAATGATAAATCTTCTAAATTAAGAATACTCTCCGGTAACTCAACTAAATCTTTATTTTCGGGTAATGAAATTATTGTAAGTTTACTTAAGTCCCCTATATTTTCAGGTAACGTTCTTACTATATTCTGAAACAATAATACTGACAGATTTTTAAATCTACCTAAACTTGGTGGTACATCTAACGCTATATTTTCTTTTGACTTGTTAGTTACAAATAATCTTTCAATATTGTCAGGTAAGGAACTAAATAATTCCTCGAACCCATAAAGAGCAATAAACTTACCTGCCGACGAGTCAGGATAATTAACCTCAACTTTTTCTCCGGATTGACTAGATAATCCTCTAGCGAATTGTGATTTGAACTGTTCTTTTAATTCAGACATTGGACCATTTAATAGTTCTACTAAATTAACTGACCTATCTCTTCTATCCATAAACGACGAACTAGGAAAGTGAAACTGATACCTCTCTTTAGGTAACCCTGTTTTTTTACCCACTTCACCTTTATCATTATTAGGGAAGACAACGTATAATGGACCATCCTTAATATATCTTTCAAACCAAGTATCCGTACCCGGTGATGATGTACACCATCTACTTTCATCTTCATTATCTAAATGAAACCCACCATAATATTCGGCTGCAGATTTACCTAATTTACCTTTATCTTCAATTTTAATTAATGTCCATTCATTACCTTCATAGATTATTTCCCCACCAGCGTGTTTAAATCCATCTCTTGATTTCTTACCTTCTTTTTTTTCCTGATTTTTCTTAAATTTTTCAGGGATTTCGAAGTTTTCCAAAGTATCAAATAAAGAGTCTACAGTATATTTGTTTATATCTCTTTTATCTTGGTCTAAGTATTGTTTAAACTTTTCAAATTTTACAAGGTCATCAGTCACCTTGTATAAATCCTCAATAAATAAATCTTTAACTCGCTGTACACCCCTTTTATATTCAGGACTTCTCCAATCCAAATTAGCAATGGTTACAGGTAATTTAGGTGTTAGAAAGTTTTTTAACAACCACTGAGAGTACTTCCCAATTTTAACGTTTTCCATAGCTTCTACGGATAACGTATCAATATCTTTACCTTCAGGTACTTTAGTTGTTGGGTCAGCAAGAATAATGGTTTTAAAGATTTCAAAATCCATCAATCCGGGTTTAACTTTACCTTTCTTTTTTTTTGGTTTAACTAATTTGTTATATAATACCTGAAATCTAGAATTTTCAACTATTAACTGATTTAATATATTTGTAGCCCTCATTATATTTTTTTTTTATTAATAAATATCAGAGTATATTTAAATCACAAAGATTATATATCCCATTCCAATAGAAACAGAGTAACAAAGTTAATTTAAGTATACTTCTCTTACTTTATAAATACTAAGATATAGTAAAAAAATTGAATTTAATAATCCATTATTAGTAACTCCTCACCTTTGGTTTGTTTCTTACCTTTTTTAGCTGCGGCTGCTTTGACAAATTCCTTACTCTTCCAAGTATACTTATTTCTAGGAAACCAACCATGTAATAATTCGAAATCATAGTAAGATAACCCAAACTTACCTTTAATATTCTTTAAAGAATCGGCTAATCTTTCGTGGTCATCTCTACCAAAATCATGGTTAGAATAGTAAGTACCTTCACCAACAACATAATACGGTGGGTCCGAGTAAAAATAAGTGTTAGGACCATCATATTTTTCAATCACCTCTTGAAAGTCCATATTTTCAACATTAGTTATAGCCTCAAATAGTTCTTGATATTCTTTTTTCTTTAATTTGTTTTTAAAAGATGTGAACTTAGAATGATACTTACCCTTTAAATCTATAAATTTAGATTTAGATGGGTTAGCCCCTGAAAATACCTGAGTTAAAACATAAACATATTTTGCTGCGACTTCGTAGTTGGGTTCATCACCAATCTCAAACCCCTCAGAATATATCTCCGATTGAAACTCAACAAAGTTTTCACGACAAATATCTTTAGTGGGTGATACCCCTTTTTCCTGCACTGTTAGTTTTTCACATTCCTCCAATAATCTCTGATGGTTAACAACACATCTAAAAAGATTATAGTTAAGAGGGTTAAAGTCGTTATAAACAACTTTTTTTAAGTTAGGGTAATCTTTTAATTCCATACCAAAAAATATCCAAAACATTCCACCAAATGTTTCAACATAGGTTTCAATATCTTTAGGAATATATGGAACTATAAAGTTCCTCATTTTAGCCTTACCACCAATATAACTTATCATATTTTATTATTTTATTATTTTATTATTTTATTATTTTACTACAAATATAGGATTTTTAAATCAGAAAACAAGTCGGTTAAAAATAAAAATACAAATAAATTATTTCCAAAATATTTGTATACAAATTAGTATAACACACAAAATCAAACTAATAATTGTCTTACTATTAATACCTTCATTAAAATGATGGTTAACCAATATAGAATATATAACCATACCAACACCAAAACCTATGAATCTTGCTGGCCATAGTAAATTACCGGTACCTGATACAGTATATTTTGTACCCCAAATATAAAATACCGATAGTATTATACCACTAACAATTATTACCCACTCATTTTTTTGGAACCACTTCCAAATAAATTGACCATTTAATTGGTAGAACGTTAAAATGTGAGCTATTGTAAAAAGAAAAACTCCAAGTAATAAATCATTATATCTCATAGATTAAAAATATAAGTTAAATATTTTTGCTTATCAACTATTTTACTATTGTTTTTAACTGTAAAATTATTTATATTTTAATAAAAAACTTATGAAAAATATTGAAGTTGAAGATGTTGAGGTTATAGATTTATCTAATAATAAAAAAGATTACGATAAATTTAGTGGGAAAAAATCTAAAAAATCTAAAAAATGTAGTTCTTGTAAAAGTCCCGGATTAAAATTTGGACATTGGGTAAGTGTTATAATAGGTTTTTACATAGTATTTGCCTCAATATACGGGACAATACAACTATTTAAATCTATCTTTTAAACCTAACAATTAAATTGACGTAAAGGTCACCTCCATTGTACCCCTTAGATTTTACTCTTAAAGGTTTAAGTGTGTCAAAAGTTTTAGGCATAGTAACCA
>Ga0115564_10003493_pt1 | contig 13107 bp, 16 predicted proteins | sample COGITO_mtgs_1105_7_FD_88680 | JGI IMG/M metagenome (GOLD analysis project Ga0115564, IMG submission 88680) | Pelagic marine microbial communities from North Sea - COGITO_mtgs_110523 | ecosystem: Environmental > Aquatic > Marine > Epipelagic | place: Germany:Helgoland, sampling site Kabeltonne...
CCAGACCCAGCCAATTCAACCAATTTCAATTCGGCGGGAAGTAGGGGTTCAAATTCAGTCAATCTCTGAATATTAAAACGCTAACACGCAGCCCATCGGCAAGGAACCACGAAATGACAACTCTTTACGCGATTGGCGATATCCACGGCGATATGGATCAACTGGCCATGATCCACGCCCGCATCACCGACGACCTTGCTGCCAATCCGGCGGGCAAACACCAAATCATCCACATCGGTGATCTGGTCGATCGCAGATTCGACAGCAAAGCCGTGATTGAATTTCTGATCAACGGCATTGCGGCGGGTGAACCGTGGATCGTGCTCAAGGGCAATCATGACCGCATGATGACCCTGTTCATCGACCACAAAGCCCAAGACCCGATCCTGCGCACAGACCTCACGTGGCTGAACCCCCGATTGGGCGGATTAACCACGCTCGAAAGCTACGGCATCACGGGGCTGACCCATGAACAAGAAGATGAGGTTTTGGCCGAGGCCATCGCCAAAGTCCCCGCCAGCCACCGCGATTTTTTGCGCGATCTTCCCACGCATTTTGATACGCCCCGCGCGTTTTTCACCCACGCGGGCATCAACCCAGATGTGCCGCTAGCGGATCAAACCGAGGACGACCTGATCTGGATTCGCGCGCCGTTTCACGATCACGCTGGCCCGTTTGAAAAACTGATCGTGCACGGCCACACCCCTGTCGATGTCGTCACCCGCTATTCCAACAATCGGCTTAACATCGACACGGGCGCGGCCTACGGTAAAGTGTTGTCAGCTGTTGTTCTGGATGACACTGGAATTTGGCAATTGGATGCAAATGGACGGCGCGAAATTCATGCCGAAGACTGACGTGAAACACGGGTGTTGCGTCAAAGGTTAACGCCAAAACTGCCATACACGTGCCATACGTTTTGCAGCCCCATTTTGGCGGCATTTCTGGCAAACCTTACCGCACCGTACGCTGCGCTTTAGGCGCCCGCTTTCTTGGCCAGCGCGAACGCCTCCCGCAGCACGTCGCGATCGCCAACAGCATTGCTCAGCAACAGAACCAACCGCGCATTCAACGCATGGCTTTCTGCCTCTGATAACCCCTCATGGGCGTCCAGCAATTCAGCATAAAATCCATCAGGATCATCAATTCGGGGCATCGTTAAAACATCCATAGCCTCAGCCTCCCATCGCAGTTTTTAACGCAGCAGTCACGTCGTCAATTGTCGGTTTTTCCCACCGCGCCGCAACGATTTGATCGGGTCGTATCAGGTAAACCGCCTGCGCTGCGTCGCCCAAATATCGTTCTGAAATCAGCGGATCGGCATCAATTCGAACCGTGTCCAAGCCGTTGATTGTTATGTCACAATTCACCGCCAAAACTTTAAACGCATCACCCATTTGATCAATCAACCAACCATCCCCAACAGGGGCATCAACCACTGCCGAACCTACCCGCGTTCGCACAGGCATTCGCGTATTATCTGATCCGTTCAACGATGATCCGTCATACACGCACGGCAGCGAAAGCCGCCCCGAATTCACCAAAGGGCGCATCGCATCCGTGTGTTCCACCAAATCCAAAACGCTCTCGCGGAACAGCTTTGCAATCTCGGTTTTTGGGGTCATAAAATCGGTCGTTCGCGAGGAATTCAGAATATTCTCATCCGCCCCGTGCTTGCGTTCTTCGTGATACGTATCGAGCAGCTTTGCATCCGCATCCCCGTGATAAACAGCCGCCAACTTCCACGCCAAATTATCCACATCCTGCATCCCGCCATTGCACCCCCGCGCCCCAAAAGGCGACACCTGATGCGCACTGTCTCCCGCAAAGAAAACAGGCCCGTGGCGGTACTCATCCATGCTCATACATTGGAACGTATAAACGCTCACCCACTCGGGTTCGAACTCCACATCCGCCCCCAACATTGCCTGTACTTTTGGCATGTAATATTCGGGTTGAACCACTGCTTTGCGATCAATATCCCACCCCAGTTGAAAATCGATCCGCCAGATATCATCGGGCTGTTTGTGCAATAAAACCGATTGCCCGCGATTAAACGGTGGATCAAACCAAAACCAGCGTTCTGTCGGGAACTGTGCCTTCATTTTTACGTCGCAAATCAAGAAGTTATCTTCAAAAACACGCCCCGTGAAATCATGGCCTAACAATGTTCGAACAGCAGATCGCGCCCCGTCACAAGCGATCAAATAATCGGCTTCAATCGTGTACGGGCCATCGGGCGAATCCACCTCAAGGGTCACATAATCCGCGTGGCTCTCAACATTCAAAACCGCGTTCTTCCCCCGCAACTCAATCGGCGCACCGTTGCCTTGTGCTACGCGAATTTGTTCGACGATAAACTTCTCAAAATAGGGTTGTTGCAGGTTGATAAACGCGGGCCTTTTGTGCCCCTCTTCGGGCTGCAAATTAAAGTCAAAAATCTGGCGTTCATCGCGGAAAACCTTGCCCACATTCCACACCACACCCAGATCCACCATCGGATCCCCAGCGCCCAACCGATCACAAATTTCAAGTGTGCGTTTCGCAAAACAAATCGCGCGGCTGCCAACCCCAACACCGTCGTGATCATCGAGCACAACACAAGGCACACCCTTTTGCCCAAGGTCTAGCGCCATGCCCATTCCAACAGGCCCACCGCCCACAATCACCACGGGATGACGCACAGGCGCGTCCGCATCCTGATCCGCTGATCGCTGGTAGGGATAGAGCGTGAAAGCCGTTTCATATCTTACGTCAACCATATCAATTCTCCCAAAACGGCTTGGCGGTTTCAACACGCCCATCGTCCAAATAAAAGTCATCGAGTTGCGGGGGTTTCACACCTGCCTCACTCAACATCGCATGCACTTGCCCACGGTGGTGGATATCGTGCTGGATCAAATGCAACAGCAGCCAATCGACACGCTCTTGCGTCATGCGATCTGGCCGTTCGGTATCCCGCATTTCGTTCAAGGTGTCAGCCGACAAACCCTTGCAAAACCGGATCAAACGCTCGTCCACATCCGCCTGCGCATCCTGCAAAACAGCCAAATCAAAAATGTCCTCACGTTCATAAACAGCCCGCCCAGCACCGCCTTCTTCCAGCGCATCCACATAGTACAAATCGACCTCGCAAATGTGGTTCAACGTCCGCCCAATAGAGCCAAAGAACCAGACCGCTTTGCCCAAATCGCATCCTCTGAAAGGGCCTGACAGGCAGCAAACAAAACCCCGTTTGCCCAAGCATTGTTTTGTGCCATTTTGATAAAATAATCGCGCATCAACCCATCCTAAACAGCACAGGTTGCGCCACAATAATCAGCATTAACAACACTGTAACCCAGATCAACATCCGCCGTTCCGTCGCAACAGACGGGTCGCTAAAGAACCCGCCAAATGCGCGCAAACTGTGTCCAACCCATGCGAAATATCCGCCGCCAGACTCGCCAAGTGCATCCAAAGACTGTCGCGACAGCCGCCATAACATTCGAAACATCAAGAACCCCCACAGGGCAAAAATCAGCCCCATCAGGATTAGAATCGCTATGTTAAATGGCGGCATTAGATTGTCCTTTGCTTACCCCTGCAACGCGGCCCACATATCCAAATCACGCTGCGCCGTCCAAATGCGAGGATGCGCAATTCCACGTGCCTCGTCATACGCACGCGCCACGTTAAACGGTAGGCAATGTTCGTAAATCGCATAGTCGCTGAACTTTGGATCACAGACCTCGCGGCACGCATCCCAAGCATCTTTCAGCGTGCCATTTCGCGCGGCCACTTGGGCAATAGGGCGATAGGTGCTATCCACAAAATCTCGTGTTAATTCAATCGCTTCGGCCACTGCTTCGCGCCCGACAAGCGCATCGCCACGCCCGGGTGCAATCGACTGCGGATCATACGCTTTGACGTTATCAAGCGTCTGACCCCATTCGCCAAAATACCCGTCACCACAATAACAAGCCGAGTGTTTTTCAACGATATCGCCGGTGAACATCACCTGTTCATCAGGCACCCAAACGACCGAATCCCCAGCCGTATGCGCGCGGCCAATCTGCTTAATCTCAACCTTACGATTGCCCAAATAAACGGTCATGGAATCGCTAAAAGTTGTCGTAGGATAGGTCAGGCCAGGTATGCTCTCATGGCCCTCAAACAAGCGTGGGAACCGCTGAAACTCGCTATCCCAATCTTCTTGGCCCCGTTCCATCACCATGCCCCGCGCCGCGTCAGACATGATAATTTGATCCGCATTAAACGCAGACGCACCCAGCACCCGCACCGCATGATAATGGGTCAAAACCACGTGCGTGATCGGCTTATCGGTAATCGAACGCACCTTTTCGATCACCATATTCGCCAATCGCGGCGTCGCCTGTGCCTCGATAATCATCACGCTATCGTCACCGATAATTACGCCAGAATTCGGGTCACCCTCAGCGGTAAACGCCCATAAATCCTTGCCCACTTCGCTAAAAGTGATCTTTTTTTCCGCCATATCCCCTTGGGACGCAAACGCCTTAGCCATGTTTTTCTTCCTCGGTTTCTTTTGTCTCTAAATACTCAAATCGGTCCTACGCAGGAAACTTCACTGCGGGCAAAATCGTCCCCGCACAATCGCCAAATCCAATGGTATACCCATCGCCTTTGGCGCCACCGCGCAACGTCACCGTGTCTCCATCCTCAAGGAATGTGCGCGTCTCGCCGCTATCCAGTGTGATCGGCTCTGCACCGGACCACGTGATCTCCAACAACGCGCCACGTTGATCCTTTTCAGGCCCAGAAATCGTCCCCGAGCCCAACAAATCACCCGTCGTCATTTCACAGCCACCAGACGCGTGATGCGCCAGTTGTTGTGCCGATGAATAATACATCTCGTTATAGTTCGTGCGGCTGATAACCGTTTCATCTTTGCCCTCAGGCGCCAATGCAACTTCCAGATCAATGTTGTACAACATCGGGCCCGGCTCTTGCAGGTAGGGCAGCAATTCAAACTCGCGTTCTGGTGTCGAAGTGCGGAACGGCTCCAACGCCGCTTTTGTCACCACCCAAGGCGAAATCGTGGACGCAAAAACTTTCGCCTGAAACGGGCCAAGCGGTTGATATTCCCACGCCTGAATGTCGCGCGCGGACCAGTCGTTCAGGATCACATAACCAAAGATCATCGCATCAGCTTCGGCCACGGAAACAGGTTGCCCCATCTGGTTTCCAGTCCCGACAACCGCGCCCATTTCCAGCTCGATATCCAAACGCTTACACGGCCCAAAGGACGGCACCGCATCGTTCGGCCCCTTCAATTGCCCGTTCGGGCGCGGGAAATCTGTGCCAGACACAACAACCGTGCTGGCGCGACCATTGTACCCAATCGGAATGTGCAACCAGTTCGGCGGCAGCGCGTTTTCTTTGCCCCGAAACATCGTGCCAACATTCGTTGCGTGATGACGCCCCGCATAAAAATCGGTGTACTCGCCAACAACAAACGGCATCGCCATTTCCACCTCGGCTTGCGCAATCATGCAGGCCTCGCGCAGATCATCGCTACCAGACAACGCATCATCGCCGCCCTCTTCCAACAGATCGATCAAACGCGCGCGCACGCTGGCCCAAGCATCGGACCCGAGGTCCATAAACTCGTTCAAAAACGGCACATCAAACACGGCCTCACCGCCGCCAGCATCCAACACGCCTTCGTCCTCCAGCACCGCCAAATCGACGATCATATCGCCAATCGCAACACAGGGCGAACCCGCGCCATCCGCATCCAAAAACACACCATACGGCAGGTTATTCAGTGGAAACTGCGTGGTGGCAGAGTTCGCAGACTCCACCCAACTTTTCATCAAACCCAAGTTCTCAATCCTTCTTTTAATCTTTCAATCCGGGCGTACCGTCGAATTTTTTCTCCAGTCCATCCCAGCAATCAGCATAGTTATCTTGTATCGGCGCTTCATTGGCCGCAAATTCCGTCAGTTGTTGTGGGAACCGCGTCTCAAACATAAACGCCATCGTGTTCACCAACTTCACCGGATCCCAGCTTTCCTTGGTCGCTTTGTCAAACGCATTCCCGTCAGGCCCGTGTGGCAACATACAATTGTGCAGTGAAATTCCGCCGGGAATAAATCCTTTCGGTTTCGCGTCATACACACCGTACACGTTGCCCATCAGCTCGGACATGATATTTTTATGATACCACGGCGGGCGGAACGTATTTTCATTCGCCAGCCAACGTTCAGGGAAAATCACGAAATCAATGTTCGCTGTGCCTTCCTCGGGGGTTGGCGCGGTCAGCACGGTGAAAATCGACGGATCAGGGTGATCAAAACTGATCGAACCAATCGTCGCAAATGTCCGCAAATCGTATTTATACGGCGCGTAGTTTCCGTGCCATGCCACCACATCCAGCGGCGAATGGCCGATCTCGCAGGTGTGGAATTGCCCACACCATTTGATCGTCACACGGCACGGCGTTTCTTTCTCTTCAAATGCGGCCACAGGGGTTTTGAAATCCCGTGGGTTTGCCAAACAGTTCGCGCCAATCGGCCCACGGTTTGGCAGCGTAAACTTCGCGCCGTAATTTTCGCATACGAAACCCCGCGCTTGCCCATCTGGCAAAGTAACTTTGAAAACCATCCCACGGGGCAGCACGCAAACCTCCAGCGGCTCCAGATCAATGATCCCGAACTCCGTGAAAATCTTGAGCCGCCCGTCTTGGGGCACGATCAGCAATTCACTGTCAGCGGAGTAAAAATACTCGTCCTCCATATCCGTATTCGCCAGATAAATATGGCTCGCCATACCGACCTGCGTGCCCACGTCGCCCGCCGTGGTGAACGTGCGCATGCCTGTCACAAACGTCAACGGTTCATCGCTAAACGGCACAGGATCCCAGCGATATTGGCCCAGCGAAATCACGTCGTCCACAACATGGGGCGCAGTTTTCCAATACGGCATTTTTACTTTGGAAAACTTGCTCGTGTGCTTCACGCTTGGGCGAATGCGGTACATCCAAGACCGTTCCAGCGTCGCGTGGGGGGCAGTAAACGGCGACCCGCTTAACTGTTCAGCATACAAACCATACTCAACGCGCTGCGGGCTGTTCCGCCCAATCGGCAGCGCGCCTGGCAATGCTTCGGTTTCAAAATCATTCCCAAACCCTGGCATATAACCGTCTGTCACACCCACATTTGAAGGCGCTTGGGTCACGCCTTGTGGCAAGTTTTGTTTATCCATCGAAATTCTCCCGCGCATAGGATTCGTCTTTGCTATTTATATCGTTGCAAATGCAACGAAGTCAAACCTTTGCTTGCAAAACTTGGCAAAAACCCGCAAATTCATTTTAAATGCAACGATCAAAAGATGCGCCGTGACCGAATTTTCATTAGACGAATTCCTACCCTACCAACTCTCCGTGCTGTCCGCCCATATCAGCCGCGAGTTTTCGGAAATCTATGCGGAAAATTTCGGCCTCACCGTCCCTGAATGGCGCGTCATCGTCCACTTGCACAATGCTGGCCCCGTATCCGTGCGCGAAATTCAAGCCCGCGTCGACATGGATAAATCCAAAGTATCGCGCGCTGCAACGCGGCTCGAAAAATCGGGCCATATCACCAAAGAAACCAACGCCGATGACCGTCGCCTGTTAAAACTCGCCCTAACAGACAAGGGCCATGCCTTGATGAAAGAACTCATTCCCTTGGCCCAAAAATTTGAAAAGAAACTGTCGGACCGAGTGGGCGCAGACAACGAAGCTTTGCGCGAAATGATCGCCAAATTTGTGAAAGCAAGCCAATGACCATCACACTTTTCGATTACTGGCGCTCCTCTGCTGCATACCGTTTGCGCATCGCTTTCGGCCTTGCGAACCTCGATTTCAACGCCATTTCTGTGGACCTGTTAACAGGGGAACATCGCGGCGATGAAAACCTGAAACGCAACCCACAGGGCTTGGTTCCGTCCGTCGAAATCAACGATGAGGTGCTTACCCAATCTCTCGCAATCATCGAATATCTGTCAGACGCAGGCTATCACCATTTCTTGCCCCGCGCACCGCTTGAAAAAGCCCACGTTCGCGCCCTCTCCTACGCCATCGCGATGGAAATTCATCCCGTCTGCAACCTGTCCGTAGCAAAATACGCATCAGGAAATTCAGATACCATCACTATGAAAAGCTGGATGCAAAACTTCATCCCAAAAGGCCTCGCAGGGTTCGAAGGTATGCTCAAAGGCGGTGGAAAATACTGCTACGGCGATCAGGTCACGATGGCCGACCTCTGCCTTATCCCGCAGCTTTACAACGCGGATCGCTGGGAGGTGGATTTAACACCCTTCCCCAAAATCCGCGCAATCGCCGCGAACCTTTACCAACTCGATGCTGTGAACGCAGCCCATCCAGACAATTTCCAGCCCTAAACGTGCTGCGCGCCATTCACTTCGATCTCGGTGCCAGACACGTACGAACTACCTGACGTGCACAGAAAATAAATCACATCCGCCACTTCTTCTGGTTGACCCAACCGCTGCATCGGCAATTTTTCAACGATTTTATCCGTCCCAGGTGACAGAATGCTCGTTTCCACTTCGCCCGGTGCAATCGCGTTCACGCGCACACCCATCGGGCCAAAATCATGGGCCATTTCCCGCGTCAACGCCGCCAGCGCCGCCTTTGATGTGGAATAGGCCGCCCCTGCGAATGGGTGCACCCGCGCGCCCGCAATCGACGTGATGTTCACAACCGATCCCTTGGCGGCTGCCAATTCGGCCTGTAACCCCCGCGCCAAAACCACAGGCGCAAAGAAATTCACATGAAACACCTGCCCCCAAGTGCGCAAATCGGTTTCAATCGTGTTCAGCCGCTCGCCATTTGGCCCCTTTGGCGAAATCCCCGCATTGTTCACCAGCGCATCCAGCTTGCCGCCTTTAAGGCGTTTTTGCACCCGCGCCACCGCATCCATCGTGCCGTCAGGGCTGCCCAAATCCACCTGAATGTGGTTCTCTTCGCCACCCGGCCACGGGCAATGCTCTGAAAACGCATGGCGCGAACAGGTCAGCACACGCCAACCCTCCGCGCTAAATTTCTTGACCGTCGCATGGCCAATCCCGCGACTGGCCCCCGTCAACAACAACGTCCTGCGATCCATGTCCTGCATCCTTATGGGTTCGCGATGAACTTAGCCCCTTGGCGCACCCACGGCAAACGGCTAAATCAAGTTAAAGCAAAAGGGATCGACCCGATGGAGAAATCAAAAGCCATGAAACGCGACAGCATCGCCACCGCCAAAGTGCTCTCGGATGCGCTGCCACACATGCAGCGCCACGATGGCTCGATCATCGTGATTAAACTTGGCGGTCATGCCATGTCTTCGGATACGGCAATGGCCAGTTTTGCGCGCGATGTCGTGCTGATGCGTCAGTGCAACGTGAACCCCGTGATCGTTCACGGCGGCGGGCCGATGATCAACGAGATGCTGAAAAAGCTGGATATCAAATCCGAATTTGTGAACGGCAAACGGGTGACAGACGCCGCCACGGTTGAAGTTGTTGAAATGGTTCTGTCGGGCAAAGTGAACAAAGCCATCGTGCAAGCCATCAACAATCAGGGCGGCCGCGCCGTTGGCATTTCAGGCAAAGACGCCAGCCTTTTAACCTGCACACAAGCCGACCCAGCACTCGGCCTTGTGGGTGAACCAAAAACCGTCGACGCAACAGTCGTGCAATCCCTGATCGCAGACGGCATGATCCCCGTCATCGCCCCCTTGGGCGCGGGTGAAAACGGCGAAACCTTCAACGTCAACGGCGACACAGCCGCAGGCGCAATCGCGGCGGGCCTCAAGGCAGATCGCCTGCTCCTTCTTACCGATGTTGAAGGCGTAAAAGACGCAGAAGGCGACGTCATCACCTCGCTCACCTCCGAACAGGTGGAAGAACTTACGGCCCAAGGCGTGATCGCAGGTGGCATGATCCCCAAAACCGAAACCGCGCTGAACGCAGTGCGCGGCGGCGTCAACGCGGTGGTCATCATGAACGGCCAACAAGAAAATGCCTGCCTGCTGGAACTGTTCACAACTTACGGCGCGGGGTCGATGATCCGCGCATAACGCGCTAGATCTAGGACATGGAAAACGAAGCAACATATCGTCTTGGCATTTTTATCGGCGTTTTCTTGATCCTCGCCCTTGGCGAACACCTTTTGCCGCGCCGCCAGTTGCGCGCGCGCAAACCGAACCGCTGGCTCACCAACTGGGCGCTCATTATTATCGACAGCGCCAGCTTGCGTCTGCTTGCAATTGCAATTCCGGCCCTCGCCGTCGGTGCCGCTTGGGACGCAGAGGCACGGGGTTACGGCCTGTTCAACCAGATCAACCTGCCAATCTGGGTCGAGTTTATCGCCGCCCTGCTGATCCTCGATTTCCTGATCTGGGCGCAGCACGTCATCACCCACAAAATCCCGTTTCTGTGGCGGCTCCACCGCGTCCACCACGCCGACACAGACTTCGACGTCACCACCGCCATCCGCTTCCACCCCGTTGAAATCGCCCTCTCGATGCTGCTCAAAGTGGGCGCAGTTTACCTGCTGGGCCCCGCAGCGCTCGCGGTTTTGGTGTTCGAAATCGTGCTCAACGGCTGTGCGATGTTCAACCACGCTAACCTCAAACTCTCTAAACCCGTCGATGCGATCCTGCGCCTGTTTCTGGTCACACCAGACATGCACCGCGTGCATCATTCCGACAAACGATCCGAGCACGACAGCAACTACGGCTTCTCAATCTCGCTCTGGGATCGCGTGTTCAAAACCTACATCCCCCAGCCCAAAGACGGCCACGACGACATGACAATCGGCTTGCAGTGGCAGGATGAACGCCCCACCAAACTCGGCTGGTCTCTCGCGCTGCCGTTCTTTCGCAAATGACCTATTCCGCTGCACAAACCCTTGCCGCAAAACACGGCCTCGCCATTTACGGCGGCTTTCACGGCGACACGTCCGACGGGCTGCCAGCCGATCACCAGACCTTGCTGATGATTGGCCCCAGCACAGATTTCTGGCCCCATTTCAAAACCACGCCAGAGCACCAAGACCGCGCAGCAAACCCAATCGACCGCTGGTCCACTCGCATCCTCACCCAACTCGCGCCAGAGCTAAATGCGACACCGTTCCTGCCCTTCGGCGGCCCGCCCTACGCGCCCTTCATGACCTGGGCGATCAAAACCAACCGCGCGTGGTTCTCGCCTGTTGGCATGCTGGTCCACGACACCACGGGCCTGATGGTCAGCTACCGCGGCGCGCTCGCGTTCCGTGACCGCCTTGCCCTACCAGAAACACCCGCAAATCCCTGCGACCTTTGCGCAAAGCCCTGCCTATCCGCCTGCCCCGTCAACGCCCTAAGTGCTGCGAACGGTTACAACACCGAGGCCTGCCACGCCCACCTAAACACACCCGCAGGAAAAACCTGCGTCACAGGCGGTTGCCTTGCACGGCGCGCTTGTCCAGTATCAGCGGGTGCGAACCGAACGGTTGAACAATCCGCACATCACATGTCATATTTCCACAGGTCCGAACACACATGAAAACCCTCATCCTCACCCGTCACGCCAAATCTGGCTGGGATGATCTGACCCTGTCGGATCACGAACGCAAACTGAACGCACGGGGCCGCGCTGGTGCCACAGCGATTGGCGCATGGCTGAACGAACAGGGCCACCACCCGCAACAAATGATCGCATCTGACGCGGCGCGCTGTGTTGAAACATGGGATCGCATCGCCGTAAAACTGCCAGCGGTAGAAAAGTCATCCTTCCATCACCGCCTGTACCTCGCCGCACCACTCACCCTGTACGAGGCGCTAAAACAAGCCAGCGGCGACACCGTCATCGTGCTTGGCCACAACCCTGGCATCGGTGAATTTGCATCTGAACTGGTGGCACAACACCCTGACCACCCGAAATTTTTGCAATACCCCTCCGCCGCCACGACAATCATCACCTTTGATATCGACGATTGGTCCACGCCCTTCATGGGCAAAGGCACCGCCGTCGATTTCATCGTTCCCCGCGATTTGACGGAGTAATCCCATGGAAAACGAAAACCAAATCTGGGTCCTCGCCGACGATCACGCGGAGCGCTTCATCAAACTGTCCGACGATGTATTTGACACGCCTGAAACCCTGTACGCGGAATTTAAATCCTGCGCTGCCCACCGCGAACTGCTGATGGAACAAGGATTTCGCATCACCGACAACGCCGCTGGCCTGCCCACTGCCGTAATTGGCGAAGCAGGCGCTGGCGGCCCTGTCATCGCGATCCTCGGCGAATACGACGCACTGCCAGGCCTGTCGCAACACTCTGGCGAGGTTGAACCAAGCGCGATTGAAGACGGGGCACACGGTCACGGCTGCGGGCACAATATGTTTGGCGCAGCAGCCATGCTCGCGGCCACCGCGCTGAAAGACTGGATCGAAGCAAACAACATCACCGCCACCGTGCGATACTACGGCTGCCCCGCCGAAGAGGGCGGCGCGGCGAAAACCTACATGGTGCGCGAGGGCCTGTTCGATGACGTTGACGTCGCAATCAGCTGGCACCCCGCGCCGTTTCTGGCCGTAAACCAAGAACCCAGCCTTGCGAACGCCCGTATTGATTACACCTTCCACGGCATCGCATCCCACGCTGCATTTGAACCCGATATGGGCCGCAGCGCGCTCGATGCAGTTGAACTGATGAACGTCGGCGTCAACTATCTGCGCGAACACATGCCCGATGCCGCGCGCGTGCATTACGCCTATATTGATGCAGGCGGCGAGGCCCCCAACGTCGTGCAAGCCCGCGCCACCGTGCGCCAACTGATCCGCCATCCCGATTTGCCGGGCTGCAAAGATCTGATCGCCCGTGTCGACAAAATCGCGCAAGGTGCCGCCCTGATGACCGAAACCACACTGGTGAAAAAGGTGTTTTCTGGCGTCTCCAACATGCTGCCCAATCGCCCACTCGAAGACGTGATGCAAGCCGAACTCGAATCCCTCGGCCCCGTGAAATTTGATGCAGACGACCGCGCGTTTGCCGCCAAAATCCAAGCGACCCTTCCCAAAGGCGCAGTCGACAGCAACTTTGCCGTC
>Ga0115564_10003497_pt1 | contig 13099 bp, 9 predicted proteins | sample COGITO_mtgs_1105_7_FD_88680 | JGI IMG/M metagenome (GOLD analysis project Ga0115564, IMG submission 88680) | Pelagic marine microbial communities from North Sea - COGITO_mtgs_110523 | ecosystem: Environmental > Aquatic > Marine > Epipelagic | place: Germany:Helgoland, sampling site Kabeltonne...
CGGCCGCCATCGCTTCGGACGAAGGCAGGACGAGATAGAAACCCACGAGGACGATGCCGTAGTACACAATCCCACCCATGAAAGTGGCCTTCTTGCCGATGACTTTGGACAGGGTCACCCAGACGACTTGCGACAGCATCGAGCCGAGAATGAATAGGGCAAAGGCGGTAGAAAACGAACCCAGCACCCAAACCGTGGACAGCGCCCCCGTCGCGCCCGTGCTGATGATCAGCTCAGCCGCCGCAAAAGGAATGCCCAGGGTGATGAAAGCAATGCCAAAGGTCTGCACGCCGTAAATCAGCGTGAGCACGACAAACCGCCGATTGCGAAGAGCGGCGCCAACCTGCTGGCTGAACCGCACGGCTTGCACTGGATCGGTATTGCGATGCCCCAGCGTGGAAAAAGCAGCAATCCAGATCGTGGCGATTACAATCGGCGCGTAAACCGTCATTGCCATGGCGTGTGACAGCGCCAGGCCATTAGGGTTGATGAGGATGGGGAAGGCTCCGCCGGTGAGCAAAATACCGATGCCCGCCGCCGCCATGCGCCAGCCGGTCATCGTGGCGCGCTCCTGCGGACTGTCCGTCAACTCCACCGACAGCGAACCGTAGGGAATGACGATCATGGTGAAAGCAATGGAACCCAGTGCAAAGAAGAAAAACACCCAAATCGCCGAAGCGGCCTCTGACAGGTCAGCGGGAACCGCAAAAGTGACGATCATCAGCACCGCCATAAGAACAGCACCGGAAATGATGTAGGGATGCCGACGCCCAAACCGTCCGCCCGTCCGATCCGACAGCCAGCCCATCAACGGGTCGGTGATGACATCAATCACCAACACAGCAGAGGTCACCCAACCCGCCAGCCTTGGGTCAACGCCAGAGAATTGAACGAGGAAGGCAAAAACCAGCAGGCCTTTGAAGATCACGAAGACGTTGATCCCCATGTCTGCCAGACCATAGGCGGCCTTCACACTTAAGGGCAGACGTGGGCCTGCGGATGCATCGGACATGACCTTGGACTCCTCCCAATCAATACGGGATAAGACCTATAATCTATTGGACCGAATGACCAGCCGTTCGGCGGGCCTTCGTCGGTCGGGTGAAGGCCCGTGTAACCAGGTCAGGCACCGACGAGGGCGACGACATGGCGCTCGATGTTTGGATCATCAGGCTTCCAGGACGCAACTTCACGCCCGTTTTCAAGCAGGCGAACTTCCTCGCCAATATCTGCCAGCGCGTAAACCTGCTGGGCTGCGCCTTGCCCGGCTTTCTGGTTCAACTGCGCCAATAACGCCGACACCCGTTGCAAGCGGTCGGTTCTTATTGTGCTTTGGCCAGCTTGTGCAGCGACCTTCCGCGTTAATGCCACCATTCCCCGAAATCATCCTAAGACCAAAAGACGAAAAAGCACTATAAGGATGCTTTAATTCGTTTGTACATGCTATCTTAGATAATAGTTTTGGCTTACATATTCTCGCAACCTTAGCAAGGCTTAATTGCCAATTTTAGATTGTTTTAATGATTTTTCGACCGTTCTTGGGGAAATCATACAATTATTGCTTGCACGGCAGAAGACACACCAATAAAAGTTGAGACTTCCACAACATTCCCACTGGGTGTCCGTGACATCGATTGAACCCCTTCGTGCCCTGCCTCAAAGTGCTGTTCGGGACGCTTGCGATTTCGTTGGTCGGAACCTTGTGGCCGGGACCTACAGCGTCGATGGCAAGCTACCGCACGAGAGTGTTTTAGGGGAGCAGCTGGGATGCTCGCGAACGGTCATCCGTGAAATGTCCCGCCTGTTGACGGCGAAAGGGATGGTCAATCCGGTTCGGCACTTTGGAACCGCGGTTCGGCATCATCAGCACTGGAACCTGCTCGATCCCGACGTTGCGCTGTGGCACGAATTGGACTCCCCGACGATTGAATTTATGCGGGAAGAGCTCAGAGCACTGATGGCAGCGGTATTGCCGCTGGCCGCGAGCAGTGCGGCGCGGGTTCGGGCAGACAGACCGGCGGAGGAGGGTTCTTCGAGTCCGGTTTCGCCTGAGGCGATCATGGTGATGATTTTCGACACCGCCGGATCCCGCGTGTACCAAAACGCCCGAGACCTGGGACTCCACTTCGCCCGCTTGCAAGAACCGGATGCGTTCAAAGACTCTCTTTACGAGAAACTCAAAGAAGCCGTCACCCAAGGCCGATCCGAAGAAGCCAAATCCTGCGCAGAATTCCTGCTGAACCACTAAAGCGGCTCCACGGCCAAAAAAAACGGACGAGACGCCGTAGCCTCTCGTCCAGTTTGGTGCCGCAAGGGTCTTACGGCACGGAGAATTCATCAACACGGATCAACCGGCACGGGACCGAAGGCGACGGTGTTGAAATTGATGATGAAGCCCGTCGTGTGTGGTGACGGGGCTGCGTCGATAGACTGATGCACCGCTGCCCCTGCGGCGTTGATCTGAAAGCGGTCTTTACGGGCCATTCAGATCATAGACTGAGGGAAAATTGGGTGGTTCCGAGGAAACGGAGTTCGAAACCACCCAACAACCAAGCGTGACGGTTGCTCGGCAGCCAGGGAACGCGCGAGAACTTACGTTCAAACATGGCGTTCCCAAGAGTTAGGACGATGGCGGGTTCAGGACCGGGCCGCTTCCACGACCCGCCCCGATCCCATACCCCTATTTACGCAAAATCTACGAAGCTTGTAGATGAGTCAGCGATTGCCGTCATGTCAGGCGTCCCTTCGAACACCGCGACAAGAGTCGCTTCAGAGCCGTCGGCAGCGATGCCGGCAGTGGGATCATCCGCAAACATGTAAAGCGCTGCATCGGTGCCGTTATTAACCATGACATACACGTCGTCACCATCAGCGGCGTAACTCACGTCGACTGCCAAAGCTGCGGCTACATCGGCGGAAACAGTCAAGTCATCAACGCTCAAGGCTTCTGAAACGACATTTAAGCCATACTGAAGCTCGACGTCTGTACCGGTGGTGTCACTGTCCGTGACGCCAACGGATGTTGACGCACTGCCATTAGCACTGACAACAAAGCCCGTAGCGTTTGCAGAAACGTCCAGAGTATCTACTCCAGCCTCAAAATTCTGAACTGTCAGCTTGTTGTCTGTACCCGCCGTTACTCCATTCACAACCAACTTATCAGCAGCACCGTCTGCAGCACCCAAATCAACAGTGAGTGTGTCTGCAGCGCTGTTTGCGATTACTGCATGAGCCAAGTCGACAACATCAGCACCGCTGCCTGCCGAAATGACTACACTGCCATCCAATATTATCGTTGAACCGGAATCACCAAGGTCCAGAATGTCATCACCGCCAGCAAGGTCGATGTTGGCACTTGCACCGACACCATCAAGACCCAGAAGGTCAGCCGCGCTGGAACCGTCGTAATCGGTCACAGAAGGAAAAAAAACCCCGTCGTCAAACTCCGACGTAGTGGTATTGTACTCACCGATTGTAACACCGCCATCTGCCTGCGAGGCGTCGATGGTTTCAAGTGCGCCTGAGTCTGAGGGCGAAACGCCTACGATCGTAAGCGCCTGATCACCAGCAAGTTCCAGAAGCTCTGTGTCATCATTATCTAGAACCAGGTTTGAAATGCTTGATGCGTCGTCCCCGGTTGCTTCAATACGAGCAGCTTCAATGTCCGCGCCAAAGGTCAACCTTGTCCCTGTTCCGACATCAACATCCTCGAGGCTCAGGATAATCGGGTTGTCTTGCTCAGCACCACTTTCAACGTTAATTGTGACATCGCCCGTGAGCGCCACATCGTTGGCGAGTTCAACGCGATCACCACCGTCGAGGCCAGAGATTTCAACAGTTCCACTCGCATCATTAATTGAATCGATGTCGATGAGATCAATGCTGTCGTCACCGCCAAGCGTAACCGTTTGGACCGGATTGTCACCAAATTCGATTTCACGGCTACCAGCCGCCATATCATCGTCTGTTAATGGCGTAGTCGACGAACCATAATCTGGTCCCGCTGCAAGCATTGGCTGCGTAACCGGATCACCGGCGTCGTTGGTGTATCCCGCTTCGGCGAAGGTTGCCGCTGCACCACTGTCGTCGGAGCCACCATCATCGGTGCCGCCGTCAGTACCACCATCGGTGCCGCCGTCATCGGTGAGACGCTGGCCGCGGACTGCTGCGCCTGCATCCGCAGCTGCTGCTTCGGCGTCGTTGGAGTTCATGGCCGCAAATCCGAGGGCCGCCAAACCGGCGAGGCCACCGGCTACCAGCGCACCACCGTCAGCCAAAGACACCTGACCACCACTGATGGTGTAGCTGCCAGCTGCGAAGGTTGCCGTGGAACCGTCGATGTAGGTTACAGTAAGCGTACCATCGTCGTTGACGACGTAGGAAGCAACGTTAGCAACCGACTCAGCGCCAGCTTCTGTTGCGATCGCAGCGCCGCCTACGGCTACTGCTGCTGCTGCCAGTCCGGCTGCAGCTTTGCCACCCGCGCGCTTCTTGGAAGCAGCATCGATGGCGTTCTTCTTGTCGAAGAATGACATTTGATTTCTCCTAATGAGAGTTCAATTTTTGTACGATTGGGGGCTTTGATTAGAAGCTGAGGCTTGCACCGAGGGAGCCGCCTTCGTCTTCACTGGAGTAACCAGCCGACAGAGCGATTCCCAGATCCATCGCGTAGGACATGCCAATGCTGTAGTTCATGGACTCGTCGAAGCCGACCGTGATGCCAATGCCGTTGAGCGAGGTGCTTACGGTACCGTCAATGCTCAGGCCAGACTTGGTGTGAGCAGCGTTTGCGTAGGACGCAGCGAGGCTCAGGTCCAGACCAGCGACAGCAGCGCCCATGGACAGGCCCCAGTCGTTAGCGGAGTCATAGGCAGCACCCAGTGCAACGTCACCCAGAGCGTAAGACATGCCCAGATCCCAGTTGTCGATGTTCTGGCCCGTGCCAACTTCGCCTTCAACTTCAAGACCGACGGAGATGCCGTTGAGGTCTACAGACGTGCCAACCAAGAAGTTTGGCAGTGCAGATCCCGTTACGGAACCCAGGTCAACGCCAGCGTAGACGGAAGCGCCCATCATCGAACCGGAGGAAAGAACTGCGGTCAGACCAGTGGTTCCAATTTCAGCCTGATCACCAGCGCCAGCGACTGCAGCAACTTCACCAGCGTAGTCAGCTGCGGAAAGCGTCAGCTTGCCAAAACCACCTTGGATGAAGATTTCCGCGCCAGACACGGACATTACGTTGGTCGTTACGTCCATGTACATCTGCGTGTTGGACGCCGAGTCAACGGTGATACAAGCAGCGCCAACCATTGCCTTGGTCGTAGAAGAGGTCAACATAACGTTGATTTCAGGGCCGAGGAACACAGCAGCGTTAGTTACGGTCACGTCAGCGGCAGAACCAGCAGCACCCATCACACCATCGCCACCGTCGGAAACGAACACGTCGAAGATATCAGCGTCTGGAGCTTCGCCCGCGATTACAACGTCATTTTGCGCGAGGTCTGATGCAAATGCTGTAACAGCAAAGTTGCCGTTTGGCGTGCCGGCAGAGAGCATTACCATTGCTGTTCCTGCACGAGCAGCCAACCGACCAACAGGGTTTACAGCTGGAACGACCGACAGGGCATCGCCAACGCTTCCGTCGGCTGCAAGACGGGTTACATAAGCACCGGTGGCCGAGTTCAAGCCTGCGAGCTTACAAATGTTTGCTGCTTCCGCTGCGCCACCTGGCAGGCCATAAGCAGCGACACCGTCGATGGCGTTTACCCATTCGGAGTTGATGCGAACGGATACGATGCGGTCTTCAGTGATCTGGTTGCCGCCCGAGGTCATGTAACCAACACCCAGAATGTTTGCCGTCTGGTCGGTGGCCTCGAACTTTGCGAAGTTCTTAACGTTCGCGTCACCGTCATCGGTGTAGTCAGCGAAAGCCAACTCGGTTGCCGTGCCAATTGCGAAAGAGCCGCCGTACTTGAGGCCAGCATCGGTCGTACCTGCCGCAGAAATACTCAGAGTTACAACCGCGGAGGAACTGGATGGGTCAAAAGCAAGACCGCTACCGTTAGCGTCTTTACCAATGCCAAATTCCATACCCATGTTGATGGAACCGCCGAGGGTTACGTCGACCGCGCCAGCAGAGCCTGCGGCCGCTACGGCGCCCAGGCATGAACCTGCAATCAGGAACTTTTTCATTTTCTCTTCTCCAAAAAAGATTCAAGAGACCGGTTACTTTGTGATTGGGGTTTTGTTTGATGAGTAGGCCGCACCTAGCTCAATCCCCGGGTTGTGGTCTCTGATGCTCTTTTAAAAGAATCTTTATTGGCCAACAGGAGAATTAGCGATTATTGCGTTCGGACAGCGTTTCTAGTGGCATAATAGCCACCCTTAGTGGCATGAACCGGGAAATTTTCTCGCAATATTTCAGCATCGTGACATTCAACAAAAAACGGCCCAGATCGGGGCGATCGGGGCCGTTTTTCGAACTAAATTGCGGGTGGAGAAGTGAAAGGCCGTTGAAAATATTCTCGGCCAGCTCTTACCCTTGATCCATGGTCCGTTACCTTAAGGCATTTCATCGTGTGCGATCTCAGAAACGCCGGTAACGGTGGACCTGAGGGAGTCTTATTAAAGAATCCTTAATGGGTAAAGGGCAAAGTTGCTGTTCAACTTAACATTTTGCTCGGACGACGGTGAAGCGGCGCGCAGTGGTTGAGTGCGCGCCGGCTTTCCAGGGTACCAAACCGCGCGTCCACGCGGGCGGCCCGATCGCTACCGCGTCAGGCGCTTGTATTTGATTCGCGTGGGTTGGTCGGCGTCGGCGCCCAGGCGGCGCTTTCGGTCGGCTTCGTAGTCGGTGTAGTTGCCTTCGAACCATTCCACGTGGCTGTCGCCCTCATAGGCCAAAATATGCGTGGCCAGGCGGTCGAGGAACCAGCGGTCGTGGCTGATGATCATCGCGCAGCCGGCGAACTTCTGCAGCGCTTCTTCGAGCGAGCGCAGGGTATCGACGTCGAGGTCGTTGGTCGGCTCATCGAGCATGATGAAGTTGGCGCCGGTCTTGAGCATCTTGGCCAGATGCACACGGTTGCGCTCCCCGCCCGACAGCTTGCCCACGGCCTTTTGCTGATCCCCGCCCTTGAAGTTGAACGCGCCAACGTAGGCGCGCGATGGCATCTGGGTCTTGCCCACGTCGATCATGTCCAGCCCGTCAGAAACCTCCTGCCAGACCGAGTTCTTGTCATTGAGGTGGTCGCGGCTCTGGTCGACGTAGCCCAGCGAGACGGTCTCACCCACGCGGATCGTCCCGCTATCGGGGGTTTCCTGGCCGTTGATCATCTTGAACAGCGTCGATTTACCCGCGCCGTTCGGGCCGACGATGCCGACGATTGCGCCCGGGGGCACGCGGAAGGTCAGGTCGTCGATCAGCACGTCATCGCCAAAGGCCTTGTTCACGCCTTCGATCTCCAGCACCAGGTTCCCCAGGCGCTCGGCCGTCGGGATGGCGATAGAACCGGGTTCGTACTTCTCGCGTGAGGCTTCGTTGGCGAGTTCTTCGTACTGCTGGATCCGGGCCTTGGACTTTGCCTGACGCCCTTTCGCGCCCTGGCGCACCCAATCGAGCTCGCGGGCGAGGTACTTTTCCTTGTCGCTCTCAGACTTGGCTTCCTGGCGCAGACGCTTTTGCTTTTGCTCCAGCCATGAAGAATAGTTCCCTTCAAACGGGATACACTCGCCGCGGTCCATCTCCAGAATCCAACCGGCGATGTTGTCGAGGAAGTAGCGGTCGTGCGTGACGCACACCACGGTGCCGGGGTACTCGTCCAAGAACCGCTCCAGCCAGGCAACGGACTCAGCGTCCAGGTGGTTGGTCGGTTCGTCAAGCAACAGCAGGTCGGGCTTGGACAGCAGCAGGCGGCATAGCGCGACGCGGCGCTTCTCCCCGCCTGATAGATTCTCAACCGAGGAATCTGCTGGCGGGCAGCGCAGCGCGTCCATGGCGATCTCTAGCGTGCGGTCGAGATCCCAGCCGTCGGCAGCGTCGATCTTTTCCTGCAACTCACCCATTTCCATGTAGAGCTCGTTCATGGTGTCGTCGTCGGTATCGGGGTCGGCGGTCAGTGCGACGACTTCGTTGAAGCGGTCGAGGACGGCCTTGGTCTCTGCCATGGCAAGCATGACGTTCTCGCCCACGGTCAGATGGGTTTCGAGCTGCGGCTCCTGCGGCAGATAACCAACCTTGGCCCCTTCGGCTGACCAGGCTTCGCCATCAAACTCGGCGTCGAGGCCGGCCATGATCTTCATCAGCGTGGACTTACCCGAGCCGTTCAGACCCACCACGCCGATCTTCGCACCGGGCAAAAAGCTCAGGTGCACGTTCTTGAGGACTTCTTTGCCGCCTGGGAACATCTTCCGCAGGCCCTTCATGACATAGACGTACTGATAGCTGGCCATCGTGCCGCTTTCCCCGTTTTCCAAGAGTAAGGTGTTGCTGGCTAGATAGGACGGCGATGAGGGCCTGTCTATGGTCAGTCGTTTAAGCTATAAGACTCGCATAATATTCAACGCATGCGAGTGGACTGTTCTATGGGATTCCGCGCGGCCTTTCGGCTGATTCTGGCGCAAATTGCGCTTCTCGCTCTTTCAGCTACCGCTTTGGCGCAGGTCTCCAATGAGCGGCCGCCCCCTGGGTTCTACAGCCAGTCCGGCGGTTGTGCGCTCAAAGACACCGTCATCACTTACCGCGACGACCGGCACGAGGTGAACCTGCAGTTCGACGCGCTGGGGCAATTAATGATTGTGGACGTGATGCTGCCGCTCGATGGCGTGCGCAGTCCTTACGGTGGACGTGTGTTTGGGGGGTATAGCTATTTCAGCTCTCCGACAGGCTTTCAGCTCAAGGATACTGAAGCGGTCTTTACCATCACCGGTCGGTCGGGCCCAGGGGCGCACGGACTGTACTTCGACTATGGTACGGAGCGTTGGTTTGGCTTTGCAGAGCGAGCCTGTGCTGACAATGAGTGGCTGCGCAACATTCGCAGGAAAACCAGTCCATTTCTGGTGGATATGATGAACCGAGGCGAGGTCGATGTTGGCGTCAGAATACAGGATATGGCCCGGCTGGTAGACCGGGCCATGGGTCGTCCTGTGAACTAGGACTTAGTTTGCCGGTGGCAGGATCACAGCGTCAACGACGTGGATCACACCATTCGACGTTTCAATGTCAGCAGCAATCACAGTTGCGCCGCCAACGATGACTGCGTCACCGGTTGCATCGATGGACAGCATCATGCCGGAAGCAGTCGCTGCTTCGAGGGCCTGACCCGCCAGGTCAGCGGACATGATCTTGCCGGGTACGACATGGTAGGTGAGGATCGCGGTCAGGGTACCCAGACCTTCTTCAGCCAACAGGCTTTCCACGGTGCCTTCGGGCAGTGCAGCAAAAGCGTCATCGGTTGGTGCGAAGACGGTAAAGGGGCCGTCGGACTTCAGCACGTCGACCAGACCAGCGGCCTGAACAGCTGCAACGAGCGTGTTAAACGCGCCAGCTTCTACAGCGGTGTCTACAATGTCAGCTTTCATGCCGTCCGCGAAGGAGGACGTGGCTGGACCAAAGGACAGGGCAGCGAGGGCGACAGCGGCGGTAGCAAATAACTTTTTCATCGGTGGTAATCTCCCGGTTGGGTGTAGCGAAAAAATCCTGAGCGTCGCAGCGGTGCGACACGCAAGACAAGACTTAGCGGGAAATTTGGTATTACCACTGCGACACATTGGTCCTACCAATCACAGCGGCGTTAGAGGCGCGTGAGCGCATTGACGCGCTAATTCAAACCCTCAGGCAGGGCTGCAACGATGTGGACCCTTGGTTCCAGGCCCCCATTGACTGCGGTGTGATAGCCGCGGGTATCGGTAAAATACACATGCCCATCGGCGGGCAAGTGGGTGCAGTGATTGTTCACGATAAACAGGCTGCCCGGATTGGTCAGGATTGGGATATGCAGGCGCGGCTCAGGATCACGGTGCCAGGAATTGGCGTTATAGGAGACTTTGCGGAGGATCCGCATGCGGCCGATCTGCATATGTTGGCTCAGCGTGGCATGAACTTCGGCGAAGTAGGTGTCGGCGAAGTCGGGAACGAATTCACTGAACAGCGCCTCGTCAACGGGTTCTTCGAAGGCCTCTTCCTGATAACGCTCATCAGAACGCATGTGATACAGCCCTGAAAGGTCATTCTCTGACCACGGTCCAGTGTGACCAGGCTTCTGGGTCAAGGGGATTGCCCCCCAAACGTCGTCGGAGAAACCCTTGAGCCGTTCAACCTCTGCCAGGGCATCACGCAAAAGGCCAATGTCGAAGCGGATGTCCAGACGTTGGATTTCGGGTGACGGTTGGAATGACGCCACCTGCTCCGCCGCGACCGGCCGGCGCAGGGCCGCGCGAAACTCAGGTATCGAAAGAGACGATGCAGCATCCCCAGGGTAAGACATTGGTTTAACTCCTCAATCTAGTGCCTGTTGGGTCAAACGGTGCTTCGCCGAGCACGCGAGCCGCGTGCGGAAGACCCAGAGCAGCAACATCAACCTCGTGACCCGGCTCACAGAAGGGCGCTTTCAGAAAACCCAGCGCCAGCCCCTGTTCGGTCGTGTATGAGTAGCCGCCTGAGCTGACGCGGCCGATATACGCCCCTGCCTTCGAGAAAATCGGCTCGCCACCAACCGGATCGGCATTGTGCGGGGTATCGACGCTGAGGATGACAAGCTTCTCGCGCGGGGCGCGATCTTTAAGGTCGATGTAAGCCTGCTTTCCGAGGAACTCTTCTTCCTTGTCCAGTTTGATCAGCCGATCCAGGCCTACTTCCTGCGGCCAGTACTCGGGCGAGTATTCGCGGCCCCAGGAACCATAGCCCTTTTCCAGTCGCAAGCTCATCAAAGCCCGTGACCCCACAGGGCGCACGTTGAGCTCCTGCCCAGCGTCCAGAAGCGCCTGATACAGCGCAACCTGCTCGTCTTCGGACACATAGATTTCGTAGCCCAGATCCCCGGTGAAGCTCACCCGCACCACTTTGGCATCCAAACCCGCAACGGTCATTTGGCGGGAACGCATGAAGCGGAAGTTCTCGTTGCTCAGGTCTTCGTTTGACAGGCGACTTAAGAGATCGCGCGCGGACGGTCCTGCGACGTTGAAGCCAGCCCAGCCGCTGGTCATGCTGGTAAAGCTGACGCTGCTCGGGCGCGGCACGGCGTTGAAATAGCGGCGGTGGTAGCGCTCTGCCATGCCCGAGCCAATCATCAAGAAGTGCTCTTCGTCCAGCATGGTGATGGTGAAATCACCAGCAATCCCGCCCCGCACAGAGAGCAGCGGCGTCAGGCAGGACTTGCCGACTTCGGTGGGAACGCGGTTGGCGACGATTTGGTTGAGCCACTTGGCCGCGCCTGCGCCCTTGATTTCATATTTGGCGAAATTGGATACGTCGATGATGCCAACGCCCGAGCGCAAAGCCCGGCATTCGTCGCCAACGTGCTGCCACCAGTCTTGCCGCTCAAAGCCGTATTTCTCAGTGCGTTCCACACCCGCCGGTGCGTACCAGAGCGGGTGCTCCCAGCCGTAGTTGAGGCCAAACACAGCGCCCAGTTCTTTTTGCGCCTGGTAAGCGGGGCGCGTGCGAACCGGGCGACCGGACTGGCGTTCCTCAAACGGGAAATGGATGGAAAAACGGGTGCCGTAGGTTTCCATGGCGCGGGCTTTGGTAAAGGCCTTACCCGCCCACTCGCCGTAGCGGGCCATGTCCCAGGGGAACATGTCGTACTGGGGTTCGCCTTCGATGATCCACTGCGCCAGCGTCAGGCCAAGCCCACCGGACTGCGAAAAGCCGGGAATGATGCCGCAGGCGGTATAATAGTTCTGAAGCTCTGGCACCGGACCGAGCAGCGCAGCGGCATCGGGCGACCATATCATCGGGCCGTTGATGACCCGCTTGATCCCGGCCTCCCCCAGCACCGGCAGGCGTTCACAAGCGCGCATGACGTTGTCAGCGATCCGGTCGAGGTCATCGTTGAGCAGTTCATGCCCGAAATCCAGCGGTGTACCGTTTTCGGACCAGAAGCGGCCATCACGCTCGTAGGCTCCCACAAGGAAGCCCTTACCTTCCTGCCGCAGGTAGTACTCGCCGTCACGGTCTGCGACGGCGGGCAGTTCAAAACCCAGATTGGCCACTTCCGGCACTTCTTCTGTAACGAAGTATTGGTGCTCCATCGGCATCAGCGGCAGCTCCAGCCCCGCCAGCCGAGCCACTTCCCGGCCCCACAGGCCCGCTGCATTCACCAGCACACGGGTCTGAATGGTGCCTTTCTCCGTCACCACATCCCAGCCGCCGTCGGCGCGCTGGTTGGTTTCAAGCACTGGGCAAAACCGTTCGATGGTAACGCCGCGGTTGCGAGCGGCTTGGGCGTATGCGTGGGTGACGCCATTAACGTCAACGTGGCCGCTTTCGGACTCCCAAACGGCCATTTGAATGCCGTCGAAGTTCACAAACGGATGTTTCTCCGCTGCTTCTTTGAGGCTGATTTCGTGAAATTCCACGCCGTGAAACTGTCGTGCTTTGGCGGCGCTGATCCGCAGTTGGTGTGCGCGCTCGTCGGACTGTGCCAGATAGAGGTATCCGGTCTGATGAAACCCAACAGACTGCCCCGTTTCTTGCTCCAATTCCCGGTAAAGGTTCATGGTGTAGTACTGCAACCGGGCAATGTTATTGGTGTCGTGGAGACCGTGAACCCCACCGGCTGCGTGCCAAGAGGATCCACTCGTCAGTTCCTGGCGCTCCAGTAACATGACATCGGTCATGCCGAGCTTCGCCAGATGATAAGCAATGGAACAGCCAATGACGCCGCCGCCAATGATGACGGCTTCGGTTTGTTGTTTCACGAATCTTGCCTTCGGGTTCGGGTGACAGAAAACGTTAGATACACCATCACCTCACCCTGAAGAATCTTTCGTTTGCGCGCCATAGTGGCGACATAATGAGATTTGGGGTCGTATTCCTTGCGCGAACGGGGGCTCACTGTGCTAAGCACGGCGTCACACTACGGCAATACGCGGAAAACCC
>Ga0115564_10003501_pt1 | contig 13091 bp, 6 predicted proteins | sample COGITO_mtgs_1105_7_FD_88680 | JGI IMG/M metagenome (GOLD analysis project Ga0115564, IMG submission 88680) | Pelagic marine microbial communities from North Sea - COGITO_mtgs_110523 | ecosystem: Environmental > Aquatic > Marine > Epipelagic | place: Germany:Helgoland, sampling site Kabeltonne...
CTGCTGTTTGTCCTAGAGCAAGCACGCACGCGTAGCCAAAGAGACCGAGTGTTTAATAATTTGGCGAGCTATCTTCCGAGCCAAGTCGCTGAGGAAATAGCTTACAGTTTACCGAGTTCGACTGTCGTTGCAGAGCGTCGTGATTTTACGCTTCTGAGCGCAGACTTACGTAACTTCTCGGCGTTCAGCGAAGCAAGATCACCAGAAGAATCAGCAGCAGTACTGCACTTTTTCTTTCAGAAAGCAGCGGGAATTATCGAAGCCCACGGCGGCAGAGTGCATGAATACAAAGGCGATAGCCTGCTTGCACTCTGGGACTCTCAAGACGCGAGTGTAGCGCTGCAAGCGCTAAACGCAGCGCAAAAAATGGTCGCCGAAATCAATCACATTTCGTTGAGTGCTAACACACCTTACGGACTTGAACCTCTCGCACTTGGCATCGGAATCGAACAAGGCGCCGCGCTAATCGGATCCATAGGCCCCGCACATCGACGCACACATACATTGCTTGGCGATACGGTAACGATTGCGCTGCGCATACAAGAAATGACAGCAGAACTCGCTCAGCCGATTTTACTCGGAGAACGCGCTGCCCGTCAGTTAGATGCTGAGTTGTTGCAGTCGCAAGGAAGCTATTTGCTGCAAGGGCTGACCATTCCACATGTTCTCTTTGCGTCACGACCAGATGAGAGTAATCTAACCTCATTGACGGATTCTTTTGGAGGTCAAGAACAAGGCGCAGACACACAGCCTAGGCTCCGCGTACTCGCGGGCGGCCGCAGCGCATAGTGCTACCCGCCTTTGGGTTGGTAACCAACCATCAGGAAAACTCCCAACCCTGTTACCTTACTAGTATCTTGGCTGTGTTAAACTTGCACTTGTTCAGCCCCGAAAAATAAGAACGTATTTTCTGCGAGTTAGTTAAACGCATGCTGCTAAACCTGGTTACAACAGTGAGCCAATTACGAAGTAGGTTCACCCTAGCGCTTGCGCTGGGCGTTCTTGTCTCTGGGCTCGGCGTATCCAGCCAAGTCTCCGGACAAGAGGATGATAGCCAAGAGTGCCCTAACCTCGCCGTCTACTATCCCGCCGTTTACTTTGCTAACAACCCACTCTCTGCCCAAACTCCACGCGACGCAGGCGCCCGTGAGCGAGCGCAGTGGGCGCAGCTGGCTGCGACGCTTGCCGACATTCAGGCGAGTTGCTTACGCTCATCGGAATACTATGCGCTTTTAGGCGCTGCCCAGCTCAATAGCGCGCAGCTCGAACCCGCGTCTGAGTCTCTAGAGCGTGCGCTCCTGCTTGATCCCAACAGCGGCGCAGCGCAGATCGACTTCGCATCAGCGCTTTTCGCCTCGGGTCAGCTTTTCCCGGCCCTTCAACTAAACGACGCGTTACTCGCGCGCACTGATTTGCCCGAAGAATTGCGTGAGACACTTGTCACCCGCGACGCCGAATGGCGAAGAAACACACGCCAGCATGCCCTTCAGCTCGATCTTTTAGGGGGTTACGACAACAACTTAAACGGCGCTCCGGGCTCCGATCAGATTACGCTGACTCTGTCTGGCGAGCCGGTGCTACTGGGTCTGAATACAGATCTTCAGATGCAAAAGGGCGCGTTCGCTAACGTTCGACTCAGTAGTCGACAACAAAAACTCAATGCTAACGATCAGCGCAGCTGGACTAACGAGGTAAGGGGCCGACTGAGTCAAGACACGACCTCGGACCTACTCCAGTTCGATACGCGGTACTCACTTATCAAGCCGACGCGGCGAAGGACGATGCAGTGGGAAGTGGGTGCAAGTTCATTGTTCTTCGGCGGAAGCGCACTCTACTCAGCGGCTCAGACTCGATTTCGCTACCAACCAAACTCCCCAAGGCAGTGCGCACCAGTCTACGAAATAGCAAGCCAATACCAGCGATTCCATAGTCAGGTGGCGCTAGACGCATGGGAAAGCAAAGCGACCCTCGGGGCTAGCTGCGTCGCGGCCACCAAATCAGGAACTGTTATCCGATACGGATTCGATGGCGGCTATATTTCGAATAAAGCGTTGGATTCAAGGCGTCCGGGGGACGATCGAGACGGCTGGCAGGTTAACGCACGAATACAGCGAGCAATCTTTGGAGGCGAGCTTACTGCTCAGGCGAGTTATACAAGGTTTAACGACGATGCGGGATACAGCTCGATTCTTGCTAATGGTGCGTCGCGATGGCAAAAGAGAAGCCAGGTTCTGATACAGCACCGAACGCCACTTAGGGTAGGCAGCAAGAACGCTCTATTCATGGTTAATCTCTCCCATCAAGATCAGGCGAGTAATATCGAGCTCTTCGAACTAACCGATACGGCCATCGAGATTGGCATTAGTATCGCTCTGTAATTATTTGATTTAATTAAAATTATTTGCTGCTAGTCGATTTGTTCTACAAGGTATCGACAAAGAACTAAACCTAACAGAACACGATGAATCTGATCACCTCACTTAACCTCCAATTATCTGTGTTACTGCGCGCAAAACACCACAAGCAACTAAGCTTTCATATAGCATCGAACGCCACTAAGGGTGGGCAACAAGAACGATCTATTCATAGTTAATCTCTATCTCAAAGATCAAGCGAGCAGTATCGAGCTTTAAGAATTGAGCGATACCGCTCTCGAGTTTGGATTCAGTATTGCGCCTTAACCACGGCATTTATCAACTTATATCACTGATTTATATTAAAATAATCCTCAGATCGTAGAAGATTACTGAGGCGGTGCGGCGTCCGAAGTCGCCTAGTTGGCTGCCTTTTCGCCATTCTGCTGCTCTTATGTGACGCTGTTCAGAAACATACACAGCAAACATGTCCTCTTTGTGCTGCTGCCCCTAAAGCTACACATATAAATTCACTACCAATCCCTCGACTTAGAGACGCGACTCAAAGTGATACTTTGATATGAAAAGTTGTACTTACCCACAAGTTTTAGTATCTTATACACGATATCTGGTTGCGGTTATGGGTTCCATCGACCTCAGGCCTGATGTAGAGGCGTCTTTCGAGCCATTTGCGAGTGTATGTGACTTCAATCACAGCCACTGGAGCAGTGATTTGGTTATGCTTCTTTCAACGATGGAAAACCGCCGGCCTAAATTTGTGGCACGGGCCGGTCGCAATCGTAAACGTTTACAATTTGAAATCGATCTCAAGGAGATACACCACAATGGCTTTTATAACAGCTGCAACAAGAAGTGACATCGTCGAACTGGCGATGGGTATGCTCAATCAAGCACCAAGCACAACATTGCTCAACACGTTGATCGAGAAATCAACTGCTGGCTCATCAATACAGGACCTCGCTGATTACATCGCAACTACCGACGCATTCATCGCTGAATACCCTTCAACTCAGACAGCGAGAGAGTTCGCGACTGAGATGTTTGGCAAACTAATCACTGGCGGTACGCTCAGTGCTGAAATTAATACTGTGGTTATTGATCTCTTGGAAGGCATGCTTACAGCTGGCACTACTAAGGCAGAAGGCTTTGTTGCCGTCATTGACTATTTGTCTAACTCTGCGAACAATACCAACGCAGACTTGGGTGATATCTCTAAGGCTTTCCAGAATCGAGCTGACGCCGCTGAGTACTTCTCCATCACTAAAGAGCTTGGTGATTCAACTGACGCAGAACTTGCTGCGGCAATATCGACCGTCACAAGCGACGCGGCAACACTCACCGCTGCTAACGCGGCGGCAGACACGACTGCTAGCGCTGTCGTCGTTGTCGCTGGTGAGTCTTACTCGCTAACGACTGCTCTCGATAGCAAAACTCTTGGTGCTGGCGATGACCAAGCATTCGCTGTCAACTCAGACGCAACAGCTGCGAGCGATACATTTAATGTTGCAGACCTCGTTGATGGTGGCGCAGGTGAAGACACCTTCACCTTAACTGTTAACGATCTGACCAACAATGCCTCTTACACGCCAAGCCGCATTACGAACTTTGAGGCACTTTCAATAACCAACGTTGACAACAACAATTCTGTTACCGTTGACGCAACCCTCATGGGCCTCACGTCAGTAAATAACTCAGCAAGCGCCGCTAACGCCGCTGTCATAGTTACAGGCGTTACCGCGGGAGCTTCGCTGTCTGCATCGGGCGCTGCTGGTGCAACGACGCTTACAGTGCTTGGCGCGGGTCTTACAGGCACTGAAGATACGGCTACCATCTCGCTGACCGGTAACACAGGTGACGTGAACTATACGAGCAGCACCGCTCAAGATATTGAGAAGGCAGCAATCACCGTAACTGGTGTCAACACTAGCGCCTTAACCATCGAAGACTCAGGTAGTAACGGGGCAGTTACCACTGTGACGGTTGACGGCTCGGGTTCATACGACATGGAGACAGGCGGCAACATAGAGTCTACGCTCGAGACATTAGACGCTTCGGCGAATACTGGTGGTGTGACTTTCACTGGCGACCTTTCTACTGGTACGACATTAACCGGCGGCGCCGGAAATGATGGGCTGACGGGTGGAGCTGGCAACGACGTAATTAAAGGCGGTGCTGGCGAAGACACCCTGGCAATGGGATCTGGGGGAACAGACGATATTGACGGCGGGGCCGGTAACGATACTGTTACCGTTACCGGGCTGACCACGGATGATTCGATTGTTGGTGGCGACGGTGTTGATACACTCTCCATCTCAGCGGCTATAGCATACGACGATGAGGCTGTTCCGACTGCTATCGACGACGCAGTTAATATTTCTGGATTTGAAATATTGAGAAATACAGCTTCAATAACACAAGACATGGCTGCATTCACTGGTATAGTCGCCGCGCAGTCAACAGTGGGCGTCTTAACTGCCACTGAAGCTTCTGGAATTGCCGATTACTACGCTCTTGCTAGCAGCACAGGTCTTGACATGACGCTTGCGACAGATGGCACTGCTGATAATCTGAATATTCACTTGGGCAACAGCGTAGCTCAGACGAATGCAGCATCAGTTACTATCGACGCAATCGAGACTGAGACCGCGCTAATAGCCTCAGGCGGCGCAGATAGCAACTCAATCACCGATTTTGAAGCCGACTCACTCACAGCCCTAACCATCACTGGTAGCAAGTCTTTAGCAGTTACCCTGAACGATAGCGCTGCAGTCTCTACTATTCCGCTAACAAAAGTCGACGCTTCCGCCTTCACTGGCTCAAGCTTAAGCGTCACTGCGGTAGAAGCTGACTCAGGAGTCACTGTCACTACTGGCTCACAAGCCCTCACGGTTACGGTCGGAGACGGTACCAACAGCGTTACAGCAACCGCGGGTGACGATAATGTCACTACTGGGTCTGGCGCAGATACTATCGTTACATATGACGGCGAAGATACTATTAGTGCTGGCGACGGTGCGAATACAATCACCGTGGGTAACGGTAATGCGACGATCACTGGCGGCGAAGGCGTTGACACGGTTACCGCAGGTACCGGCAATAACGTGATCACCTTGGGTGACGGCGCCGACGTTCTTACTACTGGTAAGGGTGCAAACACAATTACCAATGCGGCAGGAAACGCGACGATCACTGCAGGTGACGGCAATAACACTGTCACTAACACCGCCGGTAACAGCACTATCACCCTTGGCGGTGGCACCAACACTGTCAATCTAACTGCAGGTAACTCCACTGTTGTTACCGGCGAGGGCGCTGACGACATCAATATCACTGCTGGTAATAACGACATTACCTCTGGTGCCGGTAACGACACTATCAGCTTAGGTTCGGGTAACGACACTGTTGACGCTGGCACTGGAACAGATGCGGTGGATTTCAGTATCTCTTCAGGAACATGGACAGGAGCGGTTTCTAACGCTGAAACAGTTTCTGCGACATTCACAGGTTCTGCGAAGATCGACACTACTGGTATAACTGGCTACACCAGCCTAACAGTGGCGGCGTCAGCTGATACGACTACTACTACAATCAACAACCTTGCGACATCAACTCTGAATTTGACTGATGACGCAGCAGAGGCAGGAGGTGACGGTGACCTAGAGGCAGTTACAGTAGACGCTGTAGACGACGCAGCGCTAGTCATCAGTCTTGGTGCGAACCAAGAAGCCGCTACCGCTACCGCTTCGGTACTTGGCTCATTAACCGTGACCGACGCAGCTTCTGTTACTCTTAAGTCAACAGGCGGCAGCTTCGGAAACTTGCTTGAGAACGATTTCGAAGCAGTTGCACTAGACGATAATGAGACGACCACTCTCGTTGTGGAGGCTGCTTCGAACTACTCATCCATAGCTACCGCAGCTATTACGGGTTCCGAAGGTATGGATACTCTGACGATTACTGCTTCGGGCACTGAAAGTGATGTAGAAGTAGATACGGTTGCAGATGCTACTAACCTATCAACTCTATCAATCACTGCCAGCGGGCTTAACTCGCAAGTTGAGCTTGGAATTGTTGGTAATGAGGCCTCAACTACGGACGCAATTCTAAGCACGTTAAGTATTGCTGCTAGTAATGCCGCCGATATCGACTTCGCAGGGACTACAGACGGCGAGCTTGGCGATATAAACACAGTTGAGAACATGACGTCGGCTAAAATATCTGCGACTGGTGCTGGATCAACAGTTACTGCTGGTGAAATCTCTGCAGATGGACTGGAAATTTCCGCAGTAGAACTCGAGGCTTCAGCTGGCGGTGTTATTGACATGGAAACTGTGGCTGACGCTTTGACGTTGAACTATAGCTTCGACAGCCTTACGCTGCAGGCGACAGGGGTCAACTCATCTCTGGCCATCGCTGATCTGACACAAGACGCCGGTTCCCTGGCAGGGACTGCAGAAGCAACCTTGACTATAGAGGCTGATGACTACGCAACTATCGCGCTTGCAGAAGCGACTCTTGGTGCCGTTGATCTTGATACGTTGCATATCGGCATCGGTAACGGAGCTTCTATTACTGGCGATGAAGCAGATATTTCGGCTACAGGTGATATCGGTAATCTAGATATAGACATGGATGCCAACTCTACGCATGAAGGTTCACACGGCATAGGAGCCGGTAAAATCTTAGGCACTTTGTCACTAAATATTGGAGACGAAGCGGCTTATGATGCTGAGGCCTTCGAAATCGTTCTAACTGATGACGTTGAAGCGATGGTTGGTGTCAAAGTCCTAAATATTGATATCGCAGACCAAGATGGTAACGCGACTACAGTCGATCTCGAAACAACTGAGCTTGTTACAATCGCCAGCACTGGCAACGTTATGAGCGTTGTCGATAGCGAGGCAGATGTTGCGACTTACTACTCAGGTTCGATTACTATCCGTGGAAACGACGGAGACACCGTTATAATCGATGAACAAACGTTGCTAGGCACCGCGCTGCCAACTGCGGGATCTGCTGTTTATGGGTCTTGGGGAATAACAACTGGAGATGGAGGTGACACGATCACTGGTTCACGTGGTGCAGATACTGTATCTACGGCTGGAGGCGCTGACAATGTAACAGGTGGTGCCGGTAACGATTCTCTGACAGTCGGTAATGGAGCTGACACTGTCAGTGGTGGAGCTGGTAACGACTCAATCGTTCTAACCGAGTCCGTTTCCTCTGCTGACGTTATATTGATCTCTTCAGACGTCGAAGCGGAAACGAGCGACTCAGGCTTTGATGAAGCTGAAAGCGGCTTCTTAGACCGAGGGCAGGACACCATTACAGCCTTCACCGCTGGCGTAGACACCATCCAGATCACTTCGGTAGGCGTGAACGAGTTTGTTCACGGCACTGATACAGATTTGGGTCTAGGAACCGCGACTGGCGCAGGAACCGGTGCCGCTAACTTCGGTACTAACGTCGGTATAATTAGTCTAGACGGCGAGACTGGCGAAGGGGTATTTAATGAAGATGGAGACATTTTAATTAACTTCTCGTCACCAACTACTACGATGACCGAGGCTCTTTTAGAGGCGGCGCTGTCGTATGTTGTCACCGGTACTGCTAATGCTGATACCATAACTACAGGCGCGTTGGCTGATACCATTACCATCACCGCAGGTAATGATGTTATTACTGCAGGCGGCGGCGCCGACACCATCGCAATATCGGCAACCTTACTAGCCGGTCATAGCGAAACAAGTGCGACCATTGCTGGTGGCACTGGGACAGACATCATGTCTGTCACCGGCGCTGCAACGCTAATTGATGCTGATTTCCGGGGTATGACTAGCGTAGACACGCTGACATTTAATACTGGTGATAGTACGATTACGGCAGGTGACCTCTTCGCGGCCGCTGGGATAACCGGTATAGACCAGACTGGTGCTATAGATGTGGCCATAACGCAAGAAACTGGCCAGACGATAGGAACAGCTTCTGCGCCGTTGCAAATCACTGGTTATACATTTAGCAGTGACGCTACGATCTTCGATGCATTGGGTACTGATGCCGCCAGCACCGCATCCCTAACAGGCTTCACGGTGAGCAACGGCGCGTATTCTGATGCTGATGGAACCGCAGCTGACTTCTTCACCAAGGCCGCTGCTGGTTTTGCCGCAGGTGGCATTGGTCTCTACGTAGTTGGTGGAGATACCTTTGTGTTCGCGGAAGGTGCTGCGACTACAGCTGGCGACGATGTATACCTGCAATTGATAGGTGTCACTGCTACGTCTGTGAGCGCTACTTCCGGCGCAGCTGTATTCCACTTCACGTAAACGACGGCAAGGACCGGATGGGAGAGAATGTTATTTAAATACTCCCTGAACAAGGTCTAAATAAAAAAACCGCTCCTTAACAGGAGCGGTTTTTTTTATTTTAAAATTCATTTTCAGTGAAAATTCCTTGATACATAACAAGAAATTAGCGCAGGGCACTTAGTATTAATGGCAAGAAACTACATCAAATGGTTTAATACAAACCATCTAAAGATCAACACTCTAGGATTAAGATCGGCACATATCACACTACCCCGTTCCTACTTTTTATGCATAAGGCAGACGTATGAGTAATATGCAGGTTAACCATTTTTTTTCCTCACCGGTCTTTATCATGACGGATAATCACTTTGAGCAGAACATTGACCAGTTGCTCGAAGAGATCTATGAGTGGCGCGAGACGGATGAGGTAGATCTTGTGCGATCTAATAACGGCGGATGGCACTCCCCCACCGATATTTTTCGCAAGCAGCAACCAGGTCTTAAAAGGATCTGTCAGCTTATGATTGGCTGTTTTGGGAACTGTACTAAAGAAATCGCACCCGAGTTTGACCCTCAAAAATTTGATATGAAAGGAGAGGGATGGGTTAACGTTAATCCGCAACATGGCTTTAATGTGCCACATGATCATCCGGGCTATACTTGGTCCGGTGTTTATTACGTCTCACTTCCGGAGAAAAAAGATCCAAAATCCAGATCTGGTTCAATAGAACTTTTAGACCCAAGAACAAACACAGCGGCTATGGCAACCGACATAGCTCGATCTTCAACCTATTTCAGTCCCAAGCGCACCCTTACGCCAAAGAATGGGATGATACTTATCTTTCCTTCTTACCTTCGTCACTGGGTCTATCCTAATGAGGAGGAAGAAAATCGAATCTCGATGGCATTTAACTTCAAATACTCTCCGAAGCAAAGCACACAACAGGTTAGCTCACAGACTCCACAAGTCGAGCCAACGGAGCCTTCGAGCGAAAATGGAACAGATAAATCCAAAAGCTAAGAAATGAATTTTACCGTATTCTATGAGCGAGAAGGCTACAGCATTGACCTCCCTAAGCTTATGGGTCGGAACGCTGCAGGTGCTTCTTTTCTAGATGGACTTTTTCGACATGCCACAAACTCGCATTTCTCGTGTCTGGTGAAACACGACAGCGACGCTGTTGCGTTTAACAATATTTTGTCACCGCTTAGGGGCGACGGCCTAAGTGAGGCCTTTACCTCGTCCAACCTACATGAGCTTCATAAATCTGGTGGCCTTTTTTATCCAGGCCCTAGTGTTGGAGAGCAAGCTTCGCACAGACTAAGTCTCTCGACGAAATCTGACGGTTGGTCACTCTGCGGTATCACCCACACCACGTCTTCCGCTGGCGCTATGGACGCAATTACTAGTTGGCTAACCAGCCCAGTTCAACCTTGGGACGCAGTAATTTGCACTTCTACTGCAGTGAAAAAAAACGTAGAAGTGATTTTGCAAACGCAGGTCAGCTCGCTAGAGGAACGGCTAGGTATAACTAAAATAGTCCTTCCACAACTGCCCGTTATTCCTCTAGGCATTCATACGGAAAACTTCTCGTACAACGAATTGCAGAGGGCTAAGGCCAGAGCGGAAATCAACGCCACCGAGAACACGCTTGTCGTGCTATACGCCGGTCGGCTATCGTTTCACGCCAAAGCTCATCCACTAGCCATGTATCAAGCTCTTGAAAACGCCACGCAGGCAACGGGAAAAGAAGTGGTCCTCGTCGAGTGCGGTTGGTTCGCCAACGAATATATAGAAAAAGCGTTTACCGCTGGCTCTCTATTGGCTAGTCCGTCGGTACGCGTAATAACCCTGGACGGCCGAGTAGCTAAGAACAGAGAAATTGCCTGGGCAAGCGCAGATGTGTTCTGCTCTATTTCCGACAACATTCAAGAAACCTTCGGCATAGTACCAATCGAGGCTATGGCAGCCGGACTACCTGTCGTCGTTTCTGATTGGGATGGTTATAAAGACACGGTTAGAGACGGCATTGATGGCTTCCGCATACCAACTATTGCGCCCGGCCCGGGGCTTGCCGGTGACCTTGCACATCGCCACGCGCTTGAGATCGATACTTACGACATGTACTGCGGTCATAGTTCGAGCTTAGTTGCAGTTCATGCAAAAAAGCTCACTAATGCCTTCATCGAACTCTTTCAATCCCGCGAGCTAAGAAAGAAGATGGGTGAAGCAGGAAGACTCCGTGCGACCCAAGACTATGACTGGCATACAATTATTCCTCGCTATGAAGAGCTGTGGAATGAACAAACTGGAATTCGATTGGCTGCAAAAAAAGCTCGCGGAGACGGCGTTAATGTGTCGGATAAACTACTAGCCCATTCAGTCTGGCCTGCTAGACTTGATCCTACTATAGGGTTTGCCAACTACCCAACACAGCACTTAACGCTGACAACACAGTTAAGACTAGCTGAACATTCAGCTGACGACGCTCTAGCAAAACTTGCGCAGTACAAAGAACTAGCCATGGTTAGCTATGCCAATTTCGTTTTCCCAAGAGACGATGAAATAAAATTGGTATTTGAGGTAGCGGAGTTGGGCCTGCCTGAAAGCTGCAGCGCAGAAGAGTTACTTGTTGGAATAAACACTAAAAGAAAACCTTACGTCCTCAGAGGACTCGCCTGGCTATGTAAGCTCGGTCTCCTTCAGTTTTCATGAATATTATCTTCATACATCAAAACTTCCCCGCGCAGTTTAAACATTTAGCACCAGCCCTGGTTAAAGCTGGACACGACGTCACCGCCCTGGTCCTTGCTAGGATAGACGCCAAGGCTTGGAATGGTGTAAAGTTTGTTAGGTATTCACTGAACCGAGCAAATGCGAAAGACGCCCACCCATGGACTATAGATTTTGAAAGCAAAATTATTCGTGGTGAAGCGTGTCTCCAAATCGCACTGCAACTCAAGAAACAAGGGTATTATCCTGATGTAATAGTGGCCCACCCAGGTTGGGGCGAGAGCTTGTTTCTAAAAGAAGTATGGCCAGAGGCCAAGCTTAACCTCTACTGCGAATTCTTTTATCACACGCGCGGTGCTGATGTGGGCTTTGACCCCGAATTCTCGTCTAATAATCCAGCCGATGCCGGAAGAGTAGCGCTAAAAAATGCGAACATGCTGCTTCAATTCCAGCATGCCGACGCAGGAATAAGCCCTACCCATTGGCAGGCAAGCACGTTTCCCCCACATATAAGAGAAAAAATTTCTGTCATTCACGACGGGATAGACACAGAAATTTTAAGTCCTAATTCAAACGTTAATTTCTTGCTAGATAACGGGACGAGCCTTAACCGAAATGACGAGGTCATTACATTTGTCAACCGTGCGTTAGAGCCTTATAGAGGCTTCCATACTTTCATGCGCTCGTTACCTGAACTTCTAGCCGTACGTCCAGACGCGCAAGTACTCATAGTAGGGAAGGAGGGTGTAAGCTATGGTCCGCTACCACCTGACACTAGGAGCTGGAAGAGAATAATTTCCGAGGAAATACTGCCCCGGCTAACACCCCAGCAGCGCGCGCGCATCCATTTTCTCGGCACCATCGACTACACGCGCTTTATTAAATTGCTGCAAGTTTCCCGAGTGCATGTTTATCTTACGTATCCGTTTGTGTTGAGCTGGAGCTTAATAGAAGCAATGAGTGTCGGCTGCTCTATAGTGGCGAGCGATACACAACCACTCCATGAGGCTATTAGACAAGATAAGACAGGGCGGCTCGTTAATTTCTTTGACGCCAGCGCTCTCGCGGAGTCAATTACTGGGCTGCTTGAAGATGAAGAAAGCCGGAGGGTCCTGGGCCAAGCAGCCAGAGAGTTCGCTAAAGAAAATTATGATCTCAAAAGCGTCTGCCTACCAAGGCAGTTGCGATGGGTTGAGGGCTCATGAGCTTAGCGAAAAACATAATCCAACAGCTCCTCGCGACCCTTTCGCAAGAGCCTAACAATCCTAATGCGTTGCTTAACAACGCGCTTAGATTACTTTCAAAATGGCGCAGTGTCCTTATTCAAAACACTCAGTTGGAGCAAGAAGGAACCAAAGTGCTTCAGGGGCCATTGAAAGGATTAAATTTTATAGAGCGTTCTGCGGAGAGCTGCCACGTTGCAAAGCTACGCTCGATGAGTCACAGCGCGCAAGAGTACATTTTCTCAATACCATTGCTTACGATCGTTTTATTGCACTACTACAGGCGTCAACTGTTCACGTTTACCTGACCTACCCTTTCGTGCTGAGCTACAGTCTTTTAGAGGCTATGAGCGTCGGCTGTTCTATAGTAGCGAGTGACACCAAGCCTCTGCACGAGGCGATTACACATAATGAAACGGGGTTGCTTGTGGACTTCTTTGATCCTGAGGCGTTA
>Ga0115564_10003507_pt1 | contig 13075 bp, 10 predicted proteins | sample COGITO_mtgs_1105_7_FD_88680 | JGI IMG/M metagenome (GOLD analysis project Ga0115564, IMG submission 88680) | Pelagic marine microbial communities from North Sea - COGITO_mtgs_110523 | ecosystem: Environmental > Aquatic > Marine > Epipelagic | place: Germany:Helgoland, sampling site Kabeltonne...
AGGCATTGAAACAGGTGCTCCAGATCGCACAGAAACCAACAATGGTGCGCTGGCTGAGCCAAATTGTCTCCCTGTTCGTTTTTCAAGCAAGGTCATTGCGGTTTGAATATCTTCAGCCAGTCCATCGACCCATGTACCATTGTCTGCAAAAAACTTAATGCATACAGCCGTCGTAATGGTAAATCCAGGAGGCACTGGAAGTCCCAATCGACTCATTTCTCCTAAACTGGCACCTTTTCCACCCAATAGGTGTTTTAGTTCTGTTCCGCCATCCGCGGTACCTTCTCCAAAATTGTAAATTAACTGGCTCATTGTAAAACTCCATAAACAGGATGTGCGCAATCACGACAGGTGATGGTTTTGAATTATTCCAATTCTTCGTGATTTCAAGTAGAGAGGATGGTAAAGTCGGCAAATTGTCGAAAAGCATCGGCGATGGTTTTCAACAAAGAGAGACGGTTGGTGCGAATTGTAAGGTCTTCATCCATAACCATAACGGCATCAAACAATGCATCGATGGGTTCTTTCAGGGTAGAGAGACAAGACAACGCTTCAGAAAATTGTTGTGCTTCAACGAAGTGTTGTACTTCGGTGTGAACAGTAGAAAACTGTGCTGCCAAGGCTTCTTCGGTTGGGTGAACCCATGCAACGCCACTGATATCTGTTGAGAGATGCTCTTTTGTAAGCCCCATGACCCGTTTAAACGTCGCCCGCATATCACTAAAATTCTCGGATTGACTCAACTGACGCATTGCTTTCATTCGGCCTTCGAGAGAGACTGGACAATCCAATCCTGTCGCAAAGACCGACGCTGCGATTTCTCCACCAAATGCATCTTGGAAGTGCGATTTCATTCGAGCCACAACAAAGTCCAAGAGGTCTCCTTCCAAAAAGGAAGAAAAAGACAGAGGGGTATTCGATGACAATAATATTCTCACCAAGCCATTGGCGGCACGTCGAAGACCAAGTGGGTCGGAAGAGCCTTTGGGTTGTAAACCAAGAGAAAAGCACTGTTGCAAAGAATCCAATCGATCTATAAATGCCAGTGTCAGGCCTTCTTTGGTGGAGGGACAATCATCCTCTGCTCCCCGTGGAAGGTAATGTTCTTCAACCGCCTCAGAAACAGACTGTGGCTCTCCATCAAATTCAGCAAGTAGTTTTCCGACGTGCCCTTGTAGGTCTGTAAACTCGTAGACCATTTGTGTCAGTAGATCACATTTACACAGCAGTGCGGCCCGTTGAACCATGGATGTGTCTGATTCGAAAACGGGAGCCCATGTAGAGGACATCTTTTCTAGCCGAGCAACTTTTTCTGCTACCGTTCCTCCTTTTCGAACCCAACGCATTGTGGTCAATTTTGTACCGTGTTCAAGGAGCGATTTCTTTCTATCTTCTGCAAAGAAGAATTTCGCATCGTAGAATCGAGCCGTCAATACACGTTTGTTGCCTTCGGCGATTGTTGCAGCAACATCTGGTTGATCTGCATAAGGGTGATTGGTGATCACAAGAAAGTCTGCTCGCAAGGAACCATCTGCTTGATTGTACAATGGAAAGACCCGTTGGTGCAGTTTCATGGCTTCTACCAATAGACGTGGGGGCAATTCCAAGAGATCTTCTGGAAATTCACATCGAATGGTTTTCGGAAATTCTACCAAATCGACAACTTCGTCTAGCAAATCCCAATCTTTGATGCTTGCAGATAGATCGGTGCAGAGTGTATTGAGTTGTTGTGTACAAACTTCGCGACGTTGCTCTCTATCGACATAAACTTTGTTTTCCAGCATCTTGGATATCCACTGATTGACATTCTCGACTGCAAATGAAGTGGGAAACAATCGATGTCCCTCATCATTCGACGAAGACACAATGTTGCCCAGACGACAGGGGATGTGTGTATTCCCAAAGAGTACGATGAGTTTGTGCAGTGGACGAGCCCAAGAAATACTACCAGATCCCCAGCGCATAGACTTCTCAAAGTCTATTTTGAGTACAGCATCTTGGATTCCTTTTTGTAGGAGTTCGACTGTCGACTCTCCGCCTGTTTGAACTTTAACAGCAACAACAGGCCCACGAGGTCCTTCTACAATTTGTAACGCGGAGACATCGACACCCTTTCCTCTGGCAAAACCCATGGCTGCTTTTGTGGGTTCTCCATTTACAAAAGCTCTATCTGCCGGAGGGCCTGTAACAATCTTTTCCTCTGATGCAGCTTCTGTAGCAACAGATTGAATGGAGATGGCTATCCTACGAGGTGTAGCAAAGGTCTTTATGTCACCATGTTCAATATTTTTCAACAAGGTGATGATATTGTTCTTTAGTTTTGTAACGGAGTAGTGGACGTATCGAGCAGGGAGTTCTTCACACCCTACGATGATCAACAAATCTTGCATAGACATAGACATTATTGCTCTCCTTCAGAAGACTGGTTCCATGTTTGAGCCGCTGCGAGTGCCAACTTTCGTACTCGTCTGATGTATTGGGCACGATCTGTGACCGAAATAACCCCTTTGGCATCTAATAGATTGAAGATGTGCGAACTTTTAATGCATTGCTCATATGCCGGTAAGGCAAGACCTGCTTCAGACAGTTTGATGCTTTCTGCTTCACAGTGTAAAAATTGTTCGAACAGATTCTCTGTAGTTGACTGTTCGAATGCGTATGCAGCTTGTTCTTTTTCATTGCGCATGTATACATCGCCATAACTGACACCTTCTACCCACTGGATGTCTTTGAAGTGATCAACTTTTTGAAGATACATGGCTATCCGTTCCAACCCATAGGTTAATTCAACAGAAATTGGGTTTAATTCTATGCCACCACATTGTTGAAAGTAGGTAAACTGAGTAACCTCCATCCCGTCCAACCAGACTTCCCATCCCAAACCCCACGCTCCAAGTGTTGGGGATTCCCAGTTGTCTTCTACAAAGCGGAGATCATGTTTGGTTAAGTCAATTCCCAATGCTTCTATCGATTGAATATACAACTCTTGAATATTTGGAGGTGATGGTTTCATCAGGACTTGAAACTGATAAAAATGTCCCAATCTATTTGGATTTTCTCCGTAGCGACCGTCATTTGGACGCCGACAGGGTTGTGCAAAGGCGCAGTTCCAGGGTTTTGGACCAAGACTTCGAAGAAATGTTGCCCAATGAAAAGTACCAGCTCCCATCTCCATATCGTAGGGTTGTAAAACGACGCAGCCTTGTTTTCCCCAAAACTGCTGAAGAGACAAAATGATGTCTTGAAAGAACATTGGCATCCTCGGGTATTTGTTTGATGGGGATATCTAACCAACAACGTCGAAGTTTGCCATAGTTCACCCCAATCCAATGCGCAATATTTGTTGGGAGAAGCACTCGTAATTTTGCATCTCTTTTGTACATCGACAAGTTGGGATGTTTTAAGGGTGGAAAGGGGCTTATTTTATGGGTGGCTTAGCATCAAGAGACCACTTCAGTAAACCATGGAGGTTTTCAAAAATATGTTGGCTTACAATTTTGGACCCTTGGAAACTAAGGTGAACGCCATCTTTGAGTCTGATTTTTAAAGGACGTCCATCTTGTTCTATGTATTGTTGATACCCACCCTGTTCATTGGTTGTGAGATCACGAACTGTCACGATCGGGATATCGTGTTCTTCAGCCCAAGCAAAGACGCTTTCACTAACGGTTTGGATTTTGCGATCGAACCGTTGACTTTCCATAATCGGAAGTCCAAGTATCACCATTGTGGCTTGCTGCTTTTGGCTTACTTTATACAGATTCTCCCATCGTTCCAAATAGGCCTCCGTCCATTCTGGTGTTCCGTATCTGGCAATAATTTGATGATCTGCATCGACGAGTGTTTGGCAATCGTTTCCAATGAATTGAACCAATACCAAATCAATGTCGGAATGAACTTCCAAAATATTGGTTGCCTTGGCTACCCAATCCACAACATCTGCTCGTGCAAGACCTGTACCGATTTGCGCCTCTCGAATGCTTTCTACTCCAACAGTTCGGAACTGATTTTGTAGCAAACTTCCCATGGCTGTTTTCATCGAGGAGCCTCCAAGCATCAATACTTTTCGAGGAAGGGGAGTCGTGGCTTCCTCTGTGGGCAACACCTCTGATTTTGAGATGGCTGTGTCGCTTATCGTAGGAGTTGTTTCGTTGTTCTGATTTCGAGTGACAAACTGTGGAGGCAGAGAAGTGGAATATAGAGGCTGTAATTTACGAGTGCCCAATCTCATTTCTCGTTCATAGAATCGTTCTATTGGTGTGGACCATTGATTTTTCATTTGAGAGAGAACACGAATCTGTGGTGTTGACTCAATTGACTGAATCATTTCTTTACCGCTTTGTTGCAATATTGGGTTTGGATGATCTTCCCAAGCTAGGGCATGCAAATATAGATCATCCATAAAATAGAACGACACGCCCAATGAAAAACCCCACAACGTACCGAGCGTTGGCCAAATACCAATGTGGGATTCTGGTGGCTCAACAGTAGAGCGATATTTGTTTGGAAAGATTTTGGAAAACATGAAGGCTGGAAGGTGTGGGATTAGAACTGAAAGTAGAGGTAGGGAGCAATACCGCCAGGACGGAGTAGAAGCAATCCAAAGAAGCTGAGAAGAAAGAGAAATATCTGAAATAAGGGAGAGCGTTTTGTAGACAGTGCACACAAAGAACGAAAGAATTCAGTTCCGGTAAAATTCATAATCAAACCAAGACCGATGGCATAAATTAAAGTAACCTTACTTCCCAGCCCTGGAGCAGAGAAATCAAACATTCTTTCAAAGAATACCACAACGACTTCTAGATTTGGGCAAACAAAGAAGATTCTAGACAGGGCAATGAAAGAAAAGGTCAGTATCCATCCTTTCCAGAACGTCCATCCAGTACTTTCTTGTGCAGGATCGACACCTTGTTGACGCAGTTTGTCTCGTTTGCGTTTGTGCAGAGCCAGTCCGATGCCGTGTAATCCTCCCCAGATAACAAATCCCCAACTGGCACCATGCCACAATCCACACACCATAAAAGTGATAAAAAGGTTCATGGAGACCCTATTTGGAGATCGTTTAGAGCCCCCCAATGGAATGTAAATGTAATCCCGCAACCATTGTGAAAAGGTAATGTGCCAACGTTGCCAAAAGTCTCCAAGATTGCTTGCTGAGTAGGGTTGTTTAAAGTTTTCAGGGATATCAAATCCGAGCAGCAATGCAGAACCTCTAGCCAAATCTGTGTATCCACTGAAGTCACAATACAGTTGAATGGAATATCCAAACATTCCGCCCCAAAGTCCAAGTGCTGAATAGTTTTCGGGTGAGGAGAACACGTCCAACGAACCATTTTCAAACAGCAATGTTGCAACGATAATCTTTTTAAACAGCCCTGAGATGATTAACCATCCCGCTTTATTTAAATGTGGGAACCCTTTGAGAGGGGGCGCATGAATTTGTGGTAAGAGGTCTACACTTCGACAAATTGGACCGATGAGCAATTGCGGAAAGAAAGCCTGGAACAGTGCAAAGTCAATTATGGTTTTGGCACGTATCCCATGTCCTTTATACAGATCCACGATGTATGCAATGGCTTGGAATGAATAAAAGGAAATGCCCACTGGTAAAAGCAGGTCGATAATCGGCCAATGTATTCCCAAGCCCAATGTGTATGTCAGACTTTCTATACTACTTCTAAAAAAGTCCAAGTATTTGAACACCCCTAATAGGCCGAGGTTGAAGCCAATCCCCATCCACATCCAAGAGCGGCGTTTTGATGTTTGTGCCCCAACCAGTCCTTCGGCAAAGATGTGGTTCACGGTTGTTGAGAACAGCAACAAGATCAAGGCATCCGTAGAGACAAATCCATAAAAAATATAAGAGGTCAGCAGTAAGATGCAATTTCTGTACCATCGACTGGACAATTTGAAGCCCAACCACGTGAATGTGGCTGTGAACAATAAAAAATACCAATAAGATAGAGACGCAAATTGCATGATGGATAGGCTATATCACGCTTCTACAGACTCACCATTACCATCCAAAGAACTGTCTAGCATTTTGGGTACTGTGTTCTACAATGCTTTCAACAGAGTGACCAGTGGCATCTGCTATGGCTTGAGCAACAAAAGGCAAGTATTTGGGCTCGTTTGCTTTGATTTTTCGAAACTTTGGCACGTTTCTTGGGGTAAGCCATGGTGCATCTGTTTCAATGAGCAGTTTTTCGAGGGGGAGTTGTGGAAGGGCTTCAAGCAATGACTGATTTCTTCTAGTATCTGCAATCCATCCAGTAATTCCGATAAAGTACCCACGATCGAGTAACCGTTTGAGTTCATTTGGACCATCGGTAAAACAATGTACAATGGTTGGAACATCAGGTGCATGTGTCTCTAAAATCTCAATAAATTCTTCAAAAGCATCTCTTTGGTGCAAAAATAAAGGCTTGTCTACTTCTCTTGCCAAATTGAGGTGTGCTTTGAAACATGTGCGTTGTTCTTCAGGTGTTGAAAGATTGCGAAAATGATCGAGTCCACATTCCCCAACAGCACGTACGATGGGATTCTGTATAAGCACTCGCATGCTTTCAAGCAGTTCTGGTGTAAAGCGGTTTGCAGAATGTGGGTGCAAGCCTACTGTGGCACATAAACGGTCTGTATTTCGTTGTGCAAGGTCGATTGCCAATGTACTGGATTCTAAACAAGAACCAGTGAGGGCCATTCCTGTCACCCCTGCTTCAAATCCACGTGTCACAACCCCCCAAGGGTCTTCAGAGAACTGTTCACTGTATAAATTGATACATGCATCAAACATTGCTATGCCATCTCTTTCGTTGAATGGTACCGTGAAGGACCATCGGTGTTGGTCGAAGTCTTCAGTACGACAAAGGAATAAGATCCACCACTTGTTTTAGAGTGGGGTCACACTTTGGGTTGCCCAGTTGATTTCACAAAATGGGGTTACCGTTCCATCATCAGAAATTGCTCGTGTATCGGTCCATGCCATCGTTCCATTTAAGTACACGTTTACAGTCACGTTGTTTGGCCCATAGGTGTCGGTGGGCGCTGAACCAGTATAATCATGCACCAGTACAGTATAGCTGCCATTGGCTTGTGGATTGTAGATATTGATGTTTTCCGGTCCGTAACCATCAATATCGTCTAGGTCTAAACTTGGATCGTCCGAGGAGTCTCCTAAAACACCCCAGTCTGGTCCACCATTGACACAATTGCTGAAATAGCAATCGGTACTCCAGTCGTCATAGGTTCCACCTGGCGCTAGCAAATGTAAATCCATGTCATCAATTTGATCCCAAAACATTTCTACCCAGAGATCTTGTGTTGGCAACGATTCCAATGTCACAAGACAACTGTCTAGTATTCCCATCTGGTTTGTTACAGTTAATTGTGCCGTGTAACTGCCCGCTAAGTCAGCATAAAATCCGGGGATCTGATTGGCAGATGTGAAGGGAAGGGTGGCCGATGAGCCATTCGGCTTAAATGTGAGTTCCCACTCATAAGATGCCAATGGTGCTCCACTTGGGTCATAGGATGCCGAACCGTCAAAAGTAGCCGCTTGAAAAGGTGGTGTAACGGTTGTTGGACTCACAGAACAAACTGCAAAAGGGGCATTTTCATCGCGGGGTTCTTCTGGGGCAGAGGTATCCGAGGAACCACCTTCTCCATCGGTGCCATCTTCAAGAAGTCCACTGTCAGCACCAAGATTGTTGTCAATTTTTGATTCAAGAGAGTATTCGGAACAAGCCAATGATAACACCAAAGGGGCCAAAAAACGCATGGTAACTCCATCTAAACTGTACAGTATTGTGCCGTGTGTAAAACACGAGTGTTACAATAAGGTAGCCAAGTTTCTAGCCTTAGGTCTAGGAAAACTGTTTTTTTTACGATTTACTTTCAATCGTTGCCATGACCTGTTTACTTTCGATTCTTTTTACGGGCTTGTTTTTGTTGTTGTTTTCGACGCCGAGCCGCCGCAAGATCTTTACTACTGTTTTTATTTTTGGCTTTCTTTTGAGGTAAGCCCATTCCAAAAGGGTTCATTCCGCCCATTCCTCCCATTGGGGGCATCCCACCACCGAAGGGGTTTCCACCACCGCCGAATGGGTTACCGCCACCAGCAAATGGATTCATTCCGTTCATGAGATTTTGCATCATGCCACTTTGCCCCAATTGTCCCATCATGGCACGGGTTTGTAAAAATCGCTCGAGTAGTCCTTGAACTTCTTCAAAAGATCGGCCAGACCCTTTTGCGATGCGATGCATACGAGATGTATCGATAAGATCGGGTAGTCGCTGTTCTTCTTTTGTCATAGATTGAATCATGACTTGAACCTTTATCAACTCCTTGTCGTCGAGTGCTTCTGCTGGGATCTGTCGAAGCAACTCTCCCATACCGGGCATACGCTCAAGAAGTGACCGCATGGAACCCATTTTTTGAATCATTTGGATTTGCTTCATGAAGTCGCCAAATGTGAAATTACCACTGAGCATTTTCTTGGCGTCTTGTTCTGCTTCTTTTTCATCAACCACTTTGCCAAAGTCTTTCATTAAGCCAACGACATCTCCAAATCCCAAGATTCGATCTGCCAGTCCTTCAGGACGAAATTCTTCCAATGCTTTGAGGTCTTCACCCATTCCTAAAAACTTGATTGGTTTGCCTGTAACAGCCTTAATAGAGAGTGCAGCTCCACCACGTGCATCTCCATCCAGTTTGGTTAGGATAAACCCTGTAAAGTCTAGTTTTGCATCAAATTCCTTTGCTGTCATTACGGCACTTTGACCGATCATCGCATCACAGACAAAAAAGATGTTGTTGGGCTTGTTTTGTGTTTTGATATCCACGAGTTCTTGCATCAATTCGTTGTCGAGTGCCAACCGTCCAGCGGTATCAAAAATCACGACATCAAACTTTTGATTGCGGGCTTTGTGCATAGCCAATTCACACAATTGGACTGGTTTCATACCGGGTAAGGTGAATACTTCAACTCCCAATCGTTTACCCAATACTTTCAATTGCTCGATGGCTGCTGGTCTATATATATCGGCTGCGACCATTAAGACCTTTTTGCCTTCTTCAGTTAGTTTTTTCGCCAATTTACCAGATGTTGTTGTCTTTCCAGAGCCTTGAAGCCCAACCATCATGATGACGGAAGGTTCTGATTCCATGTCAACAGTTGCATCGACTGGGCCCATTAGGTTGATCAATTCCTCATGGCAAATATTGATGAAGTGATCAGAAGCACTTACCTGCATCTTGCCTTGTTTACCCTTTGTCTTTAAGGTGACAACATCGCCGAGACATCGCTCTTTGACAGTCTGTAAAAAAGTACGCATCACTTCTATTTCGACATCCGCTTCGATCAAAGACATTCGAACATCTTTCAACGCATACTTGATGTTCTCTTCTGTTAATGTGGTTTTGCCCTGTAGTTTAAGTTTGGCGTTGCGAAAACCATCTGATAATTTGTTAAACATACCATTCCTCGTGTCTATATCTATCTCTATATCTATCTAAAGTGCTGTCTTTGTTTGAACTCACCATTCTTTGAACATCCAATGCAACGATGAGTTTAGCATAAGACTTTGTTCTTTTAGTTCCAAAGCCCTGTCTATATTGCCCAATCCATACTGTGCGTTGGCACGTCCTCCCCAATGAAGTCCCTCTGTAGGATTGAGAACACAGGCCTGTTCATAAGCAAGTGATGACTCTTTATAATCGTCTAGCCACTGATGGGCATCCCCTTTTCCATGCCAAGCCCACGCATTTGCTGAATTTTCCATTAGACCAGCGTCGAAATACTGCAGTGCTCTATCATATTGAGATTGCTCCAATGCCAGTCGGCCCAATTGTAAATTGGACTTTGGAAGGGTGATTTGCAATCCCGGACGCTCATTGTGGCTTAGAGTCTGAAGATGTTTGTTGGTGGGCGGGAATACTTTATGAATAAGAGCCCACAGTTGGTATCGTTTAGAGGACATGTAATGATAGACGTCTTGAAGTATGAAAGAAAATACACTATACTCCTTAATTGATATAGGCGATTAGAGACACGTGTTTCGAATATTTACCTTGTTTTATGATCAATTTCGCGAGGGGCGATCATGCAGTTGAAGAAAATATGGATTGGATTACCCATTATTATGGCTTGTACACCTGATTATGAACTTTCAAAGAGAGAGTTGGGAGATGTCTTCTATCAGTTGGATGCAGGTGCTGTAGATATTTTGTTGGTTGTTGACAACTCTTGTTCTATGCAACCCTATCAACAAGAGTTGGCGAATAATTTCGATTCTTTTTTGACATACTTTATTGAAGGGGATGTTGATTATCAGATCGGAGTTGCTACGACGACTGTTATTGCTCCTGAACCATACGGGGGGTGTACGGCCTCTGATATTGCTGCCGTACCACTTGCAGGTTCTTTGGTCGACAATATGGTCGTGACGGCTGATACTCCTGATGCTTCTCAAGTATTTTCGGATTTGGTGAATGTAGGAACGTGTGGTGCAGGAATGGAGATGGGGCTTGAAGCCGCATTGCAAGTGTTGGAAAATCCCAGCGCAGGTTTGTTGCGTGAAGAGGCTTATTTGTCGGTCATATTCGTGAGTGATGAAGAAGATGCGTCTCCTTTGCCGGTCAACAATTACATCAATGATATGCGTGCCATTAAGGATGCTACTGCACGTGAGGTCTACAATGCATCGTCCTTGGTTGTGACGGATGCATCTCGTTGTAATGCGACACAGTTGGCATCTGGTGCGACATTGGGATCACGATATTTGGATGTTGCAGAGCAGTCTGAGGGTATCCAAGTGAATATTTGTGCGGAAGATTTTGCATCGATTGTAACAGATTTATCGTTGAATTCCTCTCGGTTAAACGATGTGTTCTTTTTGAATGAGACACCAGATTTGAGCACACTCATTGTGAGTATCGATACCGATGATTATTCGTCTGAAGTACCGTGTGACTCTGAAGATTATCCATGGACGTATGAAGAAATTGATGTAGCGGGCGATGCACAACCCACAATTCGGTTCGAGCGATCAAGTTTGCCGCCAACAGGCGCAAAGATTTCTGTAGAATACAATATTGCTTATACTGCTGAACAAGAATTTACCTGCGGAGGTGAGTAATGCGAATTATTTGGAGTCTTGGAGTGTTGGGTCAGTTGGCCTGTACACCCAGTGTTGAAGAAGGCAAAGTATCCTCTGGTTTGGTGTGTGGAAATTCATCAGATTGCTTAGAAGGAGAATTGTGTGTTGAACAGTCTTGTCAGGCTGTGGACTGCGCAACCTCTATGGATTGTGATTTGGAAGAGTATTGTACCGATGGCTATGAGTGTATTTCTGGCTGTACCGAAGACAATGACTGTTTTGCTGGAGACAGTTGCAATACAGACAGTAAAGAATGTGAAACCTATGGCTGTCGAGATACCGTATTGGATTGTCAAGTGGGAGAGTTTTGCAATCCGTTGACCGCAGAGTGTTTTGAAGACAGTCGCAGTCACTGTAAGAGTTTCTGCTCTTGGAATGACTTACTCTATCCACCAACAGGCTATGAATGTGTCAACTTTGATATGGGCACTGGTTCTTGTTCAACAGATATTAACGGCAATCAATCTGGTTGTTCGGGTGGTTCAGTATGCTATCCAACAAATACAGAAGACTTTAGTTTCTTGGCGGGTGGTCAAACAGCGGGAACATGCATCAATTTTTACCGTGCATTTTACTGTGATGCGAATTCTACGCAAGAACAATGTCCAAATGGATTTATGTGTACACCATTGCAATACTCTGATGGTTCACAAACAGACCCAGTATGTTTAGGGGATTGTCAATACTACACTGAAAATGGGTTTATTCAGTAATCAGTTTTTGAGAGTTTGGTTTTGACCTAAGGAAGGTTGGTTGGGTTGACCTCAGGGTCATTCACCACTCAAGAGTTGTTTTGATGCATATTAAACGATCCATTGCCCATGCTCTATGGTAGATGGAAGTACGGAAGCGTATGACAACGATTGTGACTCTACCATTGGTCTTGTTGACCAAAGTGGTGGGTTAGGGACAGTCCACCCAGCCAACTCGATGAGCGGTAGGTTCCATTTGCGATGGGGCGACCATCGATGACTTGTGCACCATCTTCTCCAAAAGGGTCAACATAAACAGAGATTTGTCTTGTTTTGGAATCGTTGACTTCCCATGAACCCATGCTTGCTCCAAAGAAGGCGGTGTCGAGAGTCCATTTTGGATTTGGACTCCAAGAGGCTCCAAGACCCAATCCAATTTTGTCTCGATCCACCAATGCTGGATTCATAAAGGCTTGTTTCAACCCTGTGGACTCATAGAGCACTCCTTGGCGAAGATTCCAAATCTGCGACAAGTCCCAATCCCATCCCAAGCGTAGAGAATACGAATCGGTAAAATTGGTTGGTAGTGAGATATCATCTGTGATTTCAGCATCTCCTAGGAACTCTGTCATTTCAATCGTCATGTTGACGTTTTGTACATCGAGAGATTGCAAGGTGCTCCACCCTTCATAGATGGCGCTCAGCTCAACTTCAACAGTGGGTTTAGGTCGGAACAGTAAGCCACTACGAATGATCATGGGCAACGAAGCGGTAAGAGTGACATGATCGTCTTCACTGGTCTCGGATAAGATGGTTCCATTTTCATAAAAGATATTGTTGCTAAAATCGGCCTTCAACCATCCAGTAGCATCGTATTTGATCTTTGGCTGAAACATAAGAGCACCGGCAAATCGCTTGTCCATGCTCTCAACGGTTGCAGAAAGATTCCATGTAAACATTTTGGCATCTTTGGTGAAAGCTTCAAATCCGATATCACATTGAGGATCTTCTGTTTGTCCGTCACAAGGTGCAAAGGGTGTTTGGAGAGCAACTTGCATTGACTGTCCTACGATCATGTAGTTCCAACTCGTCCCAAAACCTATAGAGAGCCAAGGTTTAACTTTGTAGGCAATTGCAGGCCCTGTAAAGGTATGAATGACCAGTGAATCTTCTAGTGAGTACCGTTGCGCACCACCTTCGGGGAACTTGATATCTGTTGCATATGG
>Ga0115564_10003513_pt1 | contig 13068 bp, 12 predicted proteins | sample COGITO_mtgs_1105_7_FD_88680 | JGI IMG/M metagenome (GOLD analysis project Ga0115564, IMG submission 88680) | Pelagic marine microbial communities from North Sea - COGITO_mtgs_110523 | ecosystem: Environmental > Aquatic > Marine > Epipelagic | place: Germany:Helgoland, sampling site Kabeltonne...
AGCCTCAAGTTCAAGGCGCTCTGCTGAGGAAAGAAAACCGGGGCGGATCATCGATATAGCTGAATCGTTCCGACAACCGCAGTCAAGCCAACAAATTCGGCTTCTTCAGGACTCGCAGTATAACAAATAGGCTTTAGCGATGACAATTACAGTCAACATTAAAGCAGATCGCTGCCCCTTACATGGTAGATGGCCTGCATCCCTAGTCTTTTCCGCCAGAGACAACGTGGATTCCCGAAGCCGGAGCCGCTAGTGGGTCTTCACCCACACCAAGTAAATACAATGCAACGCGTCCAGCAAAGGTTGGCTCTTTGCTTGGAGTAACAAGTCCCATTTCGACCATATCCCAAGCGCAATTGGGATAGTAAGGACTTCCATCCCAGACGCCAGTGCCTGCAAACGTTGAACAAGCTTTGAGCATCCGAATCCGACACTCTCGTTTGAAATTACTCATCAAACGCATCTCAAAAATGCTTAACTTTAAGTCATTTTAGATTGCCCCTAAGTTTTGAGCAGTGGGGAAAGTTCCCAGATACTCTAAGCGGATTCCTTTGCATCCAATGTGCATCAGTTCGATACTTGGCGTAGCAGGTTCGTGATATTGCGCACCACTGCCCGGCGGTTGGCCTGCTCTGCCAATGGGGTCTGCACCCTAAGCGCGCTCTCGCCGTAGCCTTGGGTGATCATGTTCTCCGGCGGCACGTCGAAATATTCGGTCAGGGCCAAGGCGACTGTTTCAGCGCGGCGGTCGGACAGCGCAAGGTTATAGCTTGCATCGCCCACGGCGTCAGTGTGTCCCTCAATCAAAAATACAGTACGCGGGTCGTCAGCGATCAGTTGGCGCATAGTGTTACCAACACGTGACAGACTACGGGCCTGCTCGGGCGCGATTGCGGCGGAGCCCGAGGCAAAGCGCGCAGCGTCCAATTCAATCTGCGGGGCGAGCGCGCGGACTTCGTTGATCTCACGCACCTGACGCAGAGAGAAACTGCGCTGCTCGTCGCCACGCTGCTGAGCGATGAGGGCGGCACGCAGATCTGCTTCGCTCAGATCCCGCGACGCAAAAGGCTGCACTATGATCCGGGGTAAATCCTGAACGACGACTTCACGCTCTTCGGCAAGATCATCGAAAAGAATTGTCTCGTTTCCAAACGCATCAAAGCGGATACGGCGCAACACTGTTCCATTGCTGCTCCGGATGGTGACGATCCTGCTGCCGTCGGGCTTTTGTACGATCTGACGGGTTGAGCCATCGTTAAACCGCTCGGTCTGTACTTCGTCTCCTGGACGGCGCAAAAGCGCGTCGTCGTCTTTTAGCACGCGCAATTCTCCGCCCTCATCTTGCACGACCACACGGTCACCAGAATTGCTGAGCACCTTGTCACCGTTCTTGAGCACCGTGCCCACAACGATGGCACCAAGGCCTACCAAAAGCGCTTTCTCTAGGTTGCTCAGTCCGCTGTCCTTTTTGACCTCAGGCGTCCCCGTGGCCTTGGTTTCAAAATCCTCGTCTGACCGGCGGATACTTTCGGTCGTGACCTCTTCGGTGATGATCTCACCGGCAGGTTCTTCCTCCAGCGCTTTGCGCGCAGCTTCGAGCTCCACTTCCCGTTCGGCGCGTCGCTCTGCCTGCCGCTCAGCCTTGCGCGCGGCTTGGGCTTCCGCACTTTCGGGCTGTTCTTCGGTTGGGGCGACCGGGTCAGTATCTTGCTGTGGTGTATCCGCTTCTGCGGCGACACCCGCCTCTGCTGCAGGTGTGGTTTCGGCGACTGCCTCGGGCGCTCCTTCTGCCGTGGGTTCCACGTCAGCTTCAGGCTGAGGTTCCGCCTCTACGGCCGCTGCCTGCTCCTCTTTGAGCGCTTTTTCAAGATCAGCCTGCCTGGTGGCTTCCTCTTCGGCCTTCAAGGCAGCAGCAGCGGACGCCGCAGCCTCAGCTGCCGCTGCCTGTTCAGCCTGCGCCGCTGCTTCAGTGGCGGCACGTTCCGCAGCTTCGGCCTCTGCCACCTTGGCCTGAGCAGCTGCAGCTTCTTCATCCTTCAGCGCCTGTTTCAAAGCCGCCTGTTCTTCTGCGGCCTGCGCCGCACTGGCGGCGGCCTCTGCCGCCTCATCCTGGGGTGCCGCTTCTTGCGTCTCTACGATCTCTTCTTCGACACCACCTTGCGCCTGGCGGTACTGGCGCAGCTCCGTTTCCGATCCCATCAGCGCGCCCTCTTCGACAGCGCAGGGATAGGTTTCCTGACTTTCCACCACGCCACAAACAACAGTGTCCGTCGCCTGCGCAGCAGCGAAGGTGGGGGTCATGCCGGGAACCACCAGCGCCATACATAGGGTTAGAGAGGTACTCGAATTTAGAAGTCTCTTCATTGGATGTTCCTAACGGGTTGCGCCCTACGGATTCGTAACGCGCTCAAAGTTAATCGCATGATGTACCCGTCTGGGTCTGCTATCCAATATCAGACGCATGGGGACTGCGAACGCTGCGGTAAGCGATGGTCTTATCCGCGATCTTGTAAGGTGCACGCTATTTTCTGCCGACCGACCCCAGAGGTGGGTGCGATCTCTCCCACTAGGCGCTGTTTTTCAACGCGCATCCGTTTCACCTATGCCCCCTGCTCCAACGTTAGAGCAAATGCACTGACAAACTTGGCGAGATTGAGCGGGTGACCGAGGTGGCTCTTGATTGAAAGTAGGGGCGACCCAAACGTTAAAGAATATGATTGCTCTTCGAAAAAGCCCTAGCCACCAATCTCACAACCACCTCGAAAACTTGAACACAATGAACAACACAATGCCGCCCACCACCGATCCGGCTGTCAGCAGCCAGAACGCCATGGCGGTTTCGGTGCCGGGCATGCCCGCGACGTTCACCCCGAACAAACCGGTCAGAAATCCCAGCGGCAGAAAGATCGCAGCAACCACCGACAGGACGTAACTGTTGCGGCTTAGCGCGTGGGTGCGCTCTGCGTCGATGTGCTCTTGCAGGGCGGCAAGCCGGTCGCGGGTCGCGTCCAGCTCTTCCACGATGCGGCGCGTTTTGTTGCTGGTCTCACGCAGCAGCGCCAGTTCTTCGGGTGACAGGATCCAACCCTCCAGCGCGATCAATGCCGCGATGGCCTCACGTTGCGGATTGATGAACCGGCGCATCTTGATCACCGCCTGCCTAAGCGCGCCAAGCTGCCCAACCGGCAAGGTGCCCCCGTCCAGCACGGTTTCCTCCAGCGCGTCTGTCTGCTCCTCCAGATCAAGCGATACCGTCTCGATCCGGCTGGTGAGGCCGTAGGTTACCTCTGCCAGAAACTGCCCGGCTGTGGCGGGGGCAGCACCATTTAGGGCCGCCTCGCGTATCGCATCCACCGCCCAGACCTTACGCCGCCGTGCGGTGATAATCGCATCCTTGGTGACCCACATCCGCAAGGATACCATGTCCTCGGGGTCCGAGCCGGGGTTCAGGTTCACCCCTCTGAGGTTCAGGATCAGCCCCTCTTCATGACGCTCGCAGCGGGGCCGCGTTTCGCTTTGCCACAGCGCACGTGCGGCAATGCCGGGCAGCATCTCGCGCGCCCACAGCTTTTGATCCGCATCATTCAGATCCAGATGAATCCAGCGATAGCCACTCAAGGGGGCAAGGTCGGGCCAGCCCTCAGCCACGGGGACAACAGAAGTGCCTTCGATATCAAAGGCGGCAAGGGGTGTGATCGACTTGTTTTCCATGTGACAAACCTACGGTCAAATCATGAGGGTGCACCAGAAAACAAAGACGCGGCTCCCCAGAAACACGAAAAGGAGGATGGGTTTCCCCATCCTCCGACATATCCGGCCTCAGACGGTACGAGGGTAACCCGCCCGAGAGCCTTCTATGGTACGTTCCGTTTCGCTTAGAAGCCGACCACCAAAGACAAACCGATTTTGTTGTCTGTGGATTTCAGGCCCGCTGCTGGGTCTGTGTTGTAATCTGTGCGGTAGCTGATCCGTGTGGACAGCGCGTCTGACATCTTGAAGTTCACGCCGGCATCGTTGGAGATGATGGTGTTCACGTCAGAACCCAGAACATCTGTGTCCATTGTGAACGACATGGTCTCGTTGATCGCATAATAGTAGCGTGAAGAGGCGATAAAGCCGACTTCGGTCTCGGAGTTACCGGTGATGTCCTCAAAGTAACGCACGCCGGGGCCGCCTTGGACACGCCATGTGTGGTTGTCTTTGCTGATCACACGGTAGCCGGGACCAAAGCCCAGGAAAGCATCGGTTGTGTCGCCGTCAATCGCATTACCTGCTGAGTCGGTCAGATAACCGTCATACTGGAAACGCGCCACACCGAAGGCATAGACCTCAGGGGTGAAATAGCGGCTGCCCTCATAGGTGCCAAAGAATTTCTCTTCGGATTTGATGCTGTTGCTCTCGCCGTATTCAACGGCAACGCCGATCAGGTGGCTCCAGTCGCCAACACCGTAAGTCACACGGCCCGCAGCGGACAATTCGCCTGTGTCTGTGTTACCGGATGTACCGGAGGCAGACAGCGCGAAAGAGCCACGCCAGCCTTGTGCCACGCCATTGGGGCCAAAGCGGTCGGCGTCATCGCCACGGTTCAGGTCTTCGTTCACGTCATCAGTGATGTCGTCGATGTCGTCATTCAGCTGCTCGATACCGGTGATTGCGGTTTGCGCGAATACGGGGGCAGCAACAGACAGAGCCAGTGCATATACAGTGGCCAGTTTCAAAAATGTGTTCATGGGTCATTCCTTCCAAACAGGGTGACCGTCGTCGGCATGATTGCCTGAGATCGGGAGCATCTCTGCTTGATTTGGGTATAAGGAATGCATTGTAATGAGTGAAATTCGAATAAATCATGTATGAAACGAGTATTATGAATTTGTAAGTGGTGATCCGCTACCAGTGCCCTGCCCGTCCATCGGTTCCAGCCGCTCTACCAGAGTTTCCTGTTCTTTTTCAGCCTCTTGAACGACACCAGCCAATGTGGCCCGCGCCACCCCCGCCATCTCCGGGTCCAGATCATCGCGGTAAATTACCCATGCGGGATAGGCAAAGCGTGGCGCCTCTGCCACAACGTGCAGTTTTCCTGCATCCAGATACCGCCTGACCGCGCGCGCAGGCAGATATGCCGCCGCCCGCCGGTTGACGATATAATCCATCGCCAGCGCCCCCAGCGCCATGGAACGCCCGGAATCAGTCAGATGCGGCAGGGCAATCGTCAGCGCATGGGTAAACTCCGGCCCCCAATCCACCGCCACATATTCCCCCTGCAAATCAAGCGTGGCACCGGGGTAGGACGCGACCAGGATCAGCTCGTCATCCAGCGCCGGCTCCACCACCAGGCCCGGGCGCAGTTGCGGCGTATATAGCAGGGCGGCATGGATCACCCCTTCAACCAGAAACCGGGTGATGCGGTCCGGCATGCCCAGTTCGGCATGCACGCTCAGTTCCGGCATGCGCGCCTGCATCGCATCAAGCCAGCGAAACCCCAGACGCGGCCACAGCGAATATTGCGCCCCGATGCTGATCGCCTTTGAATAGCCTTCGGGAATGGCAATCTGCTGGCGCGCCTCCTCCCACAGCTTCAACAGGCTCAGCGCATAATGTTCAAACTGCACCCCCGCAGGCGTCAATATCGCCCCCGCCTTGGAGCGGGTGAACAAGGGATGCCCCAGACTGTCCTCCAGCCGCTGGATGCGCAGGCTGACGGCGGATTGCGTGACAAACAACCGGTCGCACGCCGCCACAAAGGAGCCGGTGTTGGCAACTTCGATGAAGGTTTTGATCAGGGTGATGTCCATTGGCTCATCCATGAGAAATATGCGCGTTAAGCGTCATTCTTATTCGTTATTCTCTGGCGTAGGAACCCGTTATACTCCAATTGGCGAAGCCGAACAGAGGCAAGTTTTCATGATTGCCGAAAGTAGGCGCCGGAGCATGTCATTCCCCGCACCCGCTCCCCCCTCGGGCCCGGCTTCGCTTTGTCACAATTGCCGCGGATCAATCCCGGCGCATTCCCCACAAATTGCAGAAAACCTTCACCAGCTCCCCCATAGAAAACACACGTTCAAACTGATAAGATCGCTTCATGGACAACGGCGCTTTGGCTTGGTCGCATGTCATGCCCCCCGCCTTTCACCGCAGGAGCCAGGCCATGCGCATATCTCTCACACTTCCCCTTCTTGCACTCAGCGTGATGGCGGCCTGTGCAACCGACGCGCCGCCACCGGTACAAACGACATCCCCGGCACCCGCATCCCCGACATCCCCCGCCCCCGCAGCAAGGTTCGACAGCGTCCTTGACAATTTCCGGCAAGGACAAGGTCTTGGCACGCTGCAACGCTCTGCCACGTTGGACAGGGCATCACAGCGGCATGCGCAAGACATGGTCAGCCGCAGCTATTTCTCACACACCGCCGTGGACGGCCCACATGGCACCACTTTCGCAGAACGCGCACGCGCCGCAGGCTGTGCATAGCAAACCGGAGCAGAGAACATCGCCTTCGGCCAACGCTCCGAGGCCGCTGTGTTTGAGGCCTGGAAAAACTCCCCCGGCCATCGGCGCAATATGGCAAACAAGGCCTACACCCAATATGGGCTGGGGCGTGTGGATAACACATGGGTCATGATGCTGTCGGGCGGCTGTTAGCGCCGAGACAGAAGAACACCTGTACAGCAAACCCCCTCACCGTTTCCAAATCCTTAACGACACGTTTCTAAAAACGGTCCAATTACGCCCACAATCCGGACACATTCCGCGCCTAAATTCACTCTGTAATAGAATGAAAAGGTGTTCCTGATGCTGATCTCAGTGGTTGTGCCCTGCATGAACGAAGAGGAATCTGTGCCCTCGCTGGTGGAGCGTCTGGCACAAGTCATCGCGCCTTATGGCGAGCGCGCCGAAATTCTGCTGATTGACGATGGCTCCACCGACGCCACTTGGGCCGCAATTGAAGCCGCGCGCAGGGCCTGCCCCCAGTTGCGCGGCATCAGGCTGTCGGCCAACCGGGGCCATCAGGTCGCCCTGACCGCAGGGCTTGAGGCAGCACAGGGCGAGCGTATCTTTATGCTGGATGCCGATCTGCAGGACCCACCGGAACTCTTGGGCGATATGATGGGCATGATGGACCGCGGCTATGACGTGGTTTACGGCCGCCGCAGCGAACGCCAAGGTGAGACGATCTTCAAACGCGCCACCGCATGGGCGTTCTACCGTGCGCTGAACGCGATGTCCGATATTGATATCCCCCGCGACACCGGTGATTTCCGTCTGGTCAGCCGCAAGACACTGGATGCGGTGCTGTCGATGCCGGAACGTGCGCGTTTCGTGCGGGGCATGTTCGCATGGGCCGGCTTTCGCCAGATCGGCATCGAATACGCCCGCGCGCCGCGTGCGCTGGGCGAAACCAAATATCCCCTGCGCAAGATGGTGCGCTTTGCCACCGACGCCATGACCGCCTTCTCCACCAAACCGCTCAAGTTCGCGACCCGCATGTCCTTCGCCAGCCTCGGGTTTTCCGCGCTGATGATGATCTATGTGGCCCATTCGCTGATCATCTACCAAACCGCCCCCGGTTGGGCGTCGGTCGTTCTGGCGATCAGCCTGTTTTCCGGCGTGCAACTGCTGACGCTTGGCATCTTGGGCGAATACATCGGCAGGCTTTATGTCGAGGCCAAGAACCGCCCGCTTTACTTCGTGTCCGAAGACACCCGCAGCGCTGAAATGCTGCCGCTGCGCAAGGTCGTCTGAGACCCATGCGCGCCGCCACCACCCGCATATCACGCTTTGCCCTTGTGGGGGCGGCCATCGCCGCCCTTTACGTGGTGCTGTATCTGGCGTTTTTGCACGCTGGCATCGCCCAAGGCGTGGCCAATGTGCTGGCCTTTGTCATCGCGGTCGCGGTGCAATACGCGGGCCAAGCCCGCCTGACATTCGAGCGCGATCTGAACGACGCACCGCAAATGTTGCGCTTTGGCGTGATGATCTTGTGCGGCTTTGTCACCTCGGCCCTGATCACCGGCTGGATTGCGCCACAGGCGGGCATCCCCGCGTGGGCGGCGGCCACGGCAGTGACCCTAATCCTGCCCGTGCAGAATTTCATTTTTATGGCCCTGTGGGTCTTTTCCAACCCTTCGACGTAAAGGCATCTCACCATGGCACATATCTATTCAGACACGTTTTTTGACTACATCGACCAAGGCGCGCACCGCTCTGCCCAGCACCTGTTGGGCCTGCTTTATCCGCAATTGTCGCCGCAATCGGTGATTGATCTCGGCTCAGGCCGCGGTGTCTGGCTCGATGAATGGACCAAGGCGGGTGCCTCTGATGTGCTGGCCGTCGATGGCGATTATGTGAACCGTGACCAACTGGCCGTGCCGCTTGAAAACTTCATGGCCGCCGACCTGACCGCGCCGGTTTTCACCGACCGCCGCTTTGATCTGGCACAAAGCCTTGAGGTCGGTGAACACCTGCCCACCTCCGCCTCTGAGACGCTTGTCGAAAGCCTGACCCGCGCCTCTGACCGTGTGCTGTTTTCTGCTGCTGTCACCGGACAGGGCGGTGAATTCCACGTCAACGAACAGCCCCTGTCGTTCTGGCAGGATCTCTTCGCGGCCCAAGGCTACACCGCCTATGATTGCATTCGCCCGCATCTGTCGTCCAATCGCGAGATTGAACCGTGGTACCGCTATAACGCCGTGCTTTATGTGAATGACGCCGGTGCCAAAGGTCTGCCCGAAAGCATCACGAAACATAAGATCAGTGATGGCACCCCGGTCAAAAACGGCGGCGACGCCATGTGGCGCCTGCGCCGAAAGGTCGTGTCGCATCTGCCGCGTGGCACCGTGACCCGCATCGCCCAAGCCCGTGCCAGCATTCTGGCCGCGCGTGCCAACCGCACCACAACACAGGCATCAGGCACAGCATGACCCACACGGCCAGCTTTGAGGATCGCGCGCGCGCCAGCATCATTGGTGCAGCACCCCGCACGGCCAGCCTGCCCCTTGGGCCGGTTATTTTTCTGTCGTTGCTGGCGGTCTGTCTGATCTCCCTGCCCAATCTGCTAGACCCGATGATCCGGCATGATGATTACCCCGCCCTTCTGGGCCATCCCGAACTCTTCTGGGACAAGACCCTGCACGAGGGGCGCTGGCTCAACTACATCTGGCACCTGCGCGGTGTGGTCACGCCCGCGTGGCTGAACTTTGCCGTCTATCAGGCCCTTTGGGCCGTGCTGGCCGCCTCATTGGCCGTCGCCGCCATGGGGCATGACAAACGCTCATGGTTCGTCACGTTACTGACGCTCTTCATTCTGGTGTCGTCCCCTGCGACGCTGATCTCATTGTGGTTCAACACGCTGATCTCCGGTCTGGCGGTGGTCGCCCTTTACGCTGTGCTGGGCTGCACCCTGCCCCAACGCACCCACCGCGCACTGTTGCCGGTGTTTGTCGTGGTCAGCTTCTGGGCCTATACGACCTATCCCCTAATCCTGCTGACCATCTGCCTATTGCGCACCGAAAAGCGCAGTTTCCGCGATCTATTCGGGCTAATGACGCTCTTTGTGTTCAGTTTCGCACTGGCCATCCTGCTGACCTATACGATCAACTGGCAGGTTCACGGCATCTTTGGCGTGCCGCTGGATGACTGGCGCGAGGCCACGCCCGCCACAGGGATCGCCGGGCTGATCGACAATCTGCCCGTCCTGCTGGCCACTTTTAAAGCCCTGATGGTGAACGGCAGCTACAACTTTGTCCCCGCCGCCTATTTCCACGTCGGCTTGCTGATCGCCGCGACACTCGTGTTGATCCGCCTCGCCCCGCGCGAGGCGCTCTATCTGCACGCGGGCCTCATCGCCAGTCTTGGACTGACCATCCTGCAGGTTCTGAAACTGGGGGCCATCGCCCCGCCGCGTGCCTTTATCTATGCCTGGATTTTCTACGCCGTGATCGTGGTGCGTGCCGCCGCCCTGCTCAGCGACCAACCCGGCCTTGCAGGCCGCATCGCGCGCAATCTGGCGCTGCTGGTGGTGCTCAGCTATCTGTTGCAGACCTTCAGCCAATATTCCATCTACCGCCCCTGGCAGGCCGAAACCCGCGCCATGGCCGATGTGATCCGCAACCACGATGGTCCCGTGCTGGTCTACGGCAATGTGCTGACCCTCAACAGTGCCAGAGGGGCACATGTGCAATACGACACCGCACTTGATTCCCGCATGATCCAGCTGACCGGCAAGGGCGTCACCCTATGTGACCACAAACCGGATCTCTGTGCGACACAGGCCGCGTCAGGCAACGCGATGAGGATCGAAGTGCTGACATTGGGTGATGTGGTTCAGCTTGGACCTGCGCAGAACAGATAGGGCAAACTCAGCCTATGCAGGCGGGTAGCCGACCTCTTTTTGGTGGCCATTGCTTCCTACGATCAAGGAAGCAACGGCGTATCACATCTTGACACACGTATCACCTATTGATACACACATCATGATCCAAAGCACCAAGGGCAAACGCGCTGCCAATGCCGTGAAAGGCACATATGGCAAAGGCTTTCCCGGTGATCTGGTGAAACGCACACGCGCGATGTTAACCGCACTCAATGCGGCGGTTGTTGTAGAAGACCTCCGTTTTCCTCCGGGCAACCATCTGGAAGAGTTGAAAGGAAATAGGGCAGGCCAGCATTCCGTGCGCATCAATGGGTAATGGCGTATCTGCTTTGTCTGGACGCAAGGCGGCCCTGCCGACGTTGAAATTGTTGATTACCACTGAAAGGTCCCATCAGATGAGCCTGCTTGAAAACCCGATGCACCCCGGCGACGTCCTCAAAGAACTTTACCTCCACCCTCTCGACATCAGCCCCATTGCCTTCGCACGGCGCCTGAAGGTGCCCCGCACACGGGTTGAGCGTCTGATAAAGGGCACCACCAGTGTGACACCCGATACTGCCCTACGCCTTGCACGCGCCTTGGGCACAACCCCCGCCTATTGGATGAACATGCAGACCGCCTATGACATGGACGCCGCATCAAAAGAAATCGATGTATCGGCAATCGAACCGCTGGTTGCAGCTTAGGGCGTAAGCTCATTTGCCAACGCGCCTTCATCGGCCCCCCCCTACCCTCGCCCCTGCCCCGGTGTTAGCTTTGGCGCACCCACAACAGGACGCCGCCATGCTGATCGACCATCTCAAGAAAACCGACGATCGGTCGCTGACCAAATGGATGCATTACTTCCAGATCTACGAGCGCGAGATGGGCCGTTTTCTGAAAACGCCTGTGTCCTTTTTGGAGATTGGCATTTTCAAGGGCGGCTCCCTGCCGATGTGGCTTGATTATTTCCCCGAAGGCAGCACGCTGACGTTCATCGACATCGACCCTGCATGTAAAGCCCATGAGATAGACGGCACCAACGTGCGTATCGGTAATCAGGCGGACCCTATTTTCCTTGCTGAACTGGCGGCTGAATTCGGCCCCTTCGACGTGATCTTGGATGACGGCAGCCACATCAACGCCCACCAGATCGCCAGTTTCGAACACCTCTGGCCGCACTTGAAAAATGGTGGCCTTTATATGGTCGAGGATTGTCACACCTCCTACTGGCCCGGCTTTGGCGGCGGCTACCGCAATGAGGCCAGCTTTATCGAATATGCCAAGCGCCTCATTGACACGATGCACTCATGGTACACAGATCAAGACGCGCTCTTTCCGTTTCAAGAGATGGCGGAGGAACTCAATTCCGTCCGCTTCTACGATTCCATCGTCGCGGTGGAAAAGCTTCAGCAGAAAGAACCGCCCACTTCCATCGTCTCGACGAACGGACAGGTCAAAGCCTCCCGCAAAGCCCTGCAGATCCGTGGCCGCAAGTCGGTGTTCGCCGGTAAGGACGGGACGGAGTAGCGTTCAAATGTTTCGCGCGCGAAACATTTGAACGCGCGAGCCGGGCCGCAATTGTTCCACTCCCAGTGGACACACCTATCTCTTTCAGGCCACCATGACGCACCCACCCAAAGGAGCCCCCCATGGACTACCTGCGCACCCCTGAAATTTGCTTTGAAAACCTGCCCGATTACGATTTCGCTCCACATTATACCACGCTGGACGACACCGAAGGCGGCACCCTGCGCCTGCACTACGTCGATGAAGGAGACGCCAGCGCCGCCCCCGTCCTGTTGATGCACGGAGAGCCGACATGGTCCTACCTCTACCGCCATATGATCCCGATCTTTACAGGCGCAGGCCACCGGGCGCTTGCGCCTGATCTGGTCGGCTTTGGCCGCTCTGACAAACCCAGCCAGCAATCCGATTACACCTATGCCCGGCACGTGACGTGGATGGCCGATTGGCTGCAGACTATCGACCTGCAAAATATCACCTTGGTCTGTCAGGACTGGGGCGGCCTCATCGGCCTGCGTCTTGTCGCACAGATGCCCAACCGCTTCGCCCGCGTCGTCGTCGCCAACGCCGCCCTGCCCACAGGCGATCAGCCGATGGGCGAAGCGTTCAGGGCATGGCGCGAATTCTCCCAAACAGTGCCCGATTTTGATTCAGGCCGCATCGTCTATGGCGGCACCACGTCCAAGATCACCCCCGAAGAGGTCGCCGCCTACAACGCCCCCTACCCTGACGCGCGTTATCTGGCCGGGGCACGCCAGTTCCCCATGCTGGTCCCCGACAACCCCGACAACACTGAGGCCGCCCCCAACCGCGCCGCGTGGCAGGTGCTGCGGGGGTTAGACACACCTTTCCTCACCGCCTTTGGCGCGGATGACAAGATCATGGCGGGCGTCGATCAGGTATTTCAGAAGATGATCCCGGGTGCGGCGGGTCAGCCGCATATGGTATTACCGGGCGCGGGGCATTTCCTGCAGGAGGATGTTGGGCCGAAGTTGGCTCAGGTGACGTTGGATTTCATCGGGCGGACATGATTGCGCGCCCCAAATGTTTCGCGCGCGAAACAAATTTAGGCGTATCCGTCCGGTGTGACTGCCCTGCCTGGGTGATGGAGTGGGTGATAGTGTCCACTATAGAAGTGGACATCTTGAGGTTGGTTATGGCGGGGAAGAAGGGCTTGAAGAAGCGTGTCTGG
>Ga0115564_10003515_pt1 | contig 13060 bp, 12 predicted proteins | sample COGITO_mtgs_1105_7_FD_88680 | JGI IMG/M metagenome (GOLD analysis project Ga0115564, IMG submission 88680) | Pelagic marine microbial communities from North Sea - COGITO_mtgs_110523 | ecosystem: Environmental > Aquatic > Marine > Epipelagic | place: Germany:Helgoland, sampling site Kabeltonne...
CTTCATGGCCGCAAACTCGGCGTCAGACAGGAAGTGCTTTGTCTCTGGGGTCATCGGAGCCTGCATCAGGATGTAATCAGATCGCGCGAGAAGATCCGCTTTCGAAACCAGCACGGCACCATGTTGCGCAGCGACGTCGGCTGGTAGGAAGGGGTCAAATGCAATGACATTGACACCGAACACTTGCGCGCGAGCTGCAATGGCCTGTCCGATCTTGCCAAATGAGACGACACCCATGGTTCGACCACGAAGCCGGTTTACGGGTTGTCCGCTTTGCCATCTCCAGATGCCATTGTGCGTGGCGCGATCGTAATCTGGCAGCTTGCGCGCCAATGTCATCCACATGGCGATGGCATGGTCGGCGACCTCTTCCGTGCAATAGTCGAGCACGTTGGTCACGAGTATGCCCTTCTGGGTCGCGGTGTCGACGTCGACAATATCAACTCCGACCCCATACCGAGCGATCACCTCGCACTTCTGCATTGCGCCGATGGTCTTAGCTCCGACCCGCGCATATTGGTTGATCATCGCGGCGCAATCTGCGGCGGCCTCCAGGAGGTCGTCCTCGCTTTTGCTTTGCAGCGCGACGACCTCCGCACCGGCGGCTTCAAGTATGCCACGCTCTACATCGACATCGCCAAAGTCGTAGTCCGTTATCACGACTTTAGGGCGATCTGCCCTTGCTGGGCCAAATGCTGAATCAGACATAGGCAGCAGACGAATATGTCAATTCGTACGAGTGGCTGTAGAGTTCAAAGATGTTGCCGAAAGGGTCTTCCATATAGACCATCCGGTATGGCTTCTCGCCCGGGTAGTACTTACGCACCTGCTCCATGCGTTGCTTGCCACCAAGGCTTTCGATGACTTTCACGCGCGCTTCTACATCCTCATCCTGAACGCAAAAGTGGAAGAGACCGCGACGCCAGTATTCAAACGGGCGTTCTTCATCGACGGTATTGGGGAATTCAAAGAGTTCAATCCCAACTCCGTCTCCCATCGACAAATGCGCAATGCGGAACGAACCCCAGCCTTCGCCGAACACGTCATCGCACATCTGACCGATGGCACTTTCATCGTGTTGGATTTCGGTCGGGCCCATGATGACGTAAAGGCCAAATGCCTTGGAGTAGAATTCGACCGCCTTCTCCAAGTCCGGAACGGTGATGCCAATATGTGAAAAAGTGAGTGCTGCCATTTGATTGGCTCCTTTATTGATGTGACTTAGAGAATGCTGCGGACAATGCCGCCTTCGACTTTGTAGGCGCTGCCGTTCATGGCCTCGTTGGCCGCAACGGTGACGATTGTCTTGGCGACCTCATCGGCTTGAACGAAGCGTTGGATAAGCGATGTTGGCTCGTCAGACTTGAAGTAGTTGTCGACGATATCTGCCAATGGCTCGCCCTTTTTCTCGGCCAACCCGTCGAAATAGGCTTCGACGCCTTCTGTCCAAGTGGGGCCAGGCAAAACGGAATTTACACGTACGCCAGTGCCTTTTGTCAGCTCGGCCATGCCGCGGGATAGGCCCAACATTGCGGTCTTCGTAACCGAGTAATGGATCATCTGCGGCAGGGGTTTGACGCCTGCTTCGCTGGCCAAATTCACAATGGAACCGGTGCCGCGCTTCAACATTGCCGGCAAAATCACCCGAGACATGCGCACAGCACTCAAAACGTTGATGTCAAAGTACTGCGCCCAATCGGCGTCGGTCAGATCCTCAAATGCCTTGACGGAAAAGACGCCGACATTGTTGACCAAGATATCGATGTCACCCTGTTTGAGCGCAAATTCGCAAAGCGCATTGGCCTGTTCGGGATCAGTGAGATCAGCCGCTTTCCCAACCACATTGCCCAAGGGCGAGAGGTCGTCCACGCAGGCTTCAACCTCTTCGTCGGTCAAGCCGTGCACAATCACCTTTGCGCCTTCTGCAAGGAACAACTGTGCCGTTGCTTTGCCGATCCCGGATGCAGATCCGGTCACCAGAACCAGCTTATGTCTTAGTCCAAGGTCCATCTTAGCCTCTCTTTTCTGATGTGGATTTTCCAAAGATAGAGGACAGCAGGGCCGAGAGTTCAGCCCGCCACATATCAATGCCAACGGCGAGCAAGATGATCAGGCCAAGGACAATGTTCTGAACCGACGAGGGCGCGGCGTTCAGGTTGAGCCCGTTCTGCACAATCACAATTGTCATTGCGCCCATAAAGGTCGCCAGAATGTTGCCACGCCCCCCTGCAAGGCTGGCGCCTCCGACGACCGCAGCCGCAATCGCCTGAAGCTCAAGCGTCTGGCCATAGTTTGGCGAGCCCGAATTCAGTCGTGCAGACATCAGGACCGCACCGACAGCTGTCATGAAACCAGCGATTGCGAATGTTATGGCCTGAACCTTGCGAACATTGATGCCCGTCAGGACGGCTGCAGCCGGATTGCCGCCTACAGCGTAAATCTCTCGCCCAAGTTTGGTGAAGTTCATCGTGAAAGCAGCGAGCGCGTAGAAGAACAGCAGGTAGAAAAACGGCAAGGGGATGCCTGCCAGTTTGCCGTAGAAGATCGGCTCCAAGCCCGGGTCCAGCGAGAAGATCGGAGAGCCGTTGTTGAACGTGAGCGCAAGCCCTCGAAAAGCAATGAGAGCAGCAAGTGTCGTAATAAATGAGGGTATTCGCCCATAGGACGTGATGACGCCGAGCAGCAACCCTAGCACGCCACCAACGATCAGGATGAGCGGCAGCCCCAGCAACAATGGCAAGCCCATAAATTTGAGCATCTGCGCCAAGATCATCGTCAAGAGCGCGACCATTGAGCCCGCGCTGAGGTCGATGCCAGCGGCAAAGATGACAACGGTGGACCCAATAGCGATCAAGGCGACAATGCTCACCTGCAAGAACAGGTTTGACAGATTGCCAGGATTGAGGAATCGGTCGGTCGTCAATGCAACGATCATCGCGACGATGACCATGGCCGCAAAGGGGCCGATTAACTGAGCGTCAAAAATCCGTTTCATGAGGCTGCTTGCTCCTGAGGTGCGTGATGTGTTTGGTCGGCTGACGCACGAACTAGGTCGTCATGTGACAACTTGTTTGCGTCCACGACCTTCTTGATGGTCCCATGCTGAACGATTGCGACACGGTCGCTCATGGCGAGAAGCTCGTCGTGGTCTGAACTGATTAAGATGATCGACTTTCCAGCCCGCGTGAGCGCGTTCATCAATTTGTAGACGGCGATTTTAGCTCCGATATCAATGCCCTGCGTCGGTTCATCCAAAATCAAGACCTGGGCTTCAGCGAACAGCCAGCGGGCGATGACAATCTTTTGCTGGTTGCCACCGGACAAGAAATTGACTGTCTTCGCTTCCGCTTGTGCCGAGATTTCCAACTCGTTCATTAGGCGCTCAGTGCCAGCCCCTTCGGCGGCGAGATCAAGAAGCCCAAGCTTTGAAATGCCTGCCAGCGACGCTGCGGTGATGTTCCCGCTCGCTCTGAAATTGAAGAACAGCCCGTCAGTTTTGCGGTTCTCGGGGACCAAGGCAATACCTGCTTGGATCGCCTCCATCTCGTTTCGAAACTTGACCGAGGCACCATCCAGTTCAACCGATCCGGACGTCAATTTGTCGACCCCAAACAGGGCGCGCGCGATCTCGGTGCGCCCAGAGCCCAACACACCGCCAAGCCCAAGGACCTCACCTCGTTTTAGCTCAAATGTAGCGTCAGAAACGCCGAGTTTTGTCTTTAACCCTGAGGCGCGGAGCACAACGACTTCGGTGGAATTGTTCTCTTTCGGATAGTGCTCTCCGACATCGCCACCGACCATAGCGCTGACAATCTCGCTGACGTTGATCTCTGTTTCCCCCGCCGCGCTGACAACGCAGCCTCCGCGTAGGATCGTGACTTCATTAACAATACGCTCAACCTCATCAAGACGGTGGGACACATAAAGGATGGCAGTTCCGCGGCTTCGCATGTTCCGCAAAAGCTTATGCAGTTGTTCAATTTCTTCTTCACCCAGAGCCGCTGTGGGTTCATCCAGAATGATCATGCTGGCATCCATCGCTATGGCCTTAGCGATTTCTACGAGCTGCTGCTCGCCAACTGAAAGGTCGCCGGTGATTGCTTCCGGGTCGATATCGATGTCCATTTCCTTAAGGACACGCGCCGATTCAGAGTGGACTTTGACCCAGTCGATGACACCGAAGCGCGATCGGGGCATGTTCCCCAGAAAGATATTCTCACCCACCGACAAGGTAGGCACTATCGAGAACTCCTGAAACACAGTTGCGATGCCCATGTCTCGTGCCGCCAGTGGGCCGGGAATTTGAACTTCTTCACCATTGTGGAGGATCTTGCCGCTGTCAGGTTGCTGAACACCTGAGAGGGTCTTGATCATCGTTGATTTGCCGCAGCCGTTTTCACCCAGCAGGCCGTGAATTGAACCCTTCATCAGCTTGATGCACACCTTGTCGTTCGCCAGAACGCCGGGGTAGGCCTTGCTGATGTCAGAAAATTCCCAAAGAGGAGTCGTATCGCTCATTTTGGTTTTCTCGCTGGTTAAAGGGCTAGGGAAGTGGGTGCTCCTCGGCGACACACGTACGCGCCGCCGAAGAACAGGGAGGAACTCAGTAGTCTTGAGAAGGCTGTGGGAAGAGCTTTTCAGGCTCTTGCAGAACGGCGATTGCGCCGTCACGGTCTTCAATCGAAGTCGGCGTCTCGATCCACCCACCCGCGTATGTGCCCTCAAGGGCGTCCAGCGTTGCATGCATCGCCGCCTGCCCCATAAGATACGGTGATGTGTTCACAGTTGCCGTCACATTACCTGCCGCAATTTCTTCAAGCCCAGACGTGTCGCCATCGTTTCCAAGCAAAGCAATATCCGTCCGACCCAACGCCTTGGCCGCAAAAGATGCGCCAATGATCATGTAGTCGTTTGCCGCAAAAATGACGTCGAGATCAGGGTGGGGCTGCAGGATGTCCATGCCGGCCGTGTTGCCACCTTCGACGTTCCAACCGCCAGCGATCGAAACAACCACTTCGAAGTTCTCGTTGCCTTCGATCCCGTCAAGAAACCCGCCAACGCGCTCTGTTGAGTGATAGCCGGGCTGGCCTTCGATGATGCCAACACGCACTGGCTCGGCCCCATAATTCTCGATCGCCCAATCGGCGATTTTGTGGGTACCGTTACGCTGGGAATAACCAACAACGCCGTGGATCGGTGTCGGGAAGTTCGGAATGTCGGAGTTGATCATCAAGACTGCGATGCCCTGATCGACGGCTTGTTCAATCAGTGGAGCTGCCGCAAATTCATCGTGTGTGCCGAAGATGATCGCATCAACATCTTGAGTCAGAACATCTTGAATCATGCCCATCTGGCCGTTGATGTCTGCACCACTTTGCGGGGCAAGCATGAAGACTTCTGCGCCTTGCGCTTCTGCGACAGTCTTAATGCCCTCGCCGATTGCAATGTAATAGTTAAACTCGGTTGCGGGTGGCATATATGCGATCCGGAACGTGTCATTGGTTGGTGTGATCGTGTCCATTGACGCCTGAGCACCTTCGGCCAGTGGCACGGGCGTCGGATAGTCTTCGGCAAACACGGCTGTTGCAGACACAGCCATCACTGCGACAATCGTTGTGGATTTGAGATAGTTGATCATTTTGTCCTCCCTGATCATTTCGTTCAACCGCAGAACGGGCTGTCCTGCAGTCCTTTGAAGCCGGGTTTGACTGCGAACAGCCCTCCCGATTGTGGTTCGCGCGCAAGCGTGGCTTCATCGCTCATCAGTCGCGACGTCGTGATGTACAAAGTGTCGAGGTTGGGTCCGCCGAAAGCACAGCAAGTCGGCTTCCAAACCGGCAGGTCGATGACGGCATCGATGTCACCCTGCGGGTTAACGCGCACAACGCGCCGACCCTCCCATTCCGCGTTCCAAACACCACCATCGGCGTCGACGCAGGACCCGTCCGGCAATCCTGGTTCGGATTCGAACGACGTCAAAACGCGCCTCCCGGAAAGCTCCTCCCCATAGTCAAAAGCGAGGATCTCGCGGTCAGGTGTATCGGCAAAGAACATCGTCCGGCCGTCTGGCGAAAAGCAGGTGGAATTTGCGCAGGCAACACCCACTAGCAGTGTCTCCGCTTCCAACGTCTCATCGATCCGGATCACCGACGAATTGGATTTTCCGGAAATTTCGTTCATGCCACCAACAACAAATCGACCCTGTCTGTCAGTTCGGCCATCGTTCGTTCTGGTTTCTGAATTGTCCGGCTCGAAATTGCAGATCTTGCCTTCTTCACCAGTTTCCAGATCTAGAAATGAAATCCGGTCAGCGAAGGCGATGATAAACCCGCCAGATTGACGAGGCGCGAAACAACAAACCCGATCTCTCATCGGATAGGACCGCCCCTCGGAGGTCTCAGGATTAAAAGACCAAAGCGCGCGCCCTTCAATATCTGTCCACCAAACCAAGCCATCAACGGCATTCCAAAAGATGCCCTCTCCGTGCTGGTTGCCGCAGTCAAATATGAGCTCCGCGTTGGTCACCTTGTCCTCCCAAACAAGAATCATCTGGTGTCTGATATACCAGCTTGCGGTACGTGGTACACCAGATACAATGCTTCTGGCAATGGCTGTTTTTTGGAGTGCTCATGACGCTAACTCGACCAAAGTCTCTTAGAGAGCTTGCCCTCGAACACTTGAGGGATCGGATTATCGGTGGTGACCTAAAGATGGGTCAGGCGTTGTCGGAACGCGGGATCTCCGACCAACTCGGGGTGTCAAAATCGCCCGTTCGTGAGGCGTTAGCGCAATTGCGAGATGAGGGTCTCGTGACAATTGAACCACAAAAAGGTGCCCGAGTATTCATCTTGTCTGAGCATGAAGTTGATCAAATCTGCGACTTCCGCCAAGCCATAGAAACAGCTGCGTTTGAAATCGCCCTCAACCGCAATCAGGAAAAACTTGCGAAAGACATGGCCCGGATCGTCCAAGAGATGAAGGCTGCGCGCAAGTCTGGCAACGAGGCCAAATACCTCTCGCTCGACACCGCCTTTCACCAAGCCATTTTCCAGAACTGCGGGAACGATTACCTCTCTGCCAGTTACGATCGTTACGTCGGAAAGATCGGGGCACTTCGGACCCATCTTTCAGCACTTCCTCAACACACTGAGCTTTCCTTTGAGGAGCATGTCGGTCTTTCTGAGGCTGTGGCACAAAGCGATATGCAAGAAATAAAACGATTGCTTGCAGAACACATCGACCGGACGCGGCAGACATATTCGTCGTCGATTGGCCTCGCATCGAGCGACGCAGACTGACGTAGAAACCTGCGGCCTTTATCTACGCGATTTCCTTCAGGATTGCTAAGTTTAATCCCCTAGCTATTTTTAACACTATGGATTCATTGATTTTCATTTACATTGACATCTGACATATCAGACACCACGCTAACCGTGGGAGGATAATATCGGTGCATACAAGTGATTCAAGTGAAACTGGCGTTGGGCCTTCAGACAGCCTGCTTTCACTGCATGGCGTGCAAAAGAGCTTTGCCTCTAATGATGTCCTGAAAGACATCAACTTCTCGCTGAGCGAAGGTGAAATCCATGCACTCGTCGGTGAAAATGGGGCCGGTAAGTCGACTTGCCTCGGCCTACTGTACGGTCTTCATGCGCCCTCAGCTGGACAGATCAAACGAGACGGTCGTCCCGTCCGCATCCTTGGCCCCTCGCATGCACAAGAGCTTGGCATTGGTTGCGTCTTTCAAGAACTCAGCCTCGCAGGATCGCTTTCCATAGCAGAAAACATATACGCTGGACGTGCCCCGTCCCAATTTGGCGTCGTCAATTGGAGAGAATTGAACCGCCGCGCCGAGGCCTTGCTCGAGGACTTTGGCCTTACACTAGATGTAACGGCATCAGTTGACAGCCTGCCAATCAGCACCCGCCAAATCGTCGAAATTGCGAAGGCGCTGTCGCTTAACTCCAAAGTCCTGCTACTTGATGAACCCACATCGGCCCTTACCCCGGATGAGGTCGCAGCACTCTTTCAGGTTCTACGGAAATTGACGGCCCGAGGCATCGGAATCGTCTATGTCAGCCATCACATGACCGAGATTTTCGCGATATCCGATCGAATTTCCGTTCTGCGCGATGGTCAAATGATCAGTTCGCGGCCCACTTCCGAGACGACACAAGAGCGCGTCGTAGCCGAGATGATCGGCAGCGCGCATCCGGGAGATGTTGAGCGCACATCTGACGAACTCGGCGATGTCGTATTGGACGTCCGCAATCTGTCACAAAACGGGCATTTCTCGGACATCAGCTTTGAACTTCGCAAGGGTGAAATCCTCGGCCTTGCTGGTTTGTTGGGATCCCGTCGCAGCGAGATCGTCCGGTGCATTGCGGGCCTATCACGACCGGATCGCGGCACGATCAGTCTCAAGAACCAAACCGTCGAGTTTCGCTCCCTCAGAGCCGCCATGAAATCCGGTGTCGGGTTTGTCCCCGAAGAGAGAAAAACCGAAGGGCTGTTCCTGAACGATCCTCTGAGCGCAAACCTAGTTTCATCTAGCATGGAACAGCACACGTTATTCGGGCTATTGAACCGCCGTTCAATCAACGAAGCCAGCGAAAGCGCCATTGCCGCATTTGGCGTCAAGACGCGTGGCCCATCAGAAGATATTGGCTCGCTCTCTGGCGGGAACCAACAAAAGGTAATGTTGGCAAAGTGGTTGGAACGAAATCCCGACCTACTGATTATTGAGGAGCCGACCAAAGGGGTTGATGTAGGCGCGAAATTCCAAATTCACACGGAGTTATTGCGTCGAGCCGCTAAAGGTATGGCGATCCTCGTCGTCTCATCCGATTTCCCTGAGCTCGTGTCTTTAACGACAAACATCCTCGTCATTCACGAGGGCAAGATCACCGGTTCAGTCGCAGCCAAAGATGCCACGGATGACTCGCTGCTGCAGATGGCGGCTGGGTTGCAGATTACAACCGATCCCCAAATTCAATCCAGCGTGGAGCATTGACGTGGATACAACACCCAACACAGAAATCACCAATCAGACCACGGGTTTGACGCGGGTCTTGAGAGCTTTTGTCGATGTCCGCGAACTGACATTGATCGTGTTGATCGCCGTGATCATCATCGTGATGTCCATCCTAAATCAGTATTTCTTTTCGGCCGCGAATTTCCGTGCGGTTGCCGTGGGGATGACCCCAAACGCGATCATAGTCATCGGCATGGCAATCTTGTTGGCATCGGGTGGGTTTGATCTGTCGGTCGGATCTGTAATGGCACTCTCATCAACCGTCGTCGCGATGCTCTTGCTGGATGGCATGTCGATCCCAATGGCAGCCACATGCGGCATCCTTCTTGGCGCTGTGGCGGGGTTCTTCAATGGGATTTTGGTTACGGGGCTTGGGATCAATCCGCTGATAGCGACCCTTGGAACCATGTCGATAACGCGTGGAATCGCGCTGGTGCTGACCGAAGGGTTTTCTGTCTCCAATCTTCCTGCGGGCTTCGCTTGGATCGGCAAGACCTCTTTTGGTGGCTTTCCGATGTTGGTCATACTGACAATCGTTCTGGTGATCGTTTTCGATTTGGCCGTACGCCACACACGATTTTTCCGGCAGGTCTACTTTATCGGAGCCAACGAGAAGGCCGCGATGCTGTCAGGCATTCATGTCAATCGTGTCAGGATCATCGCTTATGTTCTGACGGGAATGCTGGCGGCTTTAGCCGGTATCTTGCTCGCCTCTCGCCTGATGAGCGGGACGCCGACCGGCGGTAACGGCATCGAACTCCAAGTTCTTGCAGCGGCAGTCATCGGTGGCGCCTCTCTGCGCGGCGGCGAAGGGACCATCCTTGGCGCATTCCTTGGAGTGGTCTTTGTCGCTCTCATCAACAACTCAATGACCATGCTCGCGGTCTCCATCTATTGGCAAATGATTGTCATCGGCGCCGTCCTCGTAAGCGCGGTTGCACTCGACATGCTGATCCGCGGCTCCAAAGGCTGAAATCACAATCACGACTAAACCGATAACCAAAGGGAGGTCAAAATGACCAATTTCAAAGTAAACAGACGAAACCTACTGACAGCTGGCACCACTGCCGGTCTGGCTTCAGCATTCGGTCTTCCGATGCTGTCCAGCGAAGCCATGGCTCAAGGCGCAGGCAAAGAATACGTCTTCTTGTCGATCGTGACACAGGTTCCATTCTGGGTGGACTACCGCAATGCGATGGAAGACCTCGAAGAGCTAATGGGCATCAAGGCGACCTTTACTGGCCCACTGGATTTTGACACGGCAGCACAGGCCCGCCAACTTGACGAGCTGATCGCGCGCCGCCCCGCCGGCATTCTGATCTTCCCTGGCGATCCAGCCACACTGGCCCCAGGCATCGAACGCGCAGTCGAAGCTGGCATTCCAATCACGTGCTGCATCGGTGACGTTCCTGACAGCCCACGCTCCACATTCCTTGGCATCAACGGTGTGCAAGCCGGACGTGTCGGCGGTGAAATGCTGGCTCAAGCCATTGGCGGCCGGGGCAAGGTCATTCTTGGAACGTTCCCGGCACCATCCACGCTTGAGCGCGTTGAAGGCTATAAGCAAATCTTCGAAGAAAAGTATCCTGAGATTGAAGTCGTAGACGTCGTGAATGATCGGGCCGACCCATCATACGCGCCAACAGCTTACCTGCAGGCAATACAGGCGAACCCCGACATCGTCGGCATCGGTGGCACAGACGGCGACAGTGGTAAGGGCGCCGCGATTGCGGTCACCGAAGCTGGTCGCGTTGGCGACATTAAGATCGTTGCAATGGACCGTAACGACGACATGCTTCCTTATATCGAAGACGGAACGATCACAGGCGCGGTCGCCCAAAAATCCTATCTCGAGATTTTCTTGGCCTTCCACATGATGCATTGGCAAAACACGGATGCGCTCAAAGTCTTGCCTGATTGGCGCGCTGCCGGCATCAATCCGTTGCCAGAGCGTGTAGAGACCGGTGTTATGTCTATAACGGCCGAAAACGTGGCACAATTCAAGCACGTCTAACCAAAGGATGGCACCGCCGACCGCGCGGTGCCATACCACCAAGTCACAGGTGCCTCTATGTCTGACATTTGGAAGCAGGAAACTCTATTCTCTAGCGACCTTGAATTGGCCATATTGCCCGGTATTGGCGGGAGGCTTTGGGATGTCCGCTTTCAGAGGCATTCCCTATTATTTCAAAATCAGGATCTGTCGGGCTACACGCCAGACCTGAAGGACCTGACGGGATATCCAACAAAATCACCCCAGTTCGGCTTTCCCCTCTGGGGCGGCGAAAAGACATGGATCGCGCCCGACACCAGCTGGCCAAACGGCGCCCCCTATGTTGCCCTCGATTCCGGACCGTATGAAACGATCGAAACAGGTGAAAACCATATCGCTATGCGCAGCCCAATCTGTCCTCAATCAGGGCTACAGATCGAACGCGAGATTCGACTTGAGAGCGGCTCCGAATTCGCGATCCACCACAAGGTCTGCAATCAAGGAAAGAACATTAGAAACTTCGGAATCTGGTCGGTCATGATGCTCAACCACAAAGCGCGCATCGGCGTGCCCGGAAAGAATATGAAGACTGGGGACGTCTTCGGAAACCCAGCAGGTTTCTATTCTCAATACGACGAAGGCATCATTTGGAATTGCGACAAGCCGGGAGAATTCAAGATGGGCGCCGAAAACCACAACGGTCGTACTTTTGTACGTTTCGAGACCGACCAAGCAAAGATTTGGATGATCTGCCAAACGGATTTGGCGTCTTCGGACGACGCGTTTGCACACACTTTTCCTTTGGAGATATTCAATTCTGGTGACTACCCCTATTGCGAAGCAGAGTGGCATGGGCCGCTCAAGATGCTCTCTCCAAGCTCTACGATCGAATTCACACAACGCTTCAAAGTTTGGTCAGGCGATGGCCCGCTGGCGCTGGCGCAATCAGAACTGGAACTGATGAAATGCATGTCTTGATTACTGGAGCAGGCGGCCACCTCGGGCGCAAATTGTTCGACTTTCTTAAGGCCGACGATCGCTTTGCCGTGAGCGGTCTGGACATCCGGCCCGTCGACCACCCTGACATACATACTGCCGACATGTCTGCGTCTCCTGATTGGGCGACGTTGTTGGATGGAGTTGACGCAATCGTTCATCTGGCTGGCGACAGAGAGCCAACTGCATCTTGGGCGTCGAGCGTCAAGAACAACATGGATGCGACCCTTGAGCTATATCACCAAGCTGCACAGTTGGGTGTATCGCGTGTAGTACTTGCCAGTTCGAACTGGATTCACGGTGACAAGCGTTTCACTGATGATCAGTTGAACGCCGAAACGCCACCTGGGCCGGTCAATGCCTACGGCATGTCCAAGCTTTTCTGCGAGCGCACCGGAGCTTACTTTGCAAAACATCGCGGCCTTTCCGTGATCTGTATGCGGATCGGGTGGACACAGTGGACTCATAACAATCAACCAGGCGCGCATATGGCAATGGGGCGCTGGGGTCAGGAAATGTGGCTCAGTGATCGTGACTTCCTTGAGGGGATCAAAGCCGCAGTTGTTGCCGAGGGGGTTCGTTTTGCAGCTTTGAACCTGATGTCGAACAACCCGGGAATGCGCTTGGATATGCGGGAAACGAAAGATGTGATCGGGTTTGAACCGCAGGACGGCGCTAAGCCGACCATGAGTATCAAACTGGGATTTCAGGCACGTCTCAAGAAGCTCGTTAGGTTTTCGCTTCCGCGGTGGTTCGAAGGGCGTTTTCCTAACTGGTAGTCTCGTCGCTGTTTGCCGGGGGCGCGAGCGTTTCGATCAAAAGCACTCTGACCAGGCCTTTTCCGATGCTGTTGAATCTTCAAGCCGAAGGGGAAAGTTGTCCTGAAACCCCAAAAGCGTTTACGCCAACGTCGTTACGACAGCCAAAAATCCGAAAACTTCATATATGTTAGTTTCGTGCGACACATAACCAACGAACGTGACCATGAACTTCTGGAAGCGGGCATACGGGTCGCGGCTTTGAAGGGAAGCAAGGTC
>Ga0115564_10003518_pt1 | contig 13050 bp, 15 predicted proteins | sample COGITO_mtgs_1105_7_FD_88680 | JGI IMG/M metagenome (GOLD analysis project Ga0115564, IMG submission 88680) | Pelagic marine microbial communities from North Sea - COGITO_mtgs_110523 | ecosystem: Environmental > Aquatic > Marine > Epipelagic | place: Germany:Helgoland, sampling site Kabeltonne...
AGAAGTAGAATGAGTAGAAGTAGAATGATTAGAGGTAGAAGTGCGATCAGGAGTGCGTTCAGGAGTAGAATTGGTAGAGGTAGAAGTAGAATGAGTAGAAGTAGAATGATTAGAGGTAGAAGTACGAACAGGAGTGCGTTCAGGAGTAGAATGAGTAGTGGTAGAAGTAGAATGAGTATAGGTAGGAGTGCGAATAGGAGTGCGAACAGGAGCAGGAGTGCGAACAGGAGCAGGAGTGCGAACAACAGAAGAAGAAGTGCCATTAGTATAAGAAACATAATCAGAAGAAGCGCGATCACGAGTACGAGCAGGAGTACGAGCAGGAGTAGGAGCAAGAGAAGAAACATGAGCAGGAGCAGGAGTACGGTATTTTGCTTCTCTTTCTTTCATTTCCAAAATATTTTTAAAAGCATTGGTAAAAATATTTGTTGCCTCCTGCTGACGCTTACATTTATTACTTTGGCATAATATTGAATCCCATTTTTTTTTTGATTTTTTATATTTTTTTTCTACTGTAATTGTTGGTTTTAATTTAACTTTTATTTTTTTTTCTGCTAAATTTTTTGCCATTTTTTTGTAAAAATTAGGTTTTTCATTTATTACTTTTTTTACTTCTTTTGAAATTTTGCTATATATTTGATTATTGTGTTTGCCAAAAACTTTGGGTGATGCTAAATGTTTTTGTTTCGCAGCATAATATAATTTTACGAATTTTTTTTTATTAGTTTTATTTTTAGGATCTAAATTACTTTCATTTATTTCTTTAATTTTTCTTTTATAATTTTCTTCTAAATTTTCTAATAATCCTCCTTTTATATTTTTTTTACTTATAAATGACCATTTCCATTTACCATTTTTCATTTTAATATATCCTCCATATTTTCCATTTTTTAATCTTCTCAAATCTTTTAATTCCATTATAATATATAATATTTTTTTTCATATGTATATAAAATTATTTAATTTCCATTTTTTGGACTTTATACATATCTTTTGTAAGTTTATTAAATTTTGTTTTATTAGATTTGCTGAGAATTCTTACATAATTAAGTTTTTTAACAACTTTTCCTTTTCCATATTTTTTTACTGCTTTTTTAAGCGATTTATCTCTCTTTTCAGCGCTCTCTTTAAGTTTATAACCCAATTCAGACAACATTCCTACATCTTTTTTTGGGATTGGTGGTAGGGTTTTTGGTCCTTTACCTGTTTTTCCTAAATCTTTAATACAAACTGGTTTTACAAGACTTCCTTTAACCTTTGTTCCATCTTTTCTAATATAACCTTTTTTGATATATCCTGCTTTGCAGACTTTATTTGAAGCGCAATTGCAAGGTTTTTTCATTTTATAATAAAGTATAGAAAATAAAAATAAACTCGTTCAAAAAATTTATTGTTATAAATTATAAAGATGGAATACTTAGTAGCATTATCTGTTATCGCGGTTGTTGTTGTAATTGTTGTATATTTTATGCAACAGCAAAATACAAAAGTATTAGATGAAAACTTTGGAATGTATTGTCCTGATTGTAATGGTAATGATTGGATGGGTGAAAGTGATTGTTTTAACTGTTCTAATTGTGGATGGTGTGTTGATCCAAATGGTAATGGTTCATGTGCGAGGGGTAGTATGTATGGACCATTATTTAAAGATTGTCGTAGTTGGTATTACAACGGACAATGCATGTGGGGACCGGAATGTGGTTATCAAGGACCTATTTACTATGATAATACATATTTGAATACACCTTGGTACACTAACTGGTGGTATTGGGGATTGGGTGGTCCAAGAAGAAGATACAGAAGGCATCACAGAAGAAGACGTCCTTGGAGACGTGGGGGTGGTAGAAGTAGTAATATGAATAGAATTGCGTTAAGAAGAAATATGGCAAGAAGAGGTGGAGGAGGTATGAGAAGAGGTGGAGGAGGTATGAGAAGAGGCGGGGGAGGAGGTGGACGTGGTGGAGGTGGTGGAAGTGGGGGTGGAGGTCGTGGTGGGGGTAAAAGATAAAAAAAATTGATTTTTAAAAAGTTAAAGAGATTTTTATAATATTTTTAATATGTCTAATGAAAAAATTAAAGTTGATAATGATACGAACGTTCTTCCTTGGAACAATGGTATTGATTACACATTACTGAAAGATATTAATGATAAGAAACAGATATATCATAATGATGTATCAGACCCTGATTATTTAGAAAATACTTTTAATTTCTATAAATCAACTGATTTGTCATTAACTGATTTTCTTAAACAATTCGATATTTTAAAGTTAAAACGTCAATCATTTACTAAGTTGAAGGATGATTATTCTGTTTTTAAAAAGAAAATTGAGAAGAATAAGGAAGAGGTTAAAAAACTATTGAAAAAGAACAAACGTGATTTAGTTAATAGTGAAAAGAAAAAGTTGAAGTCTTATCTTAGTTGGACTTTTAACATTCAACGTTACAAATATTATGATACTAATTATATGGATGATGTAATTGGTTTAGAATGAAAAAAAATTGAAAAAAATTATTTTTGATTGTATTTTTAATATATTTTATAAAAAAGAATTTGACAAAATGGACTTTTCTCAAATTTGCGATGAAATTGGTGTCTCTTTTGAAGAACTTCCCAATGTTGAAGAAATTCTCCATGACCTCATTATTGAAGGTGATGTTATGGTGAAAATTGTAGAAGATACTGAAAAGAAAACAATGGAGGTGATGTTAAAGGACGAAATAAGGCGTCTTTGCCCGAAAAAGAAAAAAAAAAAATAGATAAAACTTAAATTATAAAAAAATGATGCAAAAAATTATTGAAGTGTTTATTATATATAATAAATACTTGTTTTGCCACTGACACCCCATTTGACTTTTGCGAAGATACCTGGTGCGAAGGTGCCTGGTGCGAAGATGCCTGGTGCGAAGGTGATGAGTGCACTTCCGATTCAGTTGGTGTTCCTGATTTTTCAGGCAACCATGACGTTTGGAGAACTGTTCGAACTTCGTGCGATGTCGTCGATGATGCTCCGCATGGTTGATGCGCACCTTGCATCCCTTGATCCCATTTACGTGTTGGAGGTCGTCGACCGCCTTGTCGCTGAGTGCAAGATTGAGCAAGCAGTGCGCTTGCTCCTGCATTTTGTGGCACGTGGTCCTAGTGTCAGGACACCGACTGTTCTGATGATCCGTTTCATCCTCTTGTGCCATGGCGATGTCTTTACCAACGAAAAGTATGTGGAACTACGTGCTTATCTGACACAGACCTTTTGTGTTAAGGCGCTTGGGGAGTACCCTAAGTTTGGGCTAGACCCCCTGACTGAGGAGGAGAGCGTCCCTCACATTCCTGAAAACACCTTTCAGCACGCAAAGTTGCCCGAGGGCATTGACGACCTTGGTAGTGGAGGAGCATCGAAAGACCCTGTTGGACCTCACCATGGGCGTCCTAACCACTTTCCGGAGAACAAGTACTTTGAGGCACTTTGTCTCTATGGCTACTTCCTCTACAAGAACGGTCTTTTTGCCAGTAGTGCCATGATTGTGCGGTTTGTTCTCGAAACTGACCCAACCAACTACGTTGCTCTCTGGCTCAGTGGTGTGCTCTGTCACTACCACCTGAAAGACTTTGATGCGTGTGTCTGTCAGTACATTAAGTGTATTGAGGCAAACCCCAATTTCGCCTACGCCTACTACAGTCTGGGAGTTTTGCTATCAGACGCAGGTTACACAGTGCATGCGTCCAACCTGTACCAGAAATGTCTGGAGTTGGACCAGAACCACCACTACGCCCGCATGAACCACGCAATAGCCCTAGACGAGGACGACCCGGAGGTCCTGGAGCAGTACATGCGCATCATGGACATTCACCCTACGGAGTTGTACATCTACCGCGCTGTCGCACGCATCCTGCTGCATCGCGAACAGCCGCAGCCGAACCCGGAAGACTACCCTGAGGACGAGCAGCCAGACCCTCTGCCACCTGGTCCAAGTTCATCGGACGTGGCGGAGGCACAGGAGGTGCTGCAGCGAGCCATCGACATTGACCCGCGTGGAGGCGGCGGCGAGCCGTTGCTGGACCTGGGCTTCCTGCACCTGAGACACCGGAACGACATCAGAAAAGCCATAAAGTGCTTCAAGAAGTTCATCGAAGTCGCGGAGGACCGCGAGCTCGCGGAGCGTGTGCAGGTGCTCGTTAGGCAACTCGGCTATGAGCTCCGTGTTGGCAGCGGAGTTGCGGTTGTCGACGAGGGCGGCGAGGGCGGAGACACCGACTTCAGCGACTTCGATGAAGAGGAGGAGGCGTTCTTTGCAGCCGGGGAGCACGACTACGACCACTTGTTTGAAGTTTCAGACGACGAAGAGACTGCCGGAGGCTCAGACGGAGACCACGAATGATCGCATTGGCGATAAAACGGAGGGCACAAGTGATGTGCCTTTCGCAAATTTATAATTATTATTATGATTAGTTATACATAGACTTAATATATTCATCAATCTTCTTAAAACATTCTTCATTAATCAAATTAATGATATGTTGTGTAGGTTTCAAAACATTATCCCCATCCCTTTTTCCAGCCAAATATTCAAACGTATATTCTCCAAGTACCGTCATAAGTATCTCCTTCGATTTATTGCCAAAAATTTTTTGAAAAAATGCTGATAATTTATTCTTATTACCGATTTCTATATACCCATTCGCCAAGACTTCTCTGTAATCTAATTCCTCATTTTCATCTACAAGAAGAGAATGATAGAAATCAGCAAAAACAATTAATTGTTCCACCGAACCTTGGACGTTATGAGTTTCTAAATTAATCATACTATCATCTTTAATCTTTTTAATTTGATTAGAATATTGAATTAACTGTGACATATTTAATTCAATATTTATAATACCAGATATAAATAAATTCATTTTTTTACTTTCAAAACAAAATACCAATTACCCCTCTCCCATTTCAACTCTTTCACATTAAATTGTTTCAAAAAACCCTTAATATGTTCCTCATCATATATGAAATAATACCTTCTCGTCTCCTCCCAAGGCACATAATTATCTCCATATTTAAAATTTCTATGTTTCTTATTACACCCTTCCTCCTGTTCCACAGACCATACCGTAACTAATATTTCAGCACCATCCTTACATACTCTCATCATCTCTCTTATAGCCAATACCCTATCTTCCTTATTCTGTAAATGATGTAACGCCGCGATACATATCGCATTATCAAACTGATTATCCTCAAAAGGTAATTCGCGCATATCCGCTTCTTTCACTTTCAAACCCTTTTTCCTACAAATATCCACTAAATTACTACTAAAATCAACACCCTCACCGTTAATCCCATTCTCATTCATATAAATAATATTCTTACCATTTCCACAACCAATATCTAATACTCTTGCACCTTTATTCATTTTAGAAACAAATTCCCTAACACTCTTCCAAATCCTAACACGCGTAACATCAAAATGTTTGGAATAATTATTATAAAAATTCTTAACTTGCAGATCCATTATATTTATTTGTTTAATATTCTCTAAGTTTTATCATTTATTTGTAAAAAAAATTGATGCAAAAAAATTCTGTTTTTTTTTTACATTGATTGATTAACCAACAGTCACGAACTGCACAACGAACTGGACGACAACGACGCCGACGAAGATGGCTTATGACTGTGGTCCCCCCAAGAATGCTGGTTCGGTGCGGTACAGTAAGAAGAAGAAGTACAAGAAGGAGAAGGAGCTCCATGGCAAGAAGGGCAAGAAGGGCAAGAAGGGCAAGAAGGACAAGAAGACAACGCGCTCGTTCCGTGCCAAACGAAATCGCAAGGGGGCGGACAACATGCGGAGGTATGCCGAGCTCTATCGGGACGAAGACGGCTGGTGGGAGGAGCTCGCGTGGCGGGGTCCCCACAGCAAGTACCCTCGCCTCAGTCAGAAGGATGAGGAGGAGCTATGGAACGCCATAGATACCGACAATGGGCGCAAGCCGCGCTTCAGACGGAACTAGAAGCGAAGAGAGACGAAGACTTATCTTCGTCTGGTTGTGGCGGTGCAAAATAACCCAAAACTGACGGTGTCTGAAAAGTCAGGTATTTATAAAAAAAAATTGATGCAAAAAAAATTCTGTTTTTTTTTTTACATTGATTAACCAACAGCCGCGAACTGGACGATACCACGACGGCTGAGGCGACGATGGCGACGAAGATGGCGACGGCTGCGGAGGCGGTGGCGAAGAATATCGCTAAATATTTTCAATGGTTTTTCTCCTCAGGTAACTCCTTTGAGGAGTACAAAAAAAGCGTGGAATGCGGTGAAGACCGTAAAGACCATGAAAACCTTCTTGAAGCCGTATTTAGTATGGAGGTAATCCTCCTCATTTTTTGGATGAGGAGGCTCCTTAATGGTAACGAGGGCACAATTGCTGTTCGCAGCAAAATCGTTGCGGACATTGAAACTCTGAAAGAGTTACTCACCGAAAACATCCAGTGGGAGAACGATTTCGAGGTATGTTTAGCCTTGCTTGATTACGAACCTCTTAAAGGTTCTTATTTGGAAAGGACAGAACTCGGTTATTGTGATTGTCACAGCGAAATTTGCAGTAACTGCTATAAAGGGTGCACCTGCGGTGAAGATGGTCCAGCGAACACATATTTCCCGCCGCCATACACAGGCGGACCTTGCGTGTTTTGTTGTAAAAGAGAAAAACGCGCTCGGTATACAATGGCAGTGCTTGTCATTCAGCGCGCCGCTCGGTGCTATCAAGCCCGTCGTGTCCCCACTAATAGTAGTGGCACCTGACTGAAAAGTCAGGTATTTATAAAAAAAATGAAATTTATTTATCTAAAACTAAAAATTATTATATAATTATGTCAAAAACAAGAAATATTTTTCAACAAATGTCACAAGAGATTAAATGTGTAAAAGAAGAGAATGAAAAACTTAAAGAAAAGATGAAAGAAATTATGGAAAATTTTGATGAAGAAACACGATTGAAATATAAAGTTGAAGGTAATAATGAGAAAGAACAATTAAAAATGGAAAATTCACTTCTAACAGAAAAAGTTCTTGAATTAGAAAAAGAAATTCAAGAGTTAAGAAATAAGATGGCAAGTCTTCAAGACTTGAATATGGAATTACTCACAAATATTCAATCAAGAGAAAACTCTTTTTTGACATAGATATAATATGAAATCTCTAATTTCTATCGCAATATCTTTTATAATTTTATTTATACTTTTGAATTTAACTTTTGGATTTATAAGTGAAAGGAATATTAAATAATCTAAACATACACATGACAATGAATTATTATTTACTTCACACAATATATCCTCTATCTTCTTTATTTTACTCTTTTTTATAAACTTTTCCAAAAAAATATGTAATTTATCCTCAGCATATGTTGTATAATTTAGAATATATAGATACTTTTGATGGTAATAAAGATAAACATCAAATTGTTGTAAATATAAAACTAATGATTTATTCTTATTCTCTTTCAAAGTTTTCAAAAAATCTTCATTCTTTTCTAATACAAGAAAATGGAAATTAGAAATCATTTTATTTAAAAATTTTAAATACTTTTTAACACCCTCTTCACTACACATTACTGGAATTTTATTAATATTGTAATTACTTAATTTAGAATTAGCATTAGCCTTCTTTAATATACAATGATTATCCAAATTCAATACAACAAAACTTTTAGAATCTAATTTCCCTCCTTTATTATTATTCTTTTCATTTTTATTAATTGATTTGTTATTCCCATTATTCACATCTTTTTCTTTCATTAATTTAGACAATTTCTCTTTTATTACATTATCTGAATTATTTTTTCCTATATTTTTACTAATCTTAATCAAATTTTCATATTCTGTTAATTTATATCCCTCTTTATCACCAAAATATACTTTCAAAACTTTATTTAATTTCCTCTTATTTATAATATCATCATTTTGTTTATTACTCTTTTTATTACTCTTTTTATTTTTTGGGGTATTACCAATTTTTACATTATTTAAATTATTTTTTAAATTAATATTTTCATTATCATCAATATTGAAATTTTTATTATTTAATTCATTATTCTCATTATTATTCTCAACTCGAAACCACTGTTTTGTTTTTTGATTTTTTTTATAACCTATTTCATTTTCCATCCATCTATAAAATACCTTCATCTTCCTTGAATTCCCATTTAACAATTTTTCTATCATCTCTTCATCTATCACCTCATCTCTTATTAATTTATTTATATATTTCTTATTTTTTGGATTAATATTGAATTCTTCCTTTAATAATGCCCTTAATTCTTCCATATTTCTCACTTCATTATTGTTCCCATTATTATTTTCATTATTGTTGTTATCATTATTATTCTCATTATTATTCTCATTATTATTCTCATTTTCATTATTGAAACTCATACTAATATTATATAATATTTTTATTTAGATAATAAAAATATTATTTTAACTAAAACACATATACGTTAATTTTATTTAAGAATATAAATTACGAACAAAATCAGGGATCTCGCTCTTAATACTACTCTTTAACAAATTCGAAATCATCTCATTCGTTAATTTAATAGGTAATTCAGCACAAATGCTACTAATATCAAATGGAAAAACAATATCTGTTTTATCATTATCAACAAACCTAATTAAATTTAACTTCATTACAACATCCTCCAAACATCTCTTCAAATTTCTCACTCCCTTTTCCATCCCTGTGAAATTCATAATAATATACTTAATATTCACATCAGACAATAGAATATCACCCTTCTTGAATCCAATATTCTTCAATAATTCTGGAAAAATATACTTCTTTACAATCTCCTTCTTATCCTCTGCTTTATAAGGTTTAAACCGAATAATATTTAACCTATCCCTCAAAATTGGATCAATTAAGTTAATATTATTATATGAAAACACAAAAAATGCCCGTGATAAATCAAATTCAATACCATCAAAATACTTATCTGTAAATGTACTATTCTGTGTTGTATCTGTTAAATGTGTAAGTAACCCATTAATCTCTTTACCCTTCTCACTCAAACTAATCTTATCTAACTCATCCATAAAAATAATTGGATTCATACATTGCGACTTAATCAAAATATTTGTAATCTCCCCATTTGATGAACCCTCATAAACATAGGAAGAACCCACAAAAGTTGATACATCATTCGCACCTCCCAAAGCAATGAAACTAAATGGTAAATTCAATGCCTGTGATAAACCGTGCTTAATCAAACTCGTTTTACCTACTCCTGGTGGTCCTTCAAGTGCCAACACAGTAGTTTGTGACTTGGGATTTGTAATCCATTGCGTCATAATTTGAATTAGTTTATTCTTCGCCTCATATTGCCCATATAATTTCTCATCTAACTTCTTATATGAAGAATTCAAAAACCCTAAAATATTCTTTGAACCATCACTCATCTTTACACCAATATCCTTATATTTTCCAAATGGAAGCAACTTCATCGTATTAACCCATTTGCCTAATTTGTTATATTCTGTATCAGTTTTCTCCATATTCTCAAAAGCATTTACCTTCTGTAAAATATTCGCCTTATTTGAAATAGTTGTATCCATATCCAATACCTTATACCTCAATGGTGTAGCATTCTTATATAACTTCTTAATCTCTAACTCAATACCCTCATACTCTTTCTTCTTCTCCTCTGGTAATCCCTCCAAATATTTCTTACATTCTTTCTGTTCATAACTCTCTTCAACATATTCTTCCTCACTATCTTCTTCTTCCTCACTCTCACCTTCTTCTTCCAAAGCCCTCTTAACTACATTCTCATAAATCTGTGCCCTTAATTTCAAAGCAATAATCTCCTTTAATTTATCATCAATCTCAATATCATCTTCTTCTTCATAATAAATATCATCATCTCCTGGATTCCATTCCTCATCAGATGATGAATTATCTTCGCCTGATGATGAACTATCTACAATAATACGTCGCCTACAAAATCTCTTCTTAATAGGCTTATCGTCACACTCTACAATTTTGTCATTTTCATCTAATTCTACAAATTTCTTATTATTAGATGATCGCGTTTGATATCGTTTTCGCTTATCGTTACTCATAAACATATCCTGTATTTAATATCTTTTTAAATTCTTTCTTTCAACATCAAAACATTTGAAAATATAATTAATCCAATTCCCCCTAAATCCTGTAACTTCACTTTCTCATTATCAAATACTATACCATATATATAAGATGTTATTATACCAACATATGATAATATTCCATTTATAAATGGTGACAACCTCTTCACTGTATGAAATCTCAAAAAATATCCAACAGTACCTACTACTATATTAAATATCAAAGCAATTATAATCCATCCTTTCGAACCTAATTTCTTAAAATTAAAATTCTCTACTATCTCATTTTGTTCCACTTTTTTAACATCTTCCCCCTTATTTTCAAAATATTTTTTATATAATAAATACAATGAAAAAACTATTAGTGCAGGGAAGTAGGATAAAAATAGAACATTCCAACTATTATTAGTTTCTATTTTACCTTTTATTGTATAGAATATCATAACTTCTGTAATCGCAGCGAGTAAAATAAAACATATTCCTTTCGCCTTTTCCCAATCAAATTTCTCAGTTATTTCTCCAAAATCAACACTTAAAAGTATAACTCCTAAAATAGTAAGTAAATAAAGAGGATTGAATTTCTTATTCTCCCAGAATATAATCATTAATGGATATGTATAGAAGAGTGCATATGATATACCTGTATCTAACAATTGAAAACCTTTATACGAAAAGAAAATGTGAATAAGTGTAATAGCCGAAAGGAGCATAACATTTTTATTAAAGAAATTTGTTTTGATGAATTTATATGAAAAAAAGAAAATTGGTATTAGAGAATAACCTAATAATCTTGTTAAAAGTTGATAATCTATATTCACGGGAATTTTTTTTATAAAAATAGGATATAAACTCAAAAGCGCCTCTGACAAAACCTTGTAAATCTCATTTAACATATGATTAATGAAATATTTTTATATTTATTAACTGAATAAATTTATAAATATTATTATATGAATGTAGAAAGTTTTAATATTAAAGGAATATTACCATTTTTACACCCTTGGAAATTTAAGTTCCATTAATGTATTTATTAATTTTTTATCACTTACTCTTAATGTAATCATTACAAATTTAAATATTTTTCCAAATTTCTAAATATCTTTTTTAGTAAATCTTTTTTTAGATTTAATACAAATTTATTTATGTGTAAATCCATATCAAATTAACCATATATAAAACCTATTAATTTATTATTTTTTATTATAAGTATATATTTTTGATATGTATTATTTAATCTTATTATATGCGAATATGTTATATTTTCATATTTTTTTTATAATTTAATAGATTCGTACATGTAATCAGAATCTAAAATTTTTTCTAAATCCATTACTATTAAATGATGATCACCTAGTTTATATTTTTTCAATTATAATATAATTTATTTATTATTTATTTTTTTTTTGTAAAAAAAATATCTATGTATAATTATAAAAATAAAATGCTATATATTCATTTAGCTAAACCTAACGGTAGAAAAAATTTGGTGTCTGTAAATGAAGAAATTACAGTAAGAGGAATTATTAATAAATATAAAAATGAACATCCAAATGTTGATGTTAATGCATTAGTATTTAAAGGAAAAATAGTAAATGGAAATAAAAAAATAAAAAATTTTAAACAAACAGAAAGAAGTTTTCAAATTGTGAAAGCTTATAGTAAAAATGTTAAAAGAGTAACTGAATTATTATCACAAGAATACATTCAGAAATTAAAAAAATTACCAAATAAAAGTATAACTAATGAACAATTGAAAACAATTGTCAAGAATGATTTAGCTTATATGGTTGATAATTATTTAATTTCAGCATTACGCAATATGTAGCCATTTATATCATTTGAAATGTATTTATAAAATAAAAAATTATAATAAAAATTATTATGAATTATTTATTGGTGGTGGTAGTGTATTATTTGAAAATTACAATATTTTATTAAATTCCTCTATCAACTCCTGTTTTGATATAGATTTTGGACCAACCGTATTATCCTTACTAGCAAACTCTATATTATTTAATTCCTCAAATAATTCCGGCGTCAATTCTACATTGAATTTTATAAAATAATGTGATTGTTTTGCCTCATTACCTACAATATACGCTATTCTACCTGCATAAACACCCACCCTCCTAAATGTTATATCATACTCTTCATCCTTCTTCACAAACTTATATTTGTTATTTGGAACTAATTTTATAGGTTTCAATCTCATATTACTCTTTTTCAACCAGATTTGAAAAATACAATTAACATCATATGGCTCACCATTTATCTCAAATGAATATTCAGGTAAATCTATTTCACTTATTAAATGGAAATTTAATGGAAAATACCTCCTCATACTCTCCTTCTTGAAACTTTTTGGTAATATAAATGATATACTATCACAATATTTACTACACTTCTTTATAAACCTTATTGCCAATGATGATTGCCTTCCAAATGGCGGATTACCTATTGCGTGTATCTTCTCAAACCCTTGCCCCGCAATCTCTTCTAAATTCAAATCGAAAAAATCAACCTTTATTATCTCATTATGCTCCGGCTCAATATCATAAAAAAGGTAATTCTCAAATAGCGACTTAATTCTCTCATTAAATGCCCCACTTCCAGCACAAGGTTCAATACATAAATCATTTGAACCAATTTCTATCTTATCCTCAACCAATTTCATACAATCATCTACTACATTCGGTGATGTATAAAATTTATCTATTACTTTACGTTTCAACCCCGTGTCCTGATACATATTATATTTACTATTTTTTCCTTTATATCTTTTTTATTATAAATTTTTAGAGAATTTTAGAAAATTTTCAAATCTACTTTTACCAAATTATTTAATATCCTTCTCGAATATCTTTCCCTTTGGCAATTCGTGGAATACCTTTTTCGGTATAACCAAAGAATATAACCGTTA
>Ga0115564_10003520_pt1 | contig 13038 bp, 14 predicted proteins | sample COGITO_mtgs_1105_7_FD_88680 | JGI IMG/M metagenome (GOLD analysis project Ga0115564, IMG submission 88680) | Pelagic marine microbial communities from North Sea - COGITO_mtgs_110523 | ecosystem: Environmental > Aquatic > Marine > Epipelagic | place: Germany:Helgoland, sampling site Kabeltonne...
AAGACACGGTAAAAAAGGAAAACCTTTTTATTGGATCGTAGCTGCAGATGCACGCTCAAAAAGAGATGGTAAATACCTTGAAAAATTAGGAACTTACAATCCAAACTTCAACCCTGCAAAAATAGAAATTAATATTGATGGTACAGTAAAATGGCTTCAAAACGGAGCACAACCTACTGACACTGCTAAGTCAATCTTATCTTACAGAGGTGTGATGTTGAAAAATCACCTTGTTGGTGGTGTTCGTAAGGGCGCTTTAACTGAAGAACAAGCAGAAGCGAAATTTCAAGCTTGGTTAGAAGAGAAAAACAGTAAAGTGGATGCTAAGAAAAGTGATTTAGAAAAAGCTAAAGATGCTGAAGCTACTAAAATATTTGAAGCTGAAAAAGCAACCAATGAAGCTCGAATTGCTGCTGCAGTTCCTGTTGTAGAAGAAGTAATTGAAGAAGCCGCTCCTATTGTAGAGGTCGCTACCGAAGAAGTTGTTGCTGAAGAAGCTGCTACTGAAGAGGCTGTTGTTGAAGAAGCTGCTACTGAAGAGGCTGTTGCTGAAGAAGCACCTGCTTCTGATGACAAATAACAATATAAAAAATTTTATACCTTTAAAACCTGGCACCACTGCCAGGTTTTTTTTTATGAATTAAATCATGACAACAAAGGACTGTTTTTACTTAGGGAAAATCGTGAAGAAATATAGTTTCAAAGGGGAGCTCTTAGCCAAACTTGACACTGACGAACCTGCTATATATGAAAATTTAGATGCCATATTCATTGAGGTTAATGGTACTTTAATTCCTTTTTTTATAGAGAAATCACAACTACACAAGTCTGACTTACTCCGACTAAAATTTGATGATGTAACATGTGAAGCCGATGCAGATGCGCTCCTCAAGAGCGACCTTTACCTGCCTTTAGAGCTGCTTCCAAAACTTGAAGGCGATAAATTTTATTTTCATGAGATCCTTAACTTTCAACTCATTGATGAAAACTTTGGCCCTGTTGGAACCGTCAAAGGCGTTAATGACACGACAGCTCAGGCGTTATTTGAAGTTGATCGTGATGGAATTGAAATTCTAATCCCTATGAATGATGATTTTATAAAAAAACTTGACAGAAGCAACAAGACCATTACAGTAAACACCCCTCCAGGGCTTATTGAGCTATATTTAGAGTAATGACTAAGCTATTTCAATTTAAACAGTTTAGTATCGCACAAGATCGTTGCGCCATGAAAGTGGGTACCGATGCTGTATTGCTAGGAGCTTGGTCGGCTTTAGACCACACGCCCAAAACAATTTTAGACATTGGAGCAGGCACAGGAATTCTAGCTCTTATGATGGCACAAAGAAGCTCAGCAGAACTTATTGATGCACTAGAAATTGATGCGGATGCTTACGAACAATGCGTTCATAATTTTGAAACCTCAGATTGGGGCGATCGTTTATTTTGTTACCATGCTTCTTTAGAAGAATTTGTTAACGAAATTGACGACACTTATGATCTAATCATCTCCAACCCCCCTTTTTATACCGACTCCTATAAATCCGGAAATGAGATGCGCAATAAGGCACGGTTTGAAGAGGCGTTGCCTTTTGAAGAACTACTGACTTCGGCTTCAAGGTTATTATCCGCAGTAGGGCAACTAAACGTGATTATTCCATTTAGTGAAGAGACAAACTTCATAAGTCTTGCTGAAAATGCAGGCTTGTACCCAAGTCGAATCCTTCGAGTTAGAGGACAAGAAGAAAGTCCCATAAAGCGCAGTTTAATATGCTTTACATTCCAAGAAAAGAAAATTGAAATTAGTGAACTCACTATCGAAATCACCCGCCATCGCTACACAAATGAATACATAAATCTCACTAAAGATTTTTATTTAAAATTATAGAATTTTCAAGTAGATTAAGTAAATTTGTAAAACAGTTAACAAATTCTCATTTTTAGTTCATAAAATTGATTTAATTTTAAAAAAATCCAATGAAAGCAGATTTATTTGAAGCCCCTGATTATTACAATTTAGACGATTTACTTTCCGAAGAGCACAAGCTCGTTAGAAGTGCCGCTCGTGATTGGGTAAAAAGAGATATTTCTCCCATTATAAATGACTATGCTCAAAAAGCAGAGTTTCCAACTCAAATTATTGGTGGCTTAGCTGACATTGGCGCTTTTGGACCTTACATCCCAACTGAATATGGTGGTGCTGGTCTGGACCAAATTTCATACGGCCTCATAATGCAAGAAATTGAACGTGGAGATTCAGGTGTGCGAAGTACAGCTTCTGTACAATCCTCATTAGTAATGTATCCTATTTGGAAATATGGTAATGAAGAGCAACGACAAAAATACCTGCCTAAACTAGCAAGTGGTGAATGGATTGGCTGCTTTGGACTCACAGAACCTGACCATGGAAGTAACCCTGGAGGCATGACCACGAACTTTAAGGATATGGGTGACCATTATTTATTAAATGGGGCTAAAATGTGGATTTCTAACTCCCCAATAGCACAAGTAGCTGTCGTGTGGGCTAAGAATGAAGAAGGTCGAATACATGGGCTGATTGTTGAGCGTGGTATGGAAGGATTCACAACTCCTGAAACGCATAATAAATGGTCCCTAAGAGCAAGTTCGACTGGAGAGCTTATATTTGATAATGTAAAAATCCCAAAAGAAAACTTACTTCCAAACAAATCAGGATTGGGTGCTCCCTTGGGGTGCTTAGACTCCGCACGTTATGGAATCGCTTGGGGTGCTATTGGAGCAGCAATGGATTGTTATGACACAGCCCTGAGATATAGTAAAGAGCGCATTCAATTTGGAAAACCAATTGGTCAATTTCAATTGCAGCAAAAGAAACTTTCAGAAATGATTACCGAAATTACCAAAGCTCAATTATTGACATGGCGCTTGGGTGTATTAAGAAATGAAGATCGTGCTACGACTGCTCAGATTTCAATGGCTAAAAGAAATAATGTAGACATGGCTATTAAAATAGCCCGTGAAGCACGTCAAATATTAGGCGGCATGGGAATTAGCGGAGACTATAGTATTATGCGCCACTCCATGAATTTAGAAAGCGTTATTACTTACGAAGGGACTCATGACATCCATTTACTAATAACAGGTTTTGATATTACTGGCTTAAACGCATTCAAGTAAAAATTTCATGAAAATTAGTTTCCCTATACTGTCACTCACAATAGGTCTAATCTTTGTTGGCTGTAATATAAAGTCCGAAATTCCAGAAGTTCCTTATTATACAGGAGGTGGTGACCCTACAGAAGAGGATGTGAATGTTCCAAGAAACTTTAAACTAATTTCATTGGGAGACAGCTATACTATTGGACAAAATGTCTGCGAAGACTGTCGCTTCCCAGCACAATTAAGAGATAGCTTACAAACCTATTTTTCGGAAGAAGACACTCTCAGTCTTGAAATCATTGCACAAACCGGGTGGACCACTTCAAATCTGAAAAGCGCAATAGCAACAGCACAACCATCTGCCGACTTTGATTTAGTAACTCTTTTAATAGGGGTCAACAATCAATACCAGAATAAACCCTTTAACCTCTATGAGACTGAATTTGTAGAACTTGTTAATTCCGCTATTTCATTAGTAGGAGGAGATCGTACAAAACTAATAGTGGTTTCTATCCCTGACTATGCCTATACGCCTTTTGGTCAAAACTCCAATCCCACTTACATAAGTGAGCAACTTGTGTTTTACAATTTATACGCGCAAACGTATTGTGAAAACAACAATTTGAATTACGTCTACATCACCGATATCACACAAGAAGGACTCACCAATCCCGAACTTATAGCTTCTGACAACCTACACCCCTCAACGCTAGCTTATACTAGATTTGTAGAACGCATCTTACCGATAGCCTTAGATATTTTAGAACAGTAAATTTATTGATTTTTGGGTTTGCTAATCTTCCGGAGCAAGTTCAATTTTAAGCCCCTCTAATTCTGAACTTATTTGAATTTGACACCCCAATCGACTTGTTGGCTTCACGTTAAAAGCCTCACTCAGCATTGCGTCTTCTTCGTCTAGCTTTTCGGTAAGTTCATGACTTGACTGAATATAGCACTGACACGAAGCACACATGGCCATTCCGCCACAAACACCAATCGTTCCTTCAGGGGCTAATTCAAAAAGCCGCACCACTTCCATCAGGTTCAAAGCCATATCAGTAGGCGCCTGAACATCATGTTGGATGCCGTCGCGATCAGTGATTTGTATGTGTACGTCTTGGTCCATTAATCTATCGATTTCACAACTACTTTAGGCGCTTCTTTTCGAGTCCCGTCAAACCCATCAATCCCACTTACCGTGGTGTATTTTAATACGTACCGTTTACCTGGGTTGATGATTTTATAAGCTGCTTGACACATCAGGGTGGCTTCGTGAAATCCACAAAGTATTAGTTTTAATTTTCCCGGGTAAGTATTGACATCTCCAATTGCAAAAACTCCAGGAATATTGGTTTGATAATCTAATGCATTATTTACCTTGATTGCATTTTTTTCGATTTCAAGCCCCCAATCAGCGATTGGACCTAATTTTGGAGACAATCCAAATAATGGAATGAAGTTGTCGGTTTCTATCCTCAAAGGCGGCTCCCCTGACTTGGTCACTTCAAGGACTTCTAGCTTACTAGTTCCAAAGACTGCAGTTACTTCAGCAGGGGTAATAATTTTAATTAAACCTTTGTTTTTTAACTCTTGTACTTTATCGACAGAGTCCAGTGCTCCTCTAAACTCATGACGGCGGTGAATAAGAGTGACCTCACTCGCCACATCACTTAAAAATATAGCCCAGTCTAATGCAGAATCTCCTCCACCGGCAATGACTACTTTTTTATTTCTATATACTTCTGGGTCTTTGATGATGTAAGCAACCCCTTTATCTTCAAAAGACTGAAGGCGTTCAATCGCAGGTTTCCTTGGCTCAAAACTCCCAAGCCCCCCAGCAATAGCGACGATTGGTGCCTTGTGTTGTGTGCCTTTATTTGTGGTTACTATAAAAGAGCCGTCTGCTTGCTTTTCGATTGTTTCTGCCCGTTCACCTAAGGTGAACCCTGGCTCAAATTGCTTTGACTGCTCCAAAAGTTTATCTGTAAGATCGCCCGCTAAAATTTCTGGATATGCAGGTATATCATAGATCGGTTTTTTTGGATATATTTCTGAACACTGACCGCCAGGTTGCGGCAAAGCATCTATAAGATGACACTTAAGCTTTAGAAGTCCCGCTTCAAAAACTGTAAATAAGCCCGTTGGCCCAGCCCCAATAATTAAAATATCAGTCGTAATCATGTTATGCATCAATATTTATTACCGACTCAATTTGTGGCGCATATTTTTTAATCGTCAATTCAACTCCCGACTTCAAAGTCATTTGATTTACACTACAAGACGAACAGGCCCCAATAAGTTGCACCTTTACTAAGCGATCATCTTCAATAGAAACAAGATTTATATTTCCACCGTCATTTTCTAAAAACGGTCGAATTTCATCTAATGCTTTCTCTACGTTTAGTCTAATTTCTTCTGAACTCATAGGTGTTATTTTTTAACTGCAGCACAGCCTGCCATTGTTGTTATTTTTATTGCATCTGTAGGCGGTAGCGCTGTATTTCTGCGAACGACTTCTTGGGCCACATTTTTAGTGATTTCACTAAAGGCTTCTTGCACAAGAGTCGCTGTTTGCATGGCAGCAGGACGGCCAAAATCACCTGCTTCTCTCACGCTTTGAACCAGTGGAATTTCTCCTAGAAAAGGGACTTTTAAGTCCTCCGCTAAATGCTTCGCACCTTCCTTTCCAAAAATGAAATATTTGTGTTCTGGTAATTCTTCCGGCGTAAAATAAGCCATGTTTTCAATAATTCCTAAAACAGGTACATTGATGCTCTCTTGTTGAAACATAGCAACTCCTTTCTTAGCGTCTGCAAGTGCTACGTTTTGAGGGGTGCTTACCACAACGGCTCCCGTTATTGGCAGGGCCTGCATGATACTTAAATGAATATCTCCAGTACCCGGAGGTAAATCAATTAAAAGAAAATCAAGTTCTCCCCAGGCAGCATCAAAAATCATTTGATTTAATGCTTTGGCGGCCATAGGCCCTCTCCACACCACTGCTTGATCTGGCTTCGTAAAAAACCCAATAGATAATATTTTAACGCCATAGTTTTCTACAGGCTTCATTTTAGACTTTCCATCAATTGTGACCGCTAATGGCTTTTCGTTTTGAACGTCAAACATAATTGGGATAGAAGGGCCGTAAATATCTGCATCGAGTATACCAACTTTAAAACCCATTTGAGAAAGGGTGACCGCAAGATTTGAAGTGACGGTTGATTTACCAACCCCCCCTTTACCAGATGCTATGGCAACAATATTTTGAATTCCAGGAATTGACTTCCCCTTGATTTCGTTTTTTGGCTGAGTTGCAGCCTCCACTTTAATATTGACCGTGATTTTTGCTTTGGCATACACCAACTCATGAATTGTTTTTAGGATGTCTACCTCGGTTCGTTTTTTTGCCTGTAAACTAGGGTTGGAAATAGTAATGTCTACGATAACCTCATCGCTAAAAACGATTATATTTTTAACAGCCTGGCTATCGATCATGTTTTGACCTTCTCCAGGAACTGTAATTGTTTTGAGCGCTTGCTCAATGTCTTTTTTGTTAAATTTCAAAGCTTCTAATTTAGATGGATTCTAAAGTACAAATATACAGTGAAATGTTTAAAAACAGAAGTGGAATAGATTAAATGATACAGTTGACCGCTACAGTGCTTTTGCGGGATCCCAAAATACGGATTCAAAATCTATAATTTGACTCTCTTTAACCTGAATTCCTTCACTTTCCAAGAGTTGCTGCATTAAATTAGTGCCTTCAAAATGCTGCTTACCCGTAAGCAGTCCTTTGCGATTTACAACACGGTGCGCAGGAACGTCTTTCCCGTGGGATGCGGTCATTGCATACCCCACCATTCGTGCACTTTTGACAGCACCCAGGTGTCTGGCAATAGCACCATAGGAAGTAACTCTTCCAAAGGGAATTTGTCGAGCTACTTCATAACATTTATCAAAAAAGTGAGTTGAATCGGGCATAACAGCTATGAAATTACTAAGAGATCTACTAAAGTAACAACCGCCACGACAGCGGTGATGAAAGCAATTGTTTGATTCATTCGTTTTTGAGAGGAAATTTTAGAATTTTTAATTTTCTCGAAAAAGAGAATATAAATATAAAATGCTACGAATGTTCCAGATACAGCTCCTGCAACGTAGGCTCCGATAGATAAATTATCCAAGTACATCCACTTAAGAGTCACCAATGCAGTCACCATATAGGCTTGATAAGGAATCGGAAATACGTTAAGAGAAGACATAAGAATGCCTTGAAAAAAGCGACTTTTTTTGCTTTTAGAGGTGTCAACTTCTTGTACAGCAACTTCTCTTTTAGCTAGAATAAAAAAGTAAATAGAAATTAGTGCAAAAATAACGAAGGCCACTCGTTTAAGAATTTCAATAACATTTAGATGTTGACTAAGATATTTAGCGAAAACTGCGGCTAAGTACGTTTGTAACCCGACAATCACACAAGCGCCTAATGAAAACATAAATCCGCGGGTGTAGCCTTCTTTTAAGCTAATCTTCGCAGCGGTCATATTGAGTAATCCTGGTGGAATCACGCCAACAAACGCAACAAATAATCCAAGTAAAAACACAAATGAAATGTTCAAAATTTAATTTATTTTGAATCTAATATACGTAATTGCTTTTTGAGTTGCTAAATATTGATTTTCATAAAAAGTTTGAATAGCCGTCACTTCTTCAGGGCTGCCCTCTTGACGGTACACATCGTGATTCGCATACTGAACTTCATGTCCCTGACCATGTAAAAGGCCTAGGGTATATCCATGCATAAATTCACTGTCTGTTTTTAAGTGCATGATCCCTGTATCGTTTAGAATGTTTTTATAGCGCTTCAAAAACGCATCATTAGTCATACGGTGCTTGGTTCGCTTATATTTAATTTGAGGATCTGGAAATGTAATCCATATTTCATCTACTTCATTGGCTGCAAATAAAGATTCTACGAGTTCAATTTGAGCCCTAATAAAAGCGACATTGGGAAGTTTATTTTCAATGGCTGTTTTGGCACCTCTCCAAAACCTTGCGCCTTTGATGTCTATGCCAATAAAGTTTTTTTTAGGATATCGCTCGGCTAATCCTACTGTATACTCGCCTTTTCCACAGCCCAACTCTAAGACTAAAGGGTTATTGTTTTTAAAAAATTGTTGATTCCATTGTCCTTTTAACGGATACACAGCATCTACTAGCTCTTCACGCTTAGGCTGAAACACATTGTGAAATGTGTCATTTTCATTGAACCGTTTGAGTTTATTTTTACTTCCCACTTTAATTAATTTTTTTCAAAAATACGGAAAGAAATCTGGATTCTAGTTTTGTTTTTGAAGTGTAAATGAGAATTCACTTCCCACCGCGAATTTACTTTCGACATAAATTTTTTCTTCATGGGCTTCAATAATGTGTTTGACAATGGACAGTCCAAGTCCGGACCCCCCTTCTTCTCTAGAACCACTTTTATCTACCCGATAAAATCGCTCAAACAAACGGGTTAGATGTGTATTTTCGATTCCTTCTCCATTATCGGTCACTCTAACAATTAGTTTATCAGAGTTTAAATTTTCAACGCTAATTTCAGTAGTTCCATTATGATGGCCGTATTTAATAGAATTGACGACCAGATTTGTAAGAACCTGCTGAATTCGTTCTTGATCTGCAACGACCAGCACCGGAGCTTGGTACTTTTTATCTAGAAGTAAAGAAATATTTTTCTTTTCCGCTTTAATTTCAAGCAATTCAAACACATTTGTAATGAGTTCGATGATATCAAAAGTCTCTAGAGTTAAGTTTGCATCTCCAATTTCTAGCTTGGTAATCATGTCTAAGTCCTTGACGATATAAATTAACCGATCGACCCCTTTATCGGCACGTTTTAAATATTTATCTCTAATTTCAGGATCCTCAGCAGCTCCCTCAAGAAGTGTTGAAATATAACCCTGGACTGTAAAAAGTGGGGTTTTGAGCTCATGGGAGACGTTGCCAATAAATTCTTTTCGGTATTCTTCTCTGCCTTTTAGCGCTTCGAGTTCTAGTTTTTTGTTTTTAGCGTAGGTATCGATTTCTTTTTTTAGGGTAGCCATGTCGGTATTGATAGGGCTATTATTGAACGTGGTTGACTCTAGGAGTGTGAGGTCTTTATAAATCTTTTTTATGCTATTAAAAACATACTTTTCAAGACGCAAGTGAATTAAAACGGATGTAAAAACAAAAGAAAACAAGGCCCAATAATATAAAAAATAAAGGTCGACATCTGTAAATAGGTACAAAAAAACACTCAATAGGAGTGTTTGTAAAAGCGTTATATAAAACGCTGTAAGAAGAGAAAATATATGGGATTTTTTAATTTTATTTTTCATTAAGTTGTAAACTTATATCCGACGCCTTTAATTGTTTTAAACGAATCATCTCCAATTTTTTCACGAAGTTTTCGAATATGAACATCAATCGTTCGACCGCCAACAACCACTTCATTTCCCCATACTTTATCCAGGATTTCATCTCTTTTAAAAACTTTTCCAGGTTTGGATGCTAACAAAGATAATAATTCAAATTCTTTTCGAGGTAAAACAAGTTCGTTTCCTTTGTATATAATCTTATAGGCCTCTCTATCAATTGTTAAATCACCTACTGTAATGAGTTCTGAATTTTCTATGGGAGTCGCCTCGTTAAGACGTCTTAATAATGCTTTTATTTTACTAACCAATACTTTGGGCTTGATTGGTTTTGTGATATAGTCATCCGCACCGGCCTCAAATCCGGCTACTTGAGAATAATCTTCGCCACGGGCGGTTAGAAAAGTGATCACCGTATCTTTTAGTTCGGGAAGAATTCGGATTTTCTCACAGGCTTCGATCCCGTCCATTTCGGGCATCATTACATCCATAATAATGAGGTGCGGTTGGAGTTTTTTGGCTTTTTTAACGGCTTCTAATCCATTAGAGGCTGTTGATATCGAATAGCCTTCAGCCGATAAATTATAACTTAAAATCTCTAAGATATCTGGCTCGTCATCAACTAGCAGTATTTTAATAGAATCGTTACTCATATTTTGTGTTTGTAATATTTTATAAAGATAGAAAAATTAAACACTGTAGTGAAAAATATAAATTTAATAACATTAAATTAAAGCCCTCGTAACATTAGAGCATTAGCATTCGTAAAATCATAAATTAATTAACAACTTAGTGTTAACTATTAACAATCTTATTAAAACCTAATTTAATTTTCTTAAATTTGGTTAAATTTTAAAAAAAAACCATGAAAAAAATTTACTTTTTACTTTTAACACTAACAATGACAAGCCTGTCTTTTGGGCAGTCTTCAGATCTCTACATATCTATGGTAGCAGAAGGGTCTTCTAATAATAAATTTATTGAAATTTATAATGGAACAGGTGCAGATATCAATCTTATTGACTATGCCTTTCCTAGTACAAGTAACGCTCCTTCCGAACCGGGTGAATACGAATATTGGAATACCTTTACTGCAGATGCATTTGTTGCTGCAGGTGATGTTTACGTAATTGCTCACCCATCAGCCGATGCTTTGATCTTAGCTCAAGCTGATCAAACTTATTCATACCTTTCTAACGGAGATGATGGCTACGCTTTAGTTAAAAATAATGGATCTTGGTCAGACACAGATGGTGATGGAGTTATTCAGGATAGTGAAATTACTGGTTATACTATATTAGATTTCATAGGAGATTTTGAAGCTGATCCAGGATCCGGATGGGAAGTAGCTGGCGTAACTAACGGAACTAAAGACCATACTTTAACAAGAAAATCCACTGTATGTGGTCCAAATAATAATTGGACAGCCTCTGCTGGCACAACAGCTGAGGATTCTGAATGGCTGGTTGGCGCGATTGATACAGGATGGAGTGAGTTAGGGGCCTATAATGGCTGTGTTGCTGGGCCTGTTCTATCAATTACCAGCCCAAGCAATGGACAAGAATTTGCTTCAGGAACAACAGCCGTAACGCTGTCTGTAAGTGTAGCCAATTTTGAAGTCGATGCGACTCCGGCAAATGGTGGAACTGGTGACGGCCACATCCACTGGACCTTAGATGGTGTAGATCAATCTATGAAATATGATACTGCAGACGAGACAATAAATGTTGTTGATGGTGGTTCGCACACTGTTACAATGACCTTAGTTGATAATACTCATACGCCTTTATCGCCTACCATAAGCCAAACGGTAAGCTTTTCTGTAGCATTCCCTTGTGATTTACAAGTGGGGACAATCACAACTACTTGTGATGACTCAACATCTAATGTTGACAACTATACTACCGAAATTTTATTTAGTGGAGGTGGGACTTCTAATTATACACTAAGCACAACTGATGGAGTCGGAACTATTAGCGGAGACGATCCATCAACTATGGAATCAGGAACTATAATAATAACTAATGTAAACGAAGGGGTTAGTTTTTCTGTCTCATTTTTGGGAGAGACTTCTAATAGTAATTGTAATTTCACAAGATCAATTACAAGCCCTTCATGTGTAGGAACTGTAACATGTGCTAATGTTGGAGATATTATTATTACAGAAGTTATGCAAAACCCAAGTGCTGTTGGAGATAGCGCAGGAGAGTATTTTGAAGTTTACAATACAACAAATACTGCGATTGACATGCAAGGATGGGTAATTAAGGATGAGACTAGCGAAAGTGAAACGCATATTATCAGCAATTTAACTGTTGCTGCAAATAGCTATGCTGTTCTCGGTCTAAACTCAAACTCTTCATCAAATGGAGGCTACAATGCCAATTACCAATACAACACAATAACGCTTGGTAATGCCACAGATGGCGTAATACTAGAGTGTTCTGAAACTATTATTGATCAAGTTATTTGGGATGACGGAACTACTTTTCCAGACCCCGCAGGAAAAAGCATGGAACTAAACATCAATTCTTATACACATACTGATAATGATTTAGGAACTAACTGGGCCGAGTCTACACAGACCTTTGGAGATGGTGACTTTGGAACCCCTGGGTCACAAAACACATTTTCAGCTGGAGATGTTTTATTTCAAAACACATTTAGCATATACCCTAACCCAGCCAAGAGTGGTTTTGTAAACATTACTTCAACCGGATCTGAAACGATACAAGCTAACGTGTATGACATACTTGGAAAGCAAGTCATCAATGCAGCTGTTGCAAGTGGTCGCTTAGATGTATCTACACTTAATACAGGTGTTTATATTGTTAAGTTAACACAAGGAACGGCTACAACTACAAAAAAATTGATTATTCAATAATCAATTTTTAAAATACTTAAAAAGAGCGTTGCCATAAAGCAACGCTCTTTTTATTTTTAGCTACTTTTGTAGTGGAATTTAAGGTATATGATTAGCAAAGATTTAATTTTTAACATCACATCCGAAGCCAGTTTTAACGCGGCGGCTTTAGCTGTTTTTAAGCATCAATTTGAACACAATTCCGTGTATCGTTCATTCTGTGATTTACTCTACAAACATCCGAGCGATATCAATAGTGTGGAGCAAATTCCATTTTTACCTATTGAATTTTTTAAAACTCGCACCATAGTATCTACTAACAAACCTGTCGAAGCCACTTTTACAAGCAGCGGAACCACAGGCAGTATTGTTAGCAAGCATTTTGTGAGTGACTTAGAAATTTACAAACAAAGCTTTAGACGCGGATTTAAATCGTTTTATGGAAATATCGAAAACTATACGGTGTTGGCCTTGTTACCCTCCTATTTAGAGCGTGAAGGCTCGTCATTAGTATATATGGCAAATGACATGATTACACAATCAAACCAGCCTGAAAGCGGCTTTTATTTGCATGATTTGGAGGCCTTAAAAAACACCTTACTAAAACTAGAGGCTAAAAGG
>Ga0115564_10003528_pt1 | contig 13002 bp, 13 predicted proteins | sample COGITO_mtgs_1105_7_FD_88680 | JGI IMG/M metagenome (GOLD analysis project Ga0115564, IMG submission 88680) | Pelagic marine microbial communities from North Sea - COGITO_mtgs_110523 | ecosystem: Environmental > Aquatic > Marine > Epipelagic | place: Germany:Helgoland, sampling site Kabeltonne...
CGCACTGCTTGTAAAAGAAGCTTTTTTAAAGCTTGCACCACCTGAATATCTCCAACGCCCCTCTTCAACACAGTTCACAGGGATTGGCTGACATGTATTTGGTGCAATGATAACAGAACGCTGGACCATACGGTTTTGCTTTGCACCAACGATACCCTCTCCATCAAGCATCAACAGAAAGAAAGGGCTATTATTTTCAATGTTGACACTAGTCACACTGCCGTCAGCCCCATGTTCAAAAGCTCTCGCGCAACCCTGATCAGCTAACTGGTCGAAGGTTTGCAAAGATTGTGGGCAGGATTTTGCTTCGACAGTCAGAGGAAATAATGCCAACCCCCCGAGGCGCTGGACTGGCCCCGGCTCAATCAAACTGAAATGTTGTGTAATGATATTCATTGCTTCGCTCCTAAGGTTGTTTTTCAAAGGAGTAACGAAACAAAATCCATGATCTTACAGGCCACCTGACTTTTTTGCTCAGGGAAACAATCGTTCAACACCTTCTGGGTGCTATGAAGCTTATTGGGTAAGCGCGTTGTTTGTCCCAATTGGCAGCAAGACACGTCAAGCAGTCAAATTTCTTATGTTATGAAAACAAAACCCATTAGATGGATATTCAAATTAATACTTAAACCGGTCGATAAGACTAGGGTTGCATGCGATGTAATTACATGCATCTGTGACAGCCTGCTTATGATCACGGTCTGATCTTGGAGAGAGTTTTTCTGCTAAACATTTTGCATAAATTTCATTTTCTCTCTCACGTGAAGTCGAGCATTCACGCACTGTTGGTGTAAAAACTTCAATTATTTTTGCTGAATACTGTTCAATTTGAGGTGTGATACAATTTGAATAGTTAGCCCAACTTGTAAAACGGTCCGGCCCACCGCAAACCTTACGGCTGAGGCAATACGTTTTACCAGACAAACTAGCCCTTATCCAAGTATCATCAGGCTTTTTATTCGAGCATTCAATTATTGGGAATTGCTCCTGAAGCTTTTTTTTCACACATTGCTCGTAGTCAGAGCGCTTCGAATAATTATCCGGACCACCGCATATCTTAGGACTGGCGCAGTATGATCTTCCCAATAGCTCAACCTTTGTCCATCCAGCATCAAGCTTCGGATCTGAGCACTCAATAAAGTCAGCCAAAGCTGTCTGAATAGGAAGGCCGATGAGTGCAGCCAGGAGTGCAATGCGTGCCATCCTTTAAGCCTGTGGAAAATTGAGTAAATTTTCTCGTTCGACACCCTTCAAGATGTTTTTAATGTTTTCTGCTTCGAGTGGTGCGCAAGCCATAATCATGTCTGTGGCTTGTTCCAAATTAATTTCACCAGTTTCATACCGGTCTATTACATCAAACATCTGACGCGTCTCTTGGGATAGATATTCCATAGTTCATCACCTCCAGACATAATTTTAACCACAATAAATTTGCTTGTGAAACTTCTTTATTTATTGCTGATTAGGATATACGGCGCACGATAACTGCTTCCTTGGCGTTATGACTAACATAAGCCTTTTGTAATAAAACGACGGGCAAATAAACCCTTTGTTTGTTGCTATTACCATTGATAGCTTAATGCTATTAGAAGCTTAAGAAAGTGCTCTTTTGATGCGAATGACCGATGGAAAAATCCGCCTCTCACCAACAGATTTGTCACATTTTTTGGACTGCCAACACATCATCACTCTTGATATGGCTAGGCTCAGCGGTGAAGAAATACCAGTTCAAGCAACCGACGAATTCGCAAAGATTATCGCACAAAACGGTATCAACCATGAGAAAAAGTACCTGTCCCACCTCCAAACTAATACTGAGAACATTGTCAAGATCAGGGAAGACTTAGATTACGGTCTTAGGCTGGAACAAACAATCTCAGCCCTGAAAACAAGAACTGATATTGTCTACCAGGGTTATCTAAGCTCTGGCAGCTGGGGAGGTGTTGCAGACTTTTTAGAGAGGGATTTAGACTTTACAGGTGCTGTATACAAAGTTGTCGACACTAAGCTGTCAAGAACGCCAAAGCCGTCCCACATATCTCAAGTTGTAATATACGCCATTCTATTGAACGCATTAGGTATCGATCCACCAAAGAATGGCCAAATAGTTTCGCCATCATCAACTGCACCTGGTGAGTTCTCAGTCTTTGAATTCAAGATCTCAGACTACATCGACGTCGTGCAGTCACAAATGGACAATCTTGAAGCGTTCATTCAAAAACCAAAGGAAACCCGGCCAATACCGTGCCAGTTTTGTGATTTGTGTAGATACAAAGACCACTGCAGAACTGAGCTTAAGAACGCGAAAAGTATTTTTGAATTGCCCTATGCGACAAAGCTGCAGGAGGAGAGGTTGCGTGGTGCTGGTATCCTTAGCCTTGATCATTTGAGCTCCTCACCACCCCGGCCACCTTCAATCACGCCGAAAACTTACAAGAGCATGGTCAAGAGAGCCCAACTAAGGTTGCCAAGAATGGAGGGTGGTGAAGCAAACTATGAGTTTGTTGGCCCTGGCCCTACAGATGACAAACTTGAGCTAATACCAGTCCCATCAGATCACGATATTTTCTTTGATATTGAGGGAGACCCATTCGTAGATGGCGGTTTGGAATATCTATTTGGTTTGCTGATGGGGCCAAAAAAGGCTGATGAGTTTATAGACATATGGTCACACACAAGCCTGGAAGAAAAAGAGGCGACTCGAAGAACTATCAGCATACTTTATGAAACCTGTTTGGCTCACAAAGATGCACATATTTACCATTACAATGCCTACGAAGTTAACGCCCTAAGGAAGCTATCCCAGAAATATGAAGTACTAGAGGATCAGCTTGATGCTCTTTTGCGTGCCAATAGATTTATTGACCTCTATCCGATTACGGCCAGAAATATAGTGACTTCAGAAAAGGGCATTTCACTCAAAGACCTTGAAGTGTTTTTCTTACAAGGTAATCGAGACCAAGAAGTTCAAAGTGCTGCGTCAAGTGTCGTGATGTACGAAAAATGGATCGAAGCAGGTGAACCACAAATCTTAGAAGAAATTAGGCTTTATAACGAGCAAGATTGCAGATCTCTGCCCCTTTTACGTGACTGGCTAATTAGAGATGTCTTCCCTGACCATGTTACCCGGCAGCCATCTTCAGAAATCATGTCTGCCAATATTCAAGAACCTGTTGCGCAGATCGAAAGCGAAGAGCAGATAATTCTTGATAGCCTTGTCAAATATCACAAACGCGAAGCTAAACCCTATTGGTGGGGGTATTTTGACGCCATGACAGCAGCTGACGGAGAACTTGTTCTTGATAGTGCGGTACTCGCAGCATGCGCACACATTAAAACTGAAGAACAACTCTACCATTACAATTTCCCTGAACAGGAACATAAGTTTTCTGTGGGAGACTCGGTAAGCTGCATATTGCGGTTACAAGGAAAATCTCAACGCGCCACCATAAGCTCCTTGGACGAAAATAAAGGAACTTTAGTGCTGCGCTCAACCCGTCCCTTGGAAGCACTGATTCATATAAAGGAAAACCCTGGTCCTCCATCTTCACAAATAGAAGCTCGTCTCTCATCAGCTGCAAAACCAACTCCTCATGATGACCAGCCTGATCATTCAGCATGTGTTCGCGGCTGTATAACAAAGATCATCACCAAAAATAATATTGATGAACAATGGTCAAAAACCATAATAGAACATCCAAATGTCCAGATTCCGGGCGGCGTTACTTTTGTTCAAGGCCCCCCCGGCTCCGGAAAAACCTATCAAGGCGCATTGTTCCTATCTAACCTTTATAATTCAGCAATGGGAAAACTGTGTATTGTAACAGCGCAAAGCCACAGCGCAATTAACCATCTATTGATTAAATCAGCTGAAATGACAGAGCCGGATAAAGTTGCCTTCATAAAATATGGGGGCACTCCGACTGAGCCAGATAGCAAGATTGGACATCTAAACACATACAGAGAGCTTGCAACGTTGCTGACAAATCATTTGTTAGCGACACCACATATGTCCATTGTTTTAGGCATTACAGTTTATGGGGTCAGCAAACTTTACAATGATTTCGCCGTGCCCCGAGCCGATTATCTCGTAATTGATGAGGCAGGCCAATACAGCCTAGCCAATGCTGTTGCTTGTGCATCTGTTGCTGAGAAAGTGATTCTTCTTGGTGATCAAAACCAGCTTCCCAATGTTGTCCAAGGCAGCCACCCCAATAATGTTGGCTCATCGATCATGAGCTTTTGTCTTGGAGTGGACAGCGTTGTGCCGCCAGAAAACGGTATATTCCTAGCTGAGACTAGAAGGCTACACCCTAAAATCTGCAGTTTTATCTCCGACAAATTCTATCAAGGAAACCTTCGCCCCCATGAAAGCACAGCAAAGCGAAAGTTAATAAGTAAAGGGGTAGAAAAAGCCATTGATCTGAGCGGAATTCACATTGAACAGTTGAGCCATCAGAGCTGCAGTCAGAGAAGCCTCCCAGAATCTGAACATATCTCAAACTTAATCAAAGTGATTAAATCCTCTTGTTTAGTTGAAATAGACGGCGCCCCGCGCGAAATAAAAGATGCCGACTTCATAGTCATTGCGCCTTTTAATGCTCAAGTAAAATTACTCAAATCAAAACTTGAGGAGACAATTCGCGTCGGCACAGTCGATAAATTTCAAGGGCAGGAAGCCGCTATTGCCCTTATTTCAATGACGTCGAGCTCGGGCTTGGATGCGCCAAAAGGTATAGACTTTCTGTTGAATCGGAATCGTTTAAACGTAGCAATATCGCGTGCGCAAATTGCCTGCTTTGTTGTATGCGCTGAAGGTCTTTTTGGCTCAAAGTGCAATACGGTGGAACAATTGTCATTGTTGAGCACGTTTACTTCCCTCAAACGGTACTCTGATGAGACAGCGACCTTGCCTATGCCAACTAATACCAATAGCTAGTCTAAAAACAGACCCTAAACGCGAACAATTTATATTTCTGCATAAAATTTTTGTTGACAGCATTTTTTAAATGCATTTATATCAACATTGCAACAAACCAATGGAGGTAAAAATGCAACCGACAAATAAACTATCATCACAGCTCATTCTAGACGATGGAACTTATCAGTTCTTTTCTTACCCAGAGGACCTCGGTGGTGTAGGTTTGAATAGAGCGGATACAGCTCTTGACGCATTAAAAATGATTTTGAGATTGTCTTGCGATGATACTACTTTCAGCAGTCTGGTCTTCAGTTTTTCATCAAAATATGGTTTTCCAAAACATATTGTAGACACTTTTGATCAATGTAGCGCAAATCTAGAGGAAGTTGCCTTCGCACTGCTAGAATATCTTTATCACTGCAAACATATCGATCCCCACAAATACTATCGTTGGGATTTTATGTCGAACGGCCTTATGCCCTTTTTGTTTAGAGGCGCAAATGAAGCAGAGGTAATGCAGAGCTTTATTTTAAATTATCGGAAAGCTCTGTCGCGTAATGCAAATAGACATGCAAAGTCCAAAGAGTTGGAATCCAATCTAGACATGGCTTTTAGAACATTGTTTGGAATGAAAGGTTTAAAACTTAGAGAACTGTTGAGCTATCGATTTGCTTCACAAATCCATATTCGTGACCTGGCAGAAGCAAGTGTCTATACCGTCAATAAATACAAAAGAGCAGCATAATGGATTTTAATAGTCTACAGACATGGACAGGTTCCCGCGACGATTTAGTTGAAATATTAAGTTTCATAGAGGGGCAAGACTCAAAAAGGTTTGGCCTCTTTTCTAAAAGCTCAGGAAAGCCCTTACCAATCAAGAAAACGCGCGTGCAGCGGCTTATTGAACTTGGAGTTTTGCCCGGACCAAACTACTCCAAATCAGAATCAACTAAAGGTGCAAAATATGACTGGCAGCACATTCTGCATTATCTTGCAGCGATTGTTGCTCGAAAGTCAGGCCTAACCTTTGAACAAATTTCTAGTGCCTTTAAGGGGTATAACGAAGACGATTTGTTTAACGCAATTAAAACTGGCACGTTACCGCAAAAAGGGAAACTAGGGATGTCAGATCCGACCGCCCTGCCCAACGCTAAACGCAAAGCTGACATTCTTACATCATTGGATAGAAAAGAAGGCAAAGCCCTTCAATCAGAGCAGATGCTAATAGCTGTCACGCCGTGGCTTCACGTTCATGTTTCAAAAAAACAGCTGAAACGGCTTGGATCAATCGAAATTGACGTGGTCTCAGAAACAATAAAAGACGCTCTAACAGACCTTGCATCAAATCACGCTTAACTGTCAGTATAAATTTTAGAGTACTAATTAAGGGGCGCCTCTTCATGGCTTGCGTAATTTGTAGAAAAAAAAAGGAATTAATTGAACTAAGAAATAAGACCTTCATTCACATAGGCTGCCTAAAATTAGATCATTCAGAGGCTAAGTTTGACCTTAGAGAAAAGATTTATGAACAAGAAAATATCATCAAAAATACTAAGCCAAATCTATCATTTCTGGACAAAATCTTTGGAAACAAAAAAGAAGAAGAAAGGGTTAAAGCCATTATAAAACGGGCCGAAACGAAATTGTCCCCGGTGGTGGCAGAGCTCCAGAAATTAAATGAAGAAGAACGAAATCACGAGGAAACTCATCGAGAAACAATTGACGAGTGCGTGAAGTACTGGCCGGATTACCCTCCTCACTATTTTTGGCAAAAGCTAAAGGATATTAAAAGTAGCCGGCAAAGAGGCTCATGTAAGGATTGTGGCAAAAAATTACGCGGTGACTCTGGGCATTTGCACCACAAAAAACCACTTTCGATGGGTGGGACCAATGACCTAAGAAACCTTGTGTTACTATGCAACCAATGTCACCAAGCTAGGCACACACATTTATTTAATGGTAAAAACAAAATTGTCATTAAAAGTGAAAAAGACTACAAATCTCTCACCTTGAACGAACGGCTTCGGCTTGCGCTCTCCAAAAACTCAAAAATTTTGATCAGCTACCTTGATTCTTCGGACCATGAGTCCAAGAGATGGATCAAAATAAAGGAGTTTACTTACGAGAGTGGCGGCAGTCGTGTTTGGATAAGATCACATTGTTACCTCCGCGATGAAGAGCGCACATTCCGGCTAGATCGGATAATTTCAGCATCCGAAAGAGGCAGTACAAAAAAGGCTATTGAAGCCGCTGACTATGTGACTTTCGATGAAAGCTGAACCACCCATTATCGCTTTTCTGGGGGGTGTAGGACTCGATAGCCACGGCAGGCTATTAAACGATATCTGGGTCTTTTCTGATACTGAGATTGAACGTACTCATAATTTCATTCAGTGGCTATTTCCGCTTGTTGAGCCGAGCTTAACAGTCCCCGGCTCACCTACTCTAACTTCTGCTGACGCAGCCGCTCTACGCCTCTCTGTCACGGCTAAAACAAGCATTGTGAAGTCATCTGACTGGTACACCGCTTTTCTCAGCAGAAACTCGCACTGGAAAGCCAAATACGACCATAATCACCTCCGCATAACCAGAGCTATCAAGTCCTTGCGGCTACTGGTCAGTGACGACGAGGCAAACAGGTTCCGCGACGGTGTGTTTGCCTTGCTTGGTGAGGATGGAGACTTAATAGGTGAAAAGGCTCTATCATTTTGGGTGGCGGCGTAAGGGAGTTTCTATGTTCAAAGTAACCACCCAACAGATGCAGCAGATAAAGGCCTCTTTGAATGAGAATACTGCCGTGCAGCAAGTGCTGTTTGATACCATTGGCTTCACTCCAGCAGACGACCCTTTAGAACCATACTACTCGCGGGTAATGCCTAAAGAGGAATTTGACCGATGCCGGAATGAAATTGTCAGCAGTCCATACGATTTCGCGATCTGTGACGAGGAAAGAGCTTCAGAAATACAAGGAGGTGCAACGCTCACCGAAGAAGAGGAGCATGCGGTTCGAGACCACATATTTGCTTACCAAGACGAACATCTGTGTTTCAACGAGTTTTCTGACGGAGCTGATGCTTTGATATGTGCAAACGTAACGCATTACGATGAGAACGAAACCGTGGCCATAAAGGAGTTTCTTGGATTTTTTCAGTCTACGACGAACGCGGTTGCTGCACTTCATACTTTTAACTACGAATTGCATGGCGAGGGTCTGTAATGCTTGTACATTTAGGCCACATTCCGTCCATTCCGACATGACCATCGTTTATCGACAAATATTGAGAAAGACCTGAATGGCGGGTCACGTGAAATTGACCCTGAATTAATGTTGCCTAACCTTATATTACTGTAGCTTTTAAACCCCAGACAACTAAATGTCTGGGGTGCATTAGGTCTAGAGACAGACGTTAACTAGTTTCGTTCATATGCCTAGAAATTTTGACTGTTTCGTCATATTCAAAATTATTGGCATTAGCATTATCAGTATAAAAAGACCTAGGATCAAATCTTTGACCGTTCAAAAACACATTCAATATCGTGTGGCCATGAACGTCTGCCATTGTTTTGCATTTCTCGATCTGAAGATATGCCTCAAACTCATCATCGCACTTAACAGTCCATTTCCAGGCTTCGCCAGGGTCTAATAAATCATCGTTATCAGTCTGGTTTTGGATAACGTATGTCAATTTCATCTAACCCTCCCTTAGGCCTGATAAACATTCATGAAATAACCTTGGCGCGACCACTTTCCTGGTTCTCTTATTGGGTCCCATGATGTCGTTTTAACCATTTCGCCAACAAGGTTTTGCGCCTTCATCGTTACGCTAAGGTCTCTGTCAAAAGTTGAAATTTTCATGTACTTTCGAACGCCGTTTGAAAACACAAGTTCAGTACATCGCGAGCCTCTGTGCATGACACCCTTATTTACAGCGGTTAGGACCGCACGCCCATCTAAGTTAAGGCTGTGGCCAGAGCGGGTTCTTCTCATTTTATCCAGCTCGGACATGTAGGACTTTAACTCCCCCTCTTTAATGCCAAGCTTTTTGGCCAGAGATTCATTTTCATGCTCTGCTTTTGTTCTTTGCTGTCGCTCATTATCAACAACTATCTTGAGTTGCCCAATAGCGTCTTCAGCTTTCTTTTTCTCGCTCTCTAGCTGAGAGACAAGTTCTCTGAACTCAAGACGAGCTTCACTCTTTGCAATCCGGCCTAAACGTTCAAGTTCAAGCTTTTTAGCTGGCTCAAACTCTCTAGCTGCAATTATGCGAGCCAAATCTTCAAAGGTATTTGCCTGACCAACTTTATAAAGCGGGTGCATGTCAATTAGCTGTCTAGTGGAAATTTTACCTTTCTTTCTCATGCTTGTTAGAAGTTTCGAAATAAAGAATTCACTTTCCTGGTCATTCTTCCATACCGTTACTACTTTTGGATTTTTATGTTGAGTGAACATGATGATAAAATGTCCTGACTCACGGTTACCCGCTGGTGTTACAAAGTCAGCATCAACCTCAAATCTTATATCTTCAATTTGCCATTTATGATTTTGGCAGTTGAATAGTTCAATTTGTGTTGTTCGCGGGTATGAAAAGCCATATCGGAATGGTAATGAATCCAAATTGGTATGTTCGTGAGCAACCACATCTGCTAAAATTGTTGAAACGTTATTCATAATTATCTCCTTTGAGATTGATTGAATTATGAAGGTGAAGAATTTCAGCCTCCATAAGTAAGGCAATCCAAAGGAGTGTTTTTCCCAAATTTGTTTTAATTTTTTTCAAATATTTTTTATCATATTGCTTTCATTTTATTCTTAAGACAGCCTAATAATGCAATTTGATGGTAATTGAGAGTTATAAGAGATTGGTAATTTCCGAAAGACACCTTGCTGAGATTTATCCACGCTTAAGAAGGTTCACGCGGGGAAAGGTAGATGGGGACCAGTTTGTCGCGGACCAGATACTCCAAACATCAATATTGATGGCCATTGAGTACTTTCAGAGAACAAAGACAGAGCCAGACAGTATTGAGGCTTGGCTCAAAAATAGGATTGGATGGAATTGTAAAAATTACTTTGAGTCGCTTAAGCGTGATAAGAAACGGTTTGGCAAACAGAAAATCAAGCATGCACAGTTTGATGCTGGGATAACAGCAAAGCCACGCGAAAAGGCAGAAGTGCCCTACGAGATTGAAGATGTATCAGGGGTAAATGTCACAATACAAGACCCATCCTTCAAACAAAAGAAAGAGAGGTGTTGGTCAAAGCTTGAAAAAAGAGAACGGGAAATTCTTGAATATAGCTATGGAAAACCCTCATTTGAAACCTTAGAAAAGGTTTTTGATCTCAATACAAAGACTTTAGCTAACATTCTTTCAAGAGCAAAAATCCAGTTCATAAAGTGCATAAAGAGCCAAGAATGACTGAAAATAACTATTCAAAAGAAGAATTGCTTGCTCTCTACGTTGCTGGGGAGTTGAAAGGCTCTGAACTTTCCAACTTTGAAGACGATTTGGCAAAAAACCCCAAACTTCAGGCGCTCTCAAATTCTATGAAAGAACTCGACGGTGAAATGTTGTCCTCTCTTGAAGGGAGGGACGAAATACCAGAAGATTTCAGAAATATGATAAAAGAGAGAATTAATGAGTTAGAAGCAGAGGCAAGCGCAAGCTCTAACTTAATTGCCCAAACAACATCGCTATTCAAACTTAAGTCATTAATTCCTGCAGGGGCAGGAGCTGTTTTTGCTGCGATGCTTCTGAGCATGGTTGGTGGACCAGCCCTTGTTATGAAAGGTGTGGATAACGAAGGTGGTAAATATAATCGTAATTTGGGAAGTGTAGAAACTGATATCCAAGAGATGCCTTGGATGCTGCAACAGCCGACAATCACTAAGATAATAGTAAATGATAAGACTGGTAACTACTCTAGATACCTAGGTAATGGCACAAATAAGGTAGAAGTTGGAGAGAGTTTCTTTATTTATGTAACATCTTTTGGGTCTGGCGAATTGTCGGTGAAGAGTGTTTCAAAAGACGGCCAGACTAATACATTAATAGACAAAGCAAGTGTGTCGATTGAGAGCGTTATTGAAGTCTCTGACGAAGGTTACCCTTGGAAACTGCAAGATCAAGGCAGACAAAGAATACAAATCTTCCTGAATAATGAACTTACCGAAACTATTATTCTTGCAGTGGAATAAACACAAAATCAGGCCCAATATGGCCATGGAACGGTAAACTCCCCAGCTGTGGCCTCTGTCTCAAATTTAATTTTACGCGAACCTCTCCCGCCACAACCCGTGAAACAGATGCGTGGAGTTGAGAGATTGTAAACGGCCCTTCCTGCTTTGTGAAAAATCTTGATAGTTGATGCGCGAAAATGGAATTATCACCAGAACCAGTATCTGGCACCTCTTCGAGACCCCCTGAGGAATATGTCATTATAGATCTTGTTCTGAGATATTTGTTGAACAATTCAGTAGAAATTTCTTTAGCCAGATTCTGAGCACTCTTAAAATTTGCTGTCAAAAGGCCTGAGAAACACGAGTCCGACACAATTAGGATGTTTGTGGCATCAAACTTATTGATAATGGATTTAAGCTCATCGTGATCAAACCAAGTTGTTTCCTCATCCCTTCCATCAGTTAATATCCAGTACCCCTTCCTCCCATCAAGAGACCTATGTCCGTGGCCACCAAAATAAATCATGAGGCTGTCGTCTTTAGTCAATGTATTAGCAAGGAACCTGATCTCAGTGACAATCTCCCCCTTTGTTGGGTTGATAAGACGACGCAGTTTAGCGCCATACCTTCTCTCCAAGACACCCCCTAAAAGTTTCACATCAGCTACTGGTGAGGTCAATTTGGGCCAATAAGGATGTGAATACTCATTCACGCCAATCAGAAGAGCATGAAACTCACCTGACGCGGTTAATCCAACTGTTTCGCCAAAGCCGTTAGGTTTAGGGTTTTCGATAGGCCGGTATCGACTGGTAAACCATTCCCCAGCCTGCTTCCTAGCAAAGTTCAATTCATTCGTACTGCTGCTTTGCTCATAACTTGATAACTTATCATTCGATATTGACCTTGGAAAACGCTCACAGATGATTGAACATACATTGAACCACTTCAAAAATTCACTCTTGTTGCCTATGAATTCAGCATAATAAGCCAACTCTAAAAGCGCTTCAGTTTCACCAGATGCTGCTAATTCTTCCAGCCATATAAGGATATTTGTATGACTGGTCGATATATCAATTGGGAATTCATCAACTATTTTTTTGAAAATGGAGTGGCCTCCATTTTTTTCGGAAATCTGTGAATATTCTCTTGCTCTGACTAAATCTCTTGGGAGCACATCATTTCCGTAAATCAGCATCCTTGAGAGGTTTTCGGCAGCTAGAAACTCATTGAGTTCATTTTCTAATCCAATATTTACTGCTGTCGCGTAAAATTCAGCAGCTTTTTCTATATTATGGTCTTTTTGAGATAGGAGAAAATAGCTTCCAAGATTGTTCGCCGAATAATACTTAGTTAATGGATCGCCCTTCTCAAAAGCATGATTGAGATAAGATGCAGCGTTTTGTTCATTTTTTATTGCCTGACGGTCTAAATACAACCAGCCCAAATAATTAGCAGCATCATGTTTTTGATATTTATCTACTGCAATTTGGAGATAACGCTCAGCTTTGTTAATATCAGCTGGTCCAAAAGTGCCGTGTGACAAGAGAAGCCCTAATAAATAAGCAGCTTCACCAGCATTGACGCACTTTTGTGAGTATTTACAGGTTGCGATATCCTCAATTAACACAAGGTATTCAGGCGCTTCTTCCTCAGGAATGTAATCATTCAGTTGATCAGCATTATAAATTGATGCCTGAAGATGCTCTCGCTCTTGCTCAAAATAATCCGCTGATCCCTCGCTAGAGAACGCGTTATGGCCTGAGAGTAAGGATAAAAACGCGGCACATAAACATGTATAAATGAGTCGAGAAAGCATTAGGATTCCCATAAGCTTAACTGAAAACAAAAAAGTGCCTCAACCCCTACTTTCGTAGCCCCAAAACCAAAATGCAAGCCCCATGA
>Ga0115564_10003532_pt1 | contig 12995 bp, 11 predicted proteins | sample COGITO_mtgs_1105_7_FD_88680 | JGI IMG/M metagenome (GOLD analysis project Ga0115564, IMG submission 88680) | Pelagic marine microbial communities from North Sea - COGITO_mtgs_110523 | ecosystem: Environmental > Aquatic > Marine > Epipelagic | place: Germany:Helgoland, sampling site Kabeltonne...
AGCGCTTTCAGGATCTTTGCTGGAAGGGGGCCGTGAACATTACTGAACTGCAATTCGTAGGCATGATCCCGAAATATGTTTTGGAAATCGCGCTGGTCTGCGGTGCAGGCCTCCTAGCTGCTTCTCAGCTCCTCACCCAAGATCTCAGCGCAGCCGTTGCTGTCATTGCTGTTTTCCTCGCGGCCGGTTCACGCATCGTGCCATCAATCCTAAGGCTCCAAGGCGCAGCCATTGCTATTCGAAGTGCGTCTGGTCAGGCCACACCCACCTACGAGCTCGCGCGAGAACTTGACCTCGAAGCACTCACCACGGCCAGTGCGGAATCTTTTGGCTCGATCGACCCGGCGACCATCCGGTCTCACCTCCAGAAGGGGCATCAGGGATTTGATGGATCTATACAGATTTCTGACGTTAAGGTTTCTTATCCTGGTACAAGTGCTCCCGCACTTGCCGACGTATCTGTGTCGCTCCGGGCGGGCTCATCTCTTGCTCTTGTGGGGGCTACCGGTGCAGGGAAGTCCACCCTCGCTGATCTAATCCTGGGGGTTCTGATCCCTGATGAAGGAAAGGCCCTCATCGGCGGGCTAACTCCAGCGGAGGCGCTAGCAAAATGGCCAGGAGCAGTGGCCTACGTCCCTCAAGACGTCGCCATGGCAAACGGCACAGTCCGAGAGAACGTGGCTCTAGGTCTTCCCGCTGTGGCTATTGATGATGTTTGGGTGTGGGAGGCCCTAAATAGAGCACACCTCGGGGACTTCCTCCAGGATTCACGTGAGGGGCTGGACACCGTGATCGGTGAGCACGGCATCAAACTCAGTGGTGGCCAACGCCAACGCTTGGGCATCGCCAGAGCCTTGTACACACGTCCCAAACTTCTTATCCTTGATGAGGCTACCAGCGCTCTCGATGCTGAAACCGAACAAGCCATCTCTCAAACACTGCAAGAACTGGGAGGTAACGTCACCACCGTTACCATTGCCCACCGCTTGGCCACAATTAGGCATTGTGACCTCGTGGTGTACTTAGGAGGTGGGCGAGTTCACGCTCAAGGGAGTTTTGACGAGGTACGAGCGATGGCACCGGACTTCGATAAACAAGCACAGATTTTGGGTCTCTGAGACAGGTTGCCGAACTGATTCGTACTTCTGGTCAGTTACTTGAAAGGTTTGCCGAATTTACTTAATTGATTTTGCCAAGCACCGGAATGAGGATGTTGAAGGGAGGCGGTAGCCGCCCTGTGAGTCACATCAGTGATAGGTGGATTGAGTAAGATTTTCGAGAATTCAGAGGCTGTTTGATGGAGTGAAGCGGTTTCGCCTAAGTCGAGGCCACACCAGCGAAGGCCAAAGAAAAGGCTCGTTGTACACCTCGATACCTTGACAATAATGGCCTAACATTTAGGCCTATCGAAGTTTACCCCTTTTTTAGGTGATGCTGCTTACTTGGGTGATGGTGCCAAATTTATTACTGGCTGAGAATGCAAGTCAGCCGCGGACATCGAACGATTGGTTGCAAAGATGGCCGAGACCCTAGACGCCCCCAACTATCTTCGTTTGCCGCACTAATAACTTCTTCAGATTAGCCTGCCACAACTCTCAAAAACAAAGGCCACTTTTAGGGGATCGCTTCACTTGTACCAAATAAAGGGGTCTTTCTACTGTCACCTAAGGCCGTTAACCTATTCACCAAAAGCAGTTACGGCTGGAGGCATAGCTGGCCGAGTGGTTCAAACTCAATCAGCTACAGCCTGCACATTGTCGCTTCGAGCAATTTCCGCAACGGATTAAATCAAATTTGGCATGAAAAGAAAGTTGCTAGAACCTAGCTGCCCTGTGACAGCTGCAATCTCAACAAACTGCTCTTCCACCACGCGTCGCTCACCATCAATCATTGATGCTGTATACCCCGCATTAAAGAACAATTGGAAGGTCTCAAGGAGCCTAGGATTTATTGGGGTTGCCTCAGGCTGGTGCTGTGTGGCGGTGATCTCAACTATCCAGATGTGTTTGGGATCGCTATGCAAAGTTTTCATAGCCCCTTGAAGCATGGAATATTCAGCCCCTTCGATATCCACTAAGATAAGGGCCTTTCGTCCCATTAAAGTTGAGCCCAGTACACGATCTAGCGTCAAAATGGGGACCTGGCTCTGATAAGTGGTTGGGATTGATGCCCAGCTTTCAACAAGAGATGCCCCGGTGCCACCCCCCCAAAGAATTTGCACTCCCGATTCCGCGCCAAGCGCGACTGGAAAGACTTCTGCGAGATTGCCCCACCCATTGTCATCAATGTTTGCCAGCAAGTAACGCACATTTCGCGATACAGGTTCAATCGCGATGACCGTTTTTCCGAGTTCCAAGGCGTGGCAACAGTAATAACCGACGTTGGCGCCTATGTTGACGAGCACATCTACATCTCGAAGTAGCTCTCGAACAAGTCGCGTTTCATCTGGCTCGTAACCCCCCCCGGCCATTGTTGGGTGGCCACGAAGTGTCCATCCCCACGGCGTAACTACTGCCGGCGAGCCCTGATCTAATTGGTCCCGAATGGCTCGATACATCCTCGCCACCTTGGGGGAGCGATCGACGGCACTGCGAATACTTGATCTAAACATCTTTCATATAGTACTCGCAATCTCTGCTACTTAAGTCCGGACCCGAAGCACAGATAAAATAAGGTGACGTACGCTAGGATTCTAAAAATCAAGACGGATCCAAGTGGTCGCTGGGAGTGAATATGTCGAAGAACTCTCCGCTTATTAGCGTTGTTATGCCGGTGTTCAACTGCGAATCAACAATTTTGCAGGCTTTGAACTCCGCACTGTGTCAAACCTACCGAAACATTGAGGTTTGGGTTCATGACGACGGTTCGACGGACAAGACGACTGAAGTGGTGGCGCAGCGTGCAATCGAGGATGGCCGCATTCATTTAGTATCCGGAAACTCGCACTCAGGGCTTCCGTCAGTTGCCCGAAATGCGGCGGCATCTCATGCGAATGGAAAGTACCTAGCCTTTCTCGATGGGGATGACATATGGACGAAGGCAAAGCTCGCCCGCCAGGTAAGCATCTTGGAGAATCACTCCGATGTTGCTCTCGTGCATTCGGCCCTGCTGGAATTTAGTCACAGGCGTATAAACATTAATGGTCTTTTGCGCCTTTCTCCGCCGGAGATTCGACGGGCCAACTGTGCAGAATTGTTAGAGCGTAATAGGGTTCAGTGCTCTTCGGTACTTATGAGGACCGATACATTTCGTTCGCTGGGAGGATTCAATGAGCGGCGCGATCTTCGTGTTGGCGAGGACTATGAATTCTGGTTTCGTATCTCTCAGCAATGGGCGACAGCGTTTATTCCTGAGATCCAAGGCTTCTACCGGCTTAAACCGCAAAGTTACGTAGAGACAAGTCCCCTAAATAATGCACTTATTATTACGGGAAAATGCGCAGCACCAACATTTCCCGTGACCTCGATGTGGGAGCGCAGCCTTCGCATCGTGCAACTCCCAAGAGTAATCTGGAAATACCTTGGAATCGGGCTGATTCGGACCAGGTTTAATCTGGGGAGCAGGCCCGTGCTCACAGGGACCAGAAGGCGTGGCGCAGGATAATCCTGAAATTGATGGATCCAAATTTCTGGATTGTCAGATGAGATTCTGCTTCTAAGAGATCCTTGAATTTTTGGCACCGTGCCTCTCACGTTTAGGCTGCCATCAACATGGAAGTGGCACAGCGGGGAAGACTTCGAGCTAGATAATGCGCAGGGCAGTTGGAACCAAGTGAGAGAATGTTGTAAAGGTTACTCAATCTGATCCTAATGAATTGAGCAACGCTTGACTGTTGGTAACCTTTGCAGACTCGTGAGTAGAGAAGGGTTAAAGGCGAGATTGCATGAAAAAAAATTGAACTCACAATGGCGGTGTTGGTTCATGCCAAAAAACCGAATTAGCTTGTAAACCATGCAATTGTTCGTGAGTATTCAACGAAATGCCAGAACGAGAGGTTGTGAATTATCCGTGAAGTCCAGAACCTTCAAATCATACCGTTATTCCCTAGTCAGATTCGCAAATATTGAGTCGAGTATTGGGCTCTCCGTTTCTCAACAAATCGCAAAGAGGGCACTCCTCCTTTACTCATTCGGCAGAGTCCGCTGGAAAACCAGAAAATACCTAGGGCACGCGTTGAAAGGCATGGCGGACAAAAGAAATTCGGGAGTCGGACGTGAAGCTTTGGTCATTGCACACGGACCTTCAACGGGCAGATTGAATGTGGAAGGCGTTGCGACCGCAATGGAAGAAGGTCTAGATGTATTTGCGGTCACCAACTTCTACGCAACCGAATTATCTTCGCGCGTCAGTCCCACCTACCTGGTGCTCTCTGACCCCCTTTCTGGACCGAATAGTCACTATGCCATGGCGAAAAAAATCTGGCATGACTTAGAGGATCACCCGGAGGTTCAATTAATTGCCCCACACGCCTGGTACCCGGAGTTAAACGTCCTACGTCCATCAACTCTGTACTTCAACGACTGTGGACTTCAAGGCCTGACAAAAAACATCTCGCCGATGCGCCCGAAGGGGTATATCAGTCGAACAGCATTCGTGGCGCTAGCCGTCGCAATCTACATGGGGTACGACCGGATCTTCATTATCGGATTTGATAACACCATGCATCGAGCCCTTGGTGTAGATGAATTTGGAAGAATTGAACTAGAAAGTTCTTCGCATTTCTACGGAACGTATCCCCCTGAAGACGAACTCGGTGATGATTATGACCGAGGGGTGGCTGATGCTCTTTTTAGTGACTCCCTATGCCTAGTCGATCTTGATCGCTGCTTCAGCAGTTCGCCGATAATTAATCTAGATGTGAAATCCAGCACTCGAGCATTCAGGAAAATGGCAGATCCTAGGTTAATCAATGAGGTCCCTCCGGTTTTGTAGCCGCGGATTTATGTGGCTTGTGCCGCGTTTTGGTTGAACTGCAACCCGTTGGCAAAAGTTGTTGGGTAATCGATGTTAAAGGACCTAAGTTGCACGTTGTGGCGGTTCACGAACCGATCGATTCGTACTCATAATCCTTCAGGATATGTGAAAGCCTGCAGAACTAATTTTTCGTGACTGAAAATTCGGGAGAACGATTAGGCGCTGGCGTGATCGTTCGTGCAATCTTTTGTGCCTATTTAAGGATTAGACCCATTGGGGTGCGTTGAGCCAGAAGTGCATTGGTTGCGAACCTTCGAGGTTTTACAGTCCATTATAACTCTGGCGCCCCACTCGTTCATTGTTCCTTTGTCGTTATTTGCCATAATGGGTGAGAGCCAGTATAGAACACGGCGGGGCCCAGATGAATATTTAAGTGGGCATTCGTGCATAGTTCTGCATCCTGTCGTAAGTCAATGATTTCCCTAATTGCTCTGGCAGTAGGGGCACGTAATCAACAAGGACTTCTTTCATCGTAATTGTGCCGTAGCAGGAGAGAGCGGAACCCATTTGGAGGGTCTCTGTATTGCTGTCTGTCTTCGCGAGACATTAAGCCAGCACCATGACTATGCTCTCGCGTTCCACCAAAGTGCCTTTAGCTGTGCGGTCTAAACACCCCGCTATATCGGCTTCTCAGGAATCGAGAACCATTCGGTTTACTGTTTCGAGCGAACGATTGTTGATGCTCACCCAAAATAGAACCACTGTTGCTCACTGAAAATGTTGCCACCTGAAGCATTGGTTAGGTGATTTCAGTGATTGATTGGTCAGAGATTCAGGTTTTGGCTCGCCGGGATGAGTTGAGTCAGCGGGAGATTGCCCGGAGGTTGGGTATTTCTCGGGGAACAGTGAAACGGGCACTGGCGGCGGAGCGACCGCCGGAGTATGAGCGGGCTGCTGGCCCAACAAGCTTTGATCCGTTCGAAGCGCGGGTTGTCGCGTTGCTGCGGGATCACCCGTTGATGCCGGTCACGGTGATCGCTGAACGTATTGGCTGGCCGGGTGGCGCGTCAACGTTGCGCCGGCACGTGTCCCGGTTACGACCATTATTGGCGCCGGTTGATCCGGCGGAAAGGTTGTCGTATTCCCTGGGTGATCAAGGGCAATGTGATTTGTGGTTCCCTGCGGTGAAGATCCCTCTTTCTGATGGGAGCCTGGTCACGCTGCCGGTGTTGGTGATGGTTTCGTCGGCGTCACGCTTTATTACCGCGTTACTGCTGCCTTCCCGGATGACGGGGGATTTGATTGCGGGCACGTGGGAGTTGTTGAATGATTTCGGTGGCGTCCCACACCGACTGGTTTGGGATAACGAGGCTGGTATTGGCCGGCGGGGAGTGTTAACCCGTGATGTTGCTTTCTTCGCCGGGGCGGTCGCGACGCGGATCGTGCAACTTAAACCTTTTGACCCTGAATCTAAAGGGATCGTGGAACGGGCCAATAGGTTCTTGGAGACCTCGTTCCTGCCGGGGCGAGTGTCCACTTCCCCACGGGATTTCAATGACCAGTTGCAGGCGTGGTTGGTGAGCGCCAATCACCGTCTCCCACGAGCATTAGGCCAACGCCCGGTTGATGCGATCCTGGCTGACCGGGCTGCGATGGGCGCACTGCCACCGGTTTCCCCGGTAACTTCTCGTATTAACACGGTTCGCCTGGCGCGGGATTATTACGTGCGGGCGGGTAGTAATGATTATTCGGTGGATCCGCGTTTCATTGGCCGCATGGTTCACGTTCACATGAACCTCTCTCACGTTTGGGTGATCACCGATGGGATCGAGGTTGCCCGGCACCTTCGGTTTTGGGGCAAAACCGCGACCATCACTGATCCTGATCATGTTGCTTTGGCAGCAACCCTGCGACACCAATTCAACCAACCCCGAAGGGTTCATTCAGGCAGCGAGTTGGTGCGTGACCTCGGCGACTATGACAGGGCATTCGGTGTCATCTTTGATCCACCACAGCCACTGCCGCCAAACAGTGAGTTTGCATCAGTGAAAGAGAGCGCGTGATGACGACACGGAAAACAACAAGCTCATTCAATGACTCGGATGCTGATATTGCCCAAGAGCTCGCGCACCTGTCCCGGGCTTTAAAAGCACCACGCCTGCTCGCCAGCGCTCAACGCCTCGGGCCGATCGCCAGGTAGGCCGGCTGGTCCCATGAACAATATTTGACCGCAGTCTTAAGTCAAGAAGTCTCCAGCAGGGAAGTCTCCGGCGCTCTAATCCGCATCAAAGCCGCGGGATTCGACGCCCTGAAATCATTAGAAGAATTCAATTACGATTTCCAACCCGCAGCACCCCGCGACGTCATTGCCCACCTGGCCAGCGGCACGAATTTGCATGAGTGGCGCAACATTGTTCTTTTGGGACCACCAGAGACCGGGAAAACCCACCTGGCCACCGGCCTGGGGATTAAAGCCTGCCATCAAGGACGCCGCGTGTTGTTTAACTCAGCGACCGGATGGGTCAACCGGCTCACCAACAGTTACCGCGCCGGAACCCTTGATAATGAACTCGCCAGACTGCGACGCTACCCACTGCTGATCGTTGACGAGGTCGGCTAGCTACCGTTTGAAACAGCAGCAGCGAACCTGTTCTTCCGACTTGTCTCCAGCCGATACGAACACGCCTCCCTCATCCTGACCAGCAACCTGCCCTTCAGTAATTGGGGTGAAGTCTTCGGCAACCACACCGTCGCCGCCGCCATGATCGACCGGATCGTGCACCACGCCGAAGTCATCACCCTCAAAGGAAACAGTTACCGGCTCAAAGACACACCCACCCGACTAGCCAGCGAAAAACCAGAGAACAAGGCACAATAATGCCCACGACGTGGCACCAGATTCAACGAGCAAAAATGGTTCCATTTTCACCGAGCGTTAACAAACGATGACGGGTTGACCTGACCCCGCTTTTCTGAGCCAGTTTTGTATTAGTCCACAATTGCCTTTATGTGCGAGAAGGACGACGATGTGAAAAGGACGCATCACACACCGTCACCAATGGAGACCAGGTTACGACGGCTGCTAGGTCTGGGGGGCGACGCAAAACAAACTCGAGGCCTGTGCGGATTTTGTAAGCCCGTGAGCAATCAAAGGTGAATTTAGCACTTTCGGGATCTACACCGCCACGACAAGTGATTAATTGAAAAAGCGATCACGAACTGATCGCCCTAAAGGCGATTGCTTCGAGTTCGGATACCGGCCCGTGACGAGGGTCCCATCTGGAACACTTTCGTTTATTAGTAAGGACCCCGCACCTACGGCTACGTCATCACCCATTTGACAATCGCCTATCACGGTGGAACCGGCGTACAGCACTGCTGCTCCCCCGAAACTAGGAAAAGCGCCTGATCCGTCCGCGTCTCCCACTGTGCACTGCTGGTGGATGACGAAATAGTCTTTAAAGGTTCCTCTCCCAACGACAGTACCGAGGGGATGAATCAAGAAGAAAATACTGGGCAATGGCACGAAGTAAAATAGGTCTATCCCATGTAAGATTTTATTAAGGTATGAGAGCCGAGTGGGCAAATCAGTGTCTTCGTGATTTTTCCAAATCTCGTTACTATAGATCCATAGAAATGAAGCCATGTGATCTGTGTTCAGGTGATTGAAGTGTACATGGCCATCTTCTGCGTAGTACTTCTTCTTAATACGTGAAAAACAATACTCAACACGTTCAAGAGTACTCTTTAAATCAGAAGTGGTAGGTGGCTGCGATCCTAATTGATCGGGGAGGTGAGTCGTCGTGAGCCGATCCAAATACGCTGCTAAATCGGTAGGTTCTAGGCTAAGTGTCATTGACAATGGATTCTCCTTCGAATCAGCTAAAACAGGGAGATCTGCCCCCAGTTAATATGCCAGAGCGGCTGTTAGTCCTTGGTTGTTGTGGTGCCAGTTTTGCTTGAATTCGGTTGTTGTCATGTATCCCAATGATGAGTGGGGCCGGTTCTGAGTGCAGTCCTCGCGGTAGTCCTCGGCCTTGATTTTTGCTTCGAGCAGGTTGGCGAATATTTCGATTCCTCGGAGGTCATCACGCATTGCACTGTTGAAGGATTTCACGTACACGTTTTGCCATAGCCATCCGGGGTCTGTGAAGCTTATGTCGGCTGCACTCAATCGACGCCGGTCGGAAATGGTTTTACTTGTCATTTCAGTGCCGGTATCCATTCGTGCGAACTCTGGTGCTTCGATGATGTTGATGAGTATTTCCAAGATCGTTACAACGTCGCTCCCACTTATGGACCTTTCTACGTCAATGGCGAGAGTTTCCTTACTGAATTCATCTTTGATGTTGAGAAACTTCGAAACTCGGCAGCCACTTGTTTGATCGACCTGGAAATCAAGCGCCCGCACATGATTAGGGCGAGCAACTCTCAACGTATCGTACGGGCTCGTGGATTGCCCTAGGCATACACGTTTACGTACCTGCATCCTCACCCGCAGGCTTTCATGGCAGCGGAGTCGTTGCAAGCGCTTGTGATTGACCCCGAACCATTCCTGCACGAGAAGTGCATGCAACCGGCGATACCAAAACCGAGGACGCGCTTTGGCCAGTTCACGCCACCGTACCCGAAGGGCTTGCTCGAAATCTGAAGGGGACGCGGGGTTGAGACGTTGCGTGGAGCGAAGTAGCTCAACCAGTGTGCATGCTCGGCGTTGGGAAACCGGACAGCTATTCTCAATATGGTTCACTACCGTAACCATGTCAATATTTAAAGCCTGATCCGTCACAATGCGTTTAAGTCGCTGACTCTCTCGTTCCAGTTCCTTCAACCGTTTCGCGTCATCGGATTTCATCCCTCTGTACTGATTGCGCCACCGGTAACACGGCTGCTGGGTGACCTCGAGATGCTTACACACCTCCACCGTCGGTTGGCCCTCACCGAGCATCTGTACAGCCTCCCGCATTTTACGAACAATCTGCTCAGGAGAGTCATGTCGTTTCTTCATATCGTTGTCCTCCTCGCCCTTAAGGGTAATCGTCGGACTAACAAATAACTGGCTCAGAAAAGCGGGATTAGGTCGCGGGCCATTCCCAATTCAGATGAGTATTTGCGCACCTAATATGCTTTGCTTGTGGCAATCTTATCGTGAGGGTTCTCGAATGAGTGTAAATGACGCCAGTGATAACCACCTTACTTATTGCATGAACTGCCTTGCGATGTCGACGCGACCAAGGATTTCGTTTGACGCGAGGGGATGGTGTAACGCATGCGTCTGGATGGAAAGGAAGGTGGCACTGGATTGGGAACCTCGAAAAATGAAATTAGCTAAACTTCTGGACAAGCATCGGGGTGACGGGTTTCGGTTCGATTGCATCGTGCCGGTAAGTGGTGGCAAGGATGGGTCTTACGTGGCGCACAACCTGCAAAACGTACATGGAATGAATCCCCTTTGCGTAACAGTTACGCCACCACTTGCTTTAGATTTGGGTGAACGAAATCTCAGGAATTTCGTAGCCAGTGGGTTCAATCATATTTCGGTCAATCCACATCCGGTCGCCATGCAGAGACTGAACACCATCGGATTTAGGGACATGGGATTTCCTTACTATGGGTGGCTTCTGGCCATCCATTCCACAATTATACGTGTGGCAATTAATTTTGGAGTTGGACTCATCTTCTATGGAGAAGATGGTGAAGTTGAGTATGGTGGCACCCAGGCGACCATGGAAGAACCGATCTATGACGTGCAATATATGAAGGACGTTTATCTTGAAGGCGGATACGAGAATGTTTTAATAAAGGCAGAAATCCCTGAATCAACATTGAGTCTCTTTCGCTTTCCAGATAGTTATGAGCTTGCTGAAGTTAAATTGGATATTACCCACTGGTCATACTTTGAAAATTGGGATCCTTACCGGAACTACCTGGTCGCCAAGGAATTTTGTGGCCTTGAGGAAGCCGAAGAGACCAATGCAGGCACGTTCACGAATTTCTCTCAGAATGATCAGGCGCTTTACGCCCTGCACACGTACATGATGTATCTAAAATTCGGTTTTGGAAGAGCGAACCAAGATGCGTGCATAGAGGTACGCCGTGGGGCAATGGACCGAGATCAGGCCGTGAACCTTGTTCGACTCTATGACGGGCACTTTCCGGAGGAGTTCTTAGATGAGTATCTCAATTACTACGAAATGGATCGCGGCGAATTCGATGCTGTCCTGGATCGTTGGGTGAACAGGGAATTGTTTGCCAAGGTGGATGGATACTGGCGGCCCAATTTCGAGGTCCGTTGAGTTCAAATCATCGCGTGACAGTAGTTGACATCGGGTTGTCGAATACCCGGTCAGTTCTGAATGCCTTCCAGTATTTGGGAGCAGAAACAGAAGTCACAGGAGATCCTAAATCCGTGTTGTCCGCCGAGGTAATTGTGCTTCCTGGCGTTGGCTCGTATCGACGGGCAATGGAGCGGCTCTGGGAGTCCCAACTCAGCGACGCCATCACGACAAGCGCACAGGAGAACGGAACCAAAATCCTAGGGATCTGCCTCGGCATGCAACTACTCTGTAGAAGCGGAACAGAAGACGGCATCACACCCGGGCTCGGCATCATTCCAGCTGACGTTGCTGTGTTCACGACTCCAGATGTCAGGGCAGGGAAGATCCCGCATGTCGGCTTCAACTCGGTACGGCCGGCCGATGGCTCGGTACTCTTTGAAGGCTTGCCGCAAAACCCTGATTTCTACTTTGTCCACTCGTTCCAAATGATGCCTGAGGGGGCCGGAGGAACCACCTCCCTATGCAATTATGGTATCGACTTCGCGGCAGCCTATGAGCATGAAAACATCTTCCCTACGCAGTTTCACCCTGAAAAGAGCCAAGCCAACGGGCTTCAACTACTCAAGAACTTCCTGGAAGCGTAGGCATGCTCAAGAAGCGGCTTGTGTTCACTTTGTTGTTCAGTGATGGCTCCTTCATGTTAAGCAGAAACTTCCGTCTCCAGCGAATTGGGGATCTTGAATGGTTGCAACGGAATTACGTCTTCTCGAACATCTCAGAGGCAATCGATGAACTTGTCATCCTAAATGTGTCGCGCAGTGAACCGCAGATGAATCAATTCACGGACATGCTGAAACAACTAACTAAGACCTGCTTCATTCCTGTTGCAGCGGGTGGCTGGGTGAGGGAGGCCAACCAAGCACACCAACTGCTTCGCTCCGGAGCCGACAAGGTCGTGCTCAACACTCCCATTTTCGGGGAACCTGAGTTAATCGAGCAACTTGCCGGCCAATTTGGACGGCAGTGCCTCGTGGCTTCCGTGGATCTTGCTCGTTCGGCGACGGAGGGGTATGAGTTTCGAGTTGCAGGGGGTGAGAAAGCATTGCCGGGCAGCGCTCGTAAAAGGTTGATTGAACTCCAGGACAGACCAATCGGCGATTTGTATTTGAATTCCGTCGACCGAGACGGGACGGGGCAGGGTTACGATTTGGAGGTGCTCGACTTGCTGCCGCAAGATTTCGGTGTCCCAGTGATCCTCGCAGGGGGTGCTGGTAACGCCAACCATTTCGAGGCGGGGCTGCTTGATGACCGGGTGGACGCGGTCTCTACTGCACATCTACTTAATTTTATCGGAGACGGCCTTCACAGGGCTAGGGAAAACCTGATAGCCAGAGGTATTCACCTTCCCGTTCGGGACCTCGATATTCGAGACCTCCGAGCGAGTCCTCGACTACCTTGATATCGTTCATGCAAAGTCGATCGACCTCAAAAAAGCAGCGAATATTTTAGGCTAACCGCATGGATTTCCCCGGCTCCGCAGAAAAGTACTATAGGAGGACGCATGACACTGGTCGGCGTGATTTTTGCAAGGGGTGGGTCGAAGGGCATCCCTAACAAGAACCTTCAGCTAGTCGCCGGAAAGCCCCTAGTCACGAGAGCTATTGAGACTGCTCAAGCGATAGCTGGAATTGACCGCCTGATAGTGTCCACTGATTCGCATGAGATAGCGGCCCTATCCCTCGCCGCGGGTGCTGAAGTCCCCTTCATTCGTCCAGCACATCTAGCAAGTGACGCGAGTCCCGA
>Ga0115564_10003533_pt1 | contig 12995 bp, 9 predicted proteins | sample COGITO_mtgs_1105_7_FD_88680 | JGI IMG/M metagenome (GOLD analysis project Ga0115564, IMG submission 88680) | Pelagic marine microbial communities from North Sea - COGITO_mtgs_110523 | ecosystem: Environmental > Aquatic > Marine > Epipelagic | place: Germany:Helgoland, sampling site Kabeltonne...
AAATAATTACGAAGTTTTAATCGATAATCATCTTTTAACCAAAAAATAAAATTGTGTGTACTTCGACTGATACATTTTGCATAACGTTCAATTCTATGATCGATATCCGCTCCTAATTTTTTTGCTAGGTTTAAAGCATCGTAAACATCCTCGCTATTTTCGATACACATAAGCGCATGTTGAGCAATAGATCTTTCTAATACTACTTTTGAGGACTCTCCTTTTGCTGTAGCTAAAGAATAAGTAGATTTAATATCAAAATACACCTCTTTGGAGTTTAAAAATAACTCCCTAATTTCTGGAGGCATTTCAAATCTAAAATTATTTTCTATGTCTTCATCATCTAGTATACGTTCTACAAAATAATCTGGTGATCTAAAAATCGTTTGCCAATCTAAATTTGCTCCCCAAGCACCAAAACGATGACAATTATTTCCCAAATCTATTACATTAAATACAGATTTATTATTTAATATTCGAGATCCTCTACCAATCATTTGATAGTATAAAGTTAACGATTTTGTTGCTCTATTTAATATAATGGTATCGATTGTTGGCTCATCAAATCCAGTAGTTAATATACTTACTGAAGTTAATATAGCGTCGGGTGTTTCTTTAAACCATTTTATAATTTCTGCTCGTTGTTTCTTTGTAGCGGTATTATCTAAGTGTTTAATTGGAAGTCCTGCAGTACGGAATGTATAATAAACTTGGATTGAAGTATTAATACCATTATTAAATATCAATGTCTTTTTACCTTTGGAATGATTTAAATAGGCTTGTAACAAGTTGTCCATCATTACATTACTAGTGTATAGATCCTCGGAAGACTTTACTGTATAATCTCCATTAGATCCTACCTCCAAGCTAGTAAGTCCCATATTGTACTGGAATATTTCAGCTTTAGCCAAAAATTCGTTTTCAATTAAGTTTTCTATGGTTTCTCCAGAAATCAATTCGTCATAGTTATCCTTCATGGGTAAATTCTTATTCGAACTTAAAGGAGTAGCAGTAACCCCTAGAATAAAAGAATTATCAAAAAATTTAAAAAGCTTAATAAATGAATTATAATGTGCCTCGTCAATAATTACTAAACCTATATTTGATATGTCTAATATACCTTCATTTAAACGGTTGTTTAAAGTCTCAACCATAGCTACAAAACAGCTATAAGAAGCTTGATCATCAAGATTTGCAGTACTATTTACAACTTTATTGTTAACTCCAAAACTAGAAAGCATATCTGATGTTTGACGGCATAACTCCAAACGGTGAGTCATCACTAAAACTTTCTTATTATGATGTTTTAAATATTGCCTAACAATTTCAGAAAATATAACTGTTTTACCTCCACCAGTTGGTAATTGATATAATAAGTGGAAATCATCTGGAGCAGTTTCAAATTTTTCAAATATTTTAGAGATCGCTCCTTTTTGATAATCGTATAACTCTTTATCAGATTTTTTATCGTGTACAGTTTCCAATGGTATAATTATTAGTTTATTATTTATTTTTATTTCGCTTATTGAAATTTTTATCGCCCTTAGTTTTAGGTTTCTTATATTTCTTTTTTATGATTCTTTTGTAAGACCCACCTTTATTTATTTTATTGTTTTTCTCCTTCTTTTCATGAAAACCTTTTCCTTCACCTTCATTTTTTATAGGATTATATCCTTCTTTAAGTTTAGGTTGTTCCTCATAAGTGAGTTTTTTAGAAATTTCAATTTCTGAGGGAATTTCAATAATTGGAATTTGTATACCCATTAACGCTTCAATAGCCTCCTTACTTGGCTGTTCTGCAATTGTTGAAAACAATAAAGAAGTTCCTTCTTGTTCAGCTCTACCGGTACGACCAATGCGATGCATATAGTTTTCAGGATAGGCAGGAGTATCAAAATTTATTACATGTGAAATTAAATTTAAATCCAATCCACGAGCCATAATATCAGTGGTAACTAATACCCTTGTTTTTTCTTCATTAAAGTTTTCAATGGAACGAATTCTATAATTTTGTGTTTTGTTGGAATGGATTACAGCAACTTCAGAGCTAAAATAGCTCTCTAATTCCTCAAAGAGTAAATCTGCACTTTTTTTATTAGAAACAAATACTAAAGTTTTTCTGAAAACTTCTTTATCCTGGAGTAAATGTTTTAATAAATTGGCCTTTGTATAAAAATTAGGAACTGAATAACAATATTGTGAAATGTTATCTAAAGGTGTACCGCTTACAGCGATTGAAATTGTTGAAGGTGCTTGGAAAAAATCATGAATTAATTCATTTACATCAGCGGTCATAGTAGCAGAAAACATTACATTTTGTCGCCTAGCCGGTAACAGTTCAAAGATATTGATAAGTTGAAATCTAAAACCTAAGTCAAGCATAACATCTACTTCATCAATCACTAATTTTTTAACTGATTTTAATTGTAAAGTCCTACTTAAAACCAAATCATACAACCTACCTGGAGTTGCTACAATGATATCAGTTCCAAGGCCAACTACTTCTTTTTGGCGATTTATGTTAACTCCACCATAAACACCAATGACACGAACCGTCATAAATTTAGCAAATTTTTTAATCTCTTCAACAACTTGAATAACCAACTCTCTAGTCGGAACTATTACCAATACCCTCGGTTGTAATTGATTTGAAAAAGTAAGACCCTGAAGTATTGGTAACATATATGCAAAAGTTTTACCTGTACCTGTTTGGGCAATGCCTACCATGTCTTTTCCAGATTGAATAACAGGGAAAGATTTTAATTGTATTGGAGTAGGATTTTCATATCCTAATTCTTCAATTGCGAAATGCAATTGCTTTGATATTTTAAAACTTGAAAAAGATTCCATCCTAAAAAATTTTTCCAAAAGTACTACTTTAATAAGCATATTAAACTACATCTTTGGTTAGATGTTTTAATTGTAACTTTGTAAATCTAAAAAATAAAATAAATTGCATTCAAAAAATCTTCATAACGACGCCTATCAATTTGAAAAATTAATAAAAAGTCATCCAAAATTAGAACCTTTTGTTTTTGTAAATGATCATCAAACTCAAACGATAAATTTTTCATCTACTGATGCAGTATTACATTTAAATAAAGCATTATTAAAACATCATTATCAAGTTTCAGATTGGGATATTCCGACACATTATTTGTGTCCCCCCATCCCCGGAAGAGCAGATTATATTCATTATTTAGCTGATTTATTAGCAGAAAATAAATCTCCAAAAAACATTAAAGGACTCGATATTGGAATGGGAGCCAATTGTATATATCCCATTTTAGGAGCACAAATTTATCATTGGGATATGGTTGGTGCAGACATTGACTCTAATGCAATTACTTCTGCTAAAAAAAATATTAAAAGTTTAGAAAAATTAAAGAAACATATAGAAATTAGACAGCAATACAATAATGCTAATATATTTGAAGGAATAATTTCTCATAAAGAATATTTCGATTTCACAATGTGCAATCCACCTTTTCATTCTTCAAAAGAAGATGCCAGTAAAGGAACCTTAAAAAAATTAAGAAATCTGGAGAAAGATAACCAACCTTATCAAACAAAAAAAGATATCATTCTAAATTTCGGCGGACAAGCCAATGAACTTTGGTGTAACGGTGGAGAAGCATTATTTATAAAAAGAATGATTAAGCAAAGTATTGTTTATAAAAAACAAGTTGGTTGGTTTACAACCTTAGTTTCAAAAAAAGAAAACTTATCCAAAATATATAAACAATTAGACAAACTTAAAGTCAAACGAAAAACGATTAATATGACACAAGGCAGCAAGAAGAGTAGATTTGTTGCTTGGAAATTTTAATTAAATAAATTTAGCATTTAACAGCAATAAGCAAAATTTGAATAATAATAATTTTAGATTCCTTTAATTTAAGTCATGAAACGTATTTATAGCAAACATTGGCCAGATTATGAACTAATTGATGCTGGAGATAATAAAAAGTTAGAGCGTTGGGGAACTATTATTACCATTCGTCCTGATAGAAATGCTTATTTTAAACCAGTACTTTCTATAAATGAATGGAATCAAAGAGCACATTATGAGTTTATTGAATTAAGTGCTAATGGGGGAGCATGGAGTTCATTAAAAAAAAACTTTCCTATATCTAATGATCATGAAGTTCCAAATTGGCAAATTTCATTTAATAAATGTGTGTTTAACCTACGCTTAACAAAGTTTAAGCACCTTGGTATATTCCCTGAGCAACAGATAAATTGGGAGTTTATAAGTAATCATCTTTCAAATAACGCTAAGTTTTTAAATCTTTTTGCATATACTGGAGGAGCTTCTTTAATAGCAAATTCTAAAAATAGTGAGGTGTATCATTGCGACTCCGTAAAACAAATTATTACTTGGGCCAAAAACAATATGGAAAGTTCCAAACAAAAAGGAATTCATTGGGTTTTAGATGACGCTTTAAAGTTTGCAAAAAAAGAAGTTAAAAGGGGTAAAAAATATGATGGAATTATCATGGACCCACCAGCATTTGGAATAGGTATTAATAAAGAACGATGGAAAATAGAAACAAAATTTCCTGAACTGGTTGAAATAGCAAGTGAATTATTAAGTAAAAAAGGATTTTTAATTATTAATACCTATTCACCAAAACTAAAAGAAGAACTTATTAGAAATACAGTTCAAACTCATTTTTCGTCAAAAAATATAGACATTAAAAAACTTTCATTAAAAACAACAACCGGAAAGATATTAGAATATGGTGAGTTGACTAGAGTTTATTAATTAAACAATTACCTTTGCAATACATGAAAGCTGCAACTTTAAAAGAAGTAAAAACAGAACTAAATTACAAATCTCATAGCGAGTTATTAGAAATTTGCCTTCGTTTATCTCGCTTTAAGAAAGAAAACAAAGAACTATTGACTTATTTGTTATTTGAAATTTCAGATGAAGAAAAATACATCGAAAGTATCCAAAGAAAAATAGATCTTGAATTTGATTCTATAAATACAGACAGCTATTTTTACATGAGAAAAAGTATTCGAAAAATACTAAGACTTTTAAAAAAATACATTCGTTATTCACAAAACAAAGAAACTGAAGTTGAGCTCCTACTCTACTTTTCAAGGAAGTTAAAGCAATTTTCTCCATCTATATTTACGAGTAAAGCCTTGGCTAATTTGTTTCAAAGGAATATGGATTTTGTAGAAAAAAAGATTTCTTTACTACACGAAGATTTACAATATGATTATCAACAAGAGATTGATAGATTAACTAATAATTAAACAATTATGATATCCATATACCACAATCCTCGATGTAATAAATCAAGAACTTGTTGTTTAATGCTTGAAGATTTAAATCTACACCCAAACATAATAAACTATACCAAAGAGCTCTTTACCGAAGATACTTTATCAGAAGTAATTAGGTTATTAAAGATTAAACCAATAGAACTAGTTCGTAAAAATGAACCCGAATGGAAGGAACATTATAAGGGAAAAGAATTATCGAATACGGAAGTTATTAAAGCTATGGTAAAGTATCCAAAATTAATTGAACGACCAATAGTTGTAAATGGAAATAAAGCAGCTATCGGAAGACCTATAGAAGCTGTTCAAGCTATTTTACAATTAAATAGCATAAAAAAAGGGTCATGAAATAATCACAACCCTTTTTATTATAGGTGCTATTAAAATTTAATTCTTTTCTTTTCTTTTAGCTTCACGGCTTAATTTCCACCTTTCTAATAATGCACCACCAATCCAATATGGAAGGATAGATACTAAAAATATCATTAACCAAAAACCAATTGTTACAATAGTTAAAAATGCTAAGAAACCTAAGTATTGATCGAAATCAAACATAATAATGTATTTTTTTATAAGAGTCCAAAGATACTATGCTTTTTTGAAAAAAAACAATATATATTGTAAATTATTAACAGGAAATAAACAATTTTAGTTGAGTAAAATTAGTCATTTGCGTACCTTTGTAACTCTTCAAAAACGATATTATGAACTACAGAATTGAAAAAGATACTTTAGGAGATGTAAAAGTCCCTTCCGACAAACTCTGGGGTGCTCAAACAGAGCGGTCTCGTAATAATTTTAGAATTGGAGCCACAGCTTCAATGCCTTTAGAAATAGTATATGGATTTGCATATTTAAAAAAATCTGCTGCCTATAGCAATTGTGAATTAGGAGCTCTTTCAGAAGAAAAAAGAGACTTAATTGCTGCAGTTTGTGATGAAATATTGGCCGGAATGCATGACGATCAATTTCCATTAGTTATTTGGCAGACAGGTAGTGGTACTCAAAGCAATATGAATTTAAATGAAGTTATTGCAAACCGTGCCCATCAATTAGCTGGTAAGGTCGTCGGAGAAGGTGAAAAAACATTACTTCCTAATGACGATGTAAATATGTCTCAATCTTCTAATGATACTTTCCCTACTGGAATGCACATTGCTGCTTATAAAAAATTAATTGAAGTTACGATTCCAGGTGTTAAACAATTGCACAATACCTTATATAAAAAATCAAAAGACTTCAAAGACATAGTTAAAATTGGACGTACTCACTTAATGGATGCTACTCCAATTACTTTAGGACAAGAATTTAGTGGATATGCCTCGCAACTTGAACATGGAATTATCGCATTAGAAAACACCTTATCACATCTATCAGAATTGGCTTTAGGTGGAACAGCAGTAGGAACAGGTATAAATACTCCTAAGGGATATTCAGAAAATGTTGCCGCTTATATTGCGAAATTTACAAACTTACCCTTTATAACTGCTAAAAATAAATTTGAAGCATTAGCAGCTCAAGATGCTATTGTAGAGTCTCATGGTGCTTTAAAACAATTAGCGGTTTCTTTAAATAAAATTGCAAACGATATTCGATTGTTAGCTAGCGGACCTAGAAGCGGTATTGGTGAAATAACCATTCCTGCTAATGAGCCTGGCTCATCAATTATGCCCGGAAAAGTCAATCCTACTCAAGCGGAAGCAATAACAATGGTTTGTGCACAAGTAATCGGAAATGATATGGCTATTACTGTTGGAGGAATGCAAGGACATTACGAATTAAACGTATTTAAACCAGTTATGGCTGCTAACTTTTTACAATCTGCACAATTAATTGGTGATGCTTGTGTTTCATTTGATGTAAATTGTTTGGCTGGTGTTGAACCAAATCTTGAGATCATCAAAAAACAATTAAACAATTCGTTAATGTTAGTAACATCACTGAATACTAGGATTGGTTATTATAAAGCTGCAGAAATAGCTAATACAGCTCATAAAAATGGTACTACATTAAAGTTAGAAGCAGTTAGATTAGGTTATGTTACTGAAGAAGAATTTGATTTATGGGTAAAACCTGAAGATATGGTAGGAAACTAGTATTTATATTAGGTATTCTAATATATTTAAAAATGGCTGTTTGTTAAGACAGTCATTTTTTTTATGAAATAATATCGATTAAATGCATATTTAATAGTTAAAGTGTAATTATTTTGTATATTGCGAATCCTAAACGATTAAACCTACTTATTATGAAACTGCGATTATATCAAAAGTTTTTATTTCTTTTTATTTTATTATTTATATTTAATAATACAATTTATGCCATAAATCCTTCACAGGAAAAAGAAGTTAAAACTGTTAATTTTCAATACCTTAATGGCTCAAATCAAGTAAATCAAATATTTGATTCTAACAAATTGAATAAGATAAATTATTCGATTAATAACATTGGTATTAAAGGTGTTTATAATTATTATTCTGACTTTTCTAGCTTTGGAGGTTTGCCAATTGTAGAAGAAAATTCCTACAAATATGATAATCAAAAAGAAATTGTATCCAATACATTAGTAACTCCAATCCAATATCAAGGGAATTTATTAAACCAAGGATTATTTTATGGATTTGCTTTAACTATTGTACTACTAAATTTATTATACTTTTTTGTATTTGATGAAATTCTATTTTTGAAATTCTCCGCTACTGTAGCTGGTTTAGTTATTGCATTATTTTTTGCAGAAGGTTTATTTCCATTAATTGGAATTGAAAGACTACCACAAAACCATATAATACAAACTACATTGTTGTTGTTAGCAATTGGATTACATAGTTTATTTACAGATAAATATCTAACTATAAAAGATTATTTCCCAAAATTAAGTCAGATTTCTTTGGTATCGTTTGGTGTTGCATTTTTATTATTAATAAGTTCATGGGTTAATTTTAATCCAACCTTAACTAGTATTGTAAATATTATTTTGTTCAGTGTATTGAGTTTTTATTTTATAGCTGGAGTATTATTATTTAGTAAAAATAATTATGTTAAAATTTATGTTTTAGGAACCTTTATTCCTCTATTGTTTTACATAGATTATTTTTTATTAAAACCATTGAGTATCGATTTTCTATTTACAGAAGCAATCCATCTAAAGTTGGCAACCTTATTCGAGGTGTTAATTCTATCCTATGCTATTATGTATCGAATGCAAGCTGTTAAAGATGAAAGTGAAATAAGACAAACTGAAATGCAAATATTTCTTGAAGGACAAGATGTTGTAACAAGAAACCATGTAGAAAAAATGGTAGAAGATGTGTATTTAGAAAACTTAATTATGCAATATGATTTAAATGGTATTGAAATAAAGTTATTGCAATACATTTCTGAAGGAAAAGCAAATAAAAAAATTGCGAATAAACTTAAAATTAAAGAAAATGATGTTGTTGATTACACTAAAGATTTATACGAAAAACTTCAAATTAGTGAACATATAGAAGACGACTATAATCTTTTAGAAAATCAACCAGATTTCATTTACAACTAACATTTACTATTATTTATATAATACACAACAATAAAAATATCACAAAAATAATTTAATTATGAAAAAAATAATTTTCTGTACAATAGCCTTAATGTCGGCGAATATAAATTTTGCTCAATCTAATTTCAGTGAAATCAACCAAATTGGATTAGCAAATGACACTTACGTAGAGCAATTAGGAGCAACTAACCGATCTATTGTTTATCAGGACGGATCAAATAATTTTTCTAATCTAGTCCAGTTAGGTGTTTCTAACCTATCAAATTTAGAACAAATTGGAAGCGCAAATGTTAGTACTGTAAATCAAAATGGGTCGACTAATGTTTCTAATATAGTTCAATTAGGGACTGTCAATATATCCAATTTAGAACAAGTTGGAACTAGAAATATTAACACTGTAAATCAAGATGGTAATGCTAATGAATCTGAAGTTATACAAGTAGGAATGGACAATACAAGTGATGTTACACAAGAAGAAGCTAACAATACTAACTTTATTAATCAACTTGGAAATGATAATTCAAGTACTGTTGATCAATATGGGAGTTCTAATGGAAGCTTAGCCATTCAAAATGGTAATAAAAATAATTCTAGTGTTGAACAATTTGGAGATTTTAATAGTAATGATCTTCTTCAATTCGGAAACTCAAACGAAAGTTTAATAGCTCAAATAGGAAATCGTAATACATCTATTACCAACCAGAATGGAACCACAAATGGAAGTTTTGTTTCTCAGTTTGGTAATGATAATTACAGTATGGTTTCACAACTTGGTAATTCTAACGGAAGTGTTGTTGTTCAAAATAGTAATTTAAATAACTACCAATAGTATTGTTTTACGATTAGATAATGAACTTGAAACAATAATTATAAATATGGATCATAGATAATTAATCCATAGAAGAGGTGAATTTTATGTTGCATATACTGCCTTATTTTATTTAATGATAAAAATCACTATCCCTTAATAAGGATAAACTTTTTTTAAGCTTCACCTTATTTTATAAAATACTTTTTGTAATTGATAAATGCTGCTGCACTCAAAACAAAAACAAAAGCTATAAAATACCAAACAAAACTCGGAGTAATTGGTACATCACCACTTGCATAAGAATGCAATCCTGTTAAATAAAAGTTTACACCAAAATAGGTCATCATAATAGATGCATAGGCCACTACAGAAGCAAAGTTGAAAGTCCATTTACCTCTTAAACCCGGTACTAAATGCATGTGAATTACAAAAGCATAAATCATAATACTAATCAATGCCCAAGTTTCTTTAGGGTCCCAGCCCCAATATCGTCCCCAGCTTTCATTAGCCCATTGACCCCCTAAAAAATTTCCTATAGTAAGCATAACTAATCCCACTGTTAAAGCCATTTCAGTAATAATTGAAAGCTCTTTAATATTTAATTTCATTTTTTTGAAATTATTTTTATTGGTAAGAACCATTAAAAGTAACGAAGTCAATCCTAAAATCATACCCAATGTAAGAGGGCCATAACTACCTACTATAACTGCAACGTGAATCATTAACCAGTAACTATCTAAAACAGGCTGTAAATTAGAAATAGCAGGGTCTATCCAGTTTTCATGAGCTACCCATAATATAATGGCTGCGACAAATGCGGTAGATGCAATGGTTAAATGACTTTTTTTACCCAAAGCCAAACCAAAAAATACGGTAGCCCAACCTACGTAAATAATAGATTCATACGCATCACTCCATGGAGCATGTCCACTTATATACCATCTGGCTATTAATCCTAATGTAAGCAAAACAAATAAGATCCAAATGGAGAATTTAAAAAATTTAACAATAGTATTAATATTTTTGTTTTCGTTAAAAATTTGAAGAATTATAAAAACAAACATTAGCATTCCAACCATTGCAAAATATTTGTACAATCGATTAAATATATCCACTTTGTTGTATAATACTTCAGCATTTATTTTATTCTCTGAAGGCATCACACTTGCCCCAAAATTATTCTGAAACTTTGTAATTCCTTTTAATAAATCGTCTGCAGTATTGTAATTCCCACTTTTTCTAGCTTCTCGCAATGTTTCAAAGTAATAAGGAAGTATATTTTTAGCAATTGCTGAATCCTTTTTACTATAATTTACCTCTGTCAATTCTGGATAGGAAACCCAACGGTTGTTTTCATCGTCCTGAATTGGAAAAATTTTAAACATACTACCACTTAGCGCTTGATTTAATAAGTAAAAGTTTTCATATGCTTTCATGAAATCTTTTTGAAACTGATTTTTATTGGTAGTTTTTGATGCTTCTTCAATATAAGGTCCTAATTTATTATTTCCATTTTCAGCTATTAAATCCATTAATGAGAAACGACTAGTGCCTTTTTTAATGCCTATGATTTCTCTAATACTATCATTCTGCCACTTTAAAGACATGATAGGTACCTCCAGCCATAATCTAGGAAATTCAACCATTGAAACAAAAACTTGATTCGCATCAAGTCCTTCATATGAGTTTTTTCTACTTATCTTTCTTAATAATTCACTAGCAAAAGTATTTACTGGTTTCATTCTACCATCATCTTGAATCACCAAATGTCCAAACTTAGCTGCATGTTCTTTACTAACTGCATTTGCAACAATAATTGAATCTAACTTTTCTTTTGAAATTTTAGTCCTATGTGAATTTTCATTTTGTGTAAACCCAGTAAAAGAAATTAAAACCAAGAGCATGGTAATTAATGTTGTTTTTTTCTTTTTTACTTTTTCAAGCATTCTTTTTAAATCTGAAAAACGAGTGTTTTTATCAAATAAAATAGCCATTAAACCCAAGTATAATAGTGTATAACCAATATAAGTAATCCAAGTTCCCCAAAAATCATGGTTAACTGAAAGTATGGTTCCTTTTTCATCTCCATCAAAAGAAGATTGAAATAAACGATAGCCTTGTTCGTCTAATATGTTGTTCATAAATATATCGTAATCATAGAATTCTGTATCACTTTTATTTACAGTAACCTTACTTTTAAACGCTGAATAATTTTTTAGAGTCCCCGGATATTTATCAGCTATAAAATCATTTAATGTGATACTAAATGGAAGTTTATATTCTTTTGAACCATAAGCTAAATAAATCTTTAGTCCAGCTAATTCTGTAACTACTGGACTTTTAGTTACTCCTTGTCCACCAAGCACATAAACTGTTTTAGATTCACCATTTGAAATAATTTCAAAAGTAACAGCACTCATATTAGTGGGTTCATCTTTAGGAGCTTTAACAATACCAAAATCACCTGGCATCACAGGATCAGGTATTACAAATGACATGTTTGCAACCTGGTAAAGAGATCGTAAATTTAAAGGCTGAATCGAGTCGCTTAATAATTCACCTTTCTTTTTATCAGCCATGCGCATCCATTCGCCTTCAAAGGGAGAATCAATTGAATAGACTCCGTCATTATACACTAGGTTGATAGCTCCTTCGGTTTGGCTATTAAAGGAAAATAATATATTATGAATATTTAAAACCTCTCCTTCTCCTATCCAATGATCATGACGTTCTCCATCACTGGCCTCTACTAACTTTAAATAATTTTTACCTCCTTCAGCAGGAACAACACTTTCTTTGGCATTATTTATATAATCTTTATATTTAATGGTTACTTCTTGACCATTATAATCGGTATTTATTTCAAAATAGTTATTTAATTTCTCAGATAACCTTACAAGAATTGGTGATATAGTTCGTCTTTGCTGAACACCACCAACTTCATAATCTCCATCTATAAAAGTTGTTATATAAGCATCTGAAGAAAGCATGGTATTTTCAGTAGCACCCTCACGAATATGCATCACACCTTCAAAACTTATGTATCTGGTAATAAAAGCGCCTATAATGATTAAAATAAATGCTAAATGCAGTGTTAATGTTGCCCATTTCTCTTTTCTAAATAACCGATACTTACGAATATTGCCTATAAAATTAATCATAAACAATACCATTATTGCTTCAAACCACCAAGCATTATAAACCAACTCTCTCGTGTAAGGCGTAGGAGAAGTTTCAGCAGATGCATCTAAAAATGTTCCTGTTGCCATTGCAGCTGCAAAAACAATAAATAAAACAGCAGTTAAACGTGTAGAAAAAAGAACAGAAAATATTTTCTTTATCATGAAG
>Ga0115564_10003535_pt1 | contig 12990 bp, 14 predicted proteins | sample COGITO_mtgs_1105_7_FD_88680 | JGI IMG/M metagenome (GOLD analysis project Ga0115564, IMG submission 88680) | Pelagic marine microbial communities from North Sea - COGITO_mtgs_110523 | ecosystem: Environmental > Aquatic > Marine > Epipelagic | place: Germany:Helgoland, sampling site Kabeltonne...
AGCGCGGCAGCCATGAGCTTGAGCACGCTATTCTTCGCCCCGGTGAGGCGTACCTCGCCCACCAAGCGGGCACCGCCGACGATTTCCCAGGACTCCACCGGGCCATGCTAGGCGTAGGGGCCTAGGGTCGTCACCATGGTCAACCTCACACGCATCTATACCCGCACCGGCGACGACGGCACCACGGCGCTTGGTGACATGTCGCGGACGTTGAAAACCGATGCTCGATTGCGCGCCTATGCCGACGTGGACGAGGCCAACAGTTCGATCGGAGTGGCACTGGCCCTGGGTGATTTGACCGGGGCCGTACACGGGTTGCTGACCGGTGTACAAAATGACCTATTCGATGTGGGCGCAGACCTATGCACACCCATCACACCCGATCCCAAATATCCGCCACTGCGCATCACCGCCGACTACATCACCAGACTGGAAAAGGCTTGCGACGCCTACAATGAGGATCTGCCAGCGCTGCGGTCCTTCATCCTGCCCGGCGGTAGCGCTGGGGCAGCCTTGCTGCACGTCGCCCGCACGGTTGCGCGACGAGCCGAACGCACGACCTGGGAGGCCATCGCTGAGCACGGCGACAGCATTAATCCGCTGACAGCGGCCTACCTGAACCGTTTGTCAGATCTGTTGTTTATTCTCGCGCGCAGCGCGAATGGAGCCAGCGGTGACGTGCTGTGGCAGCCCGGGGCGTCGTCGACCGACTAGCTAGCGGTTGGGTCCCATCGCAACGTTGAGACGAGTTTCCGCACGCTTGGCAGCTCCAGCCTCGGCCGAATCCTCTGCACCGGCCTTGGTGGCCCGATCCAGGGCTGCCTTTGCCCGCTCAACATCAATGTCCGCCGCCATTTCCGCGGCTTCCGCGATCACGTTGACCCGGTTGGAATCCACCGAGAAGAAGCCACCGTGCACGGCCACCAGGGTTTTAGTGCCATCCGGGGACTCGATCTTCAACGGTGCCTCAACGAGTAGCGCCAGCACCGGCTCATGGCCGGGCAGAATGCCGATTTCGCCCTCGGGGGTCTTGGCGACCACCGACTTGGCCGGGCCCTCCCAAATCGCACGCTCGGCCGACACGACGGCCACGGTGAGTTCAGCCACAGTTCAGGACTCCTTGGCCAATTCGGCGGCCTTGCGCTCGACATCTTCGATACCACCGCACATGAAGAAGGCAGCCTCGGGTATGTGGTCATACTCGCCCTTGCACAGCGCGTCGAAGGAGGAGATGGTCTCGTTAATCGGCACGAACGAGCCGGGCTGACCGGTGAACGCCTCGGCAACGAACATGTTCTGGCTCAGGAACCGCTGGATGCGTCGAGCGCGACCCACGATGATCTTGTCCTCTTCAGACAACTCATCAATGCCGAGGATGGCGATGATGTCTTGGAGGTCCTTGGAGCGCTGCAAGATTTCCTTGACGCGTGCGGCCACCCGGTAGTGCTCCTCGCCAATGTAGCGCGGATCCAAAATGCGTGACGTTGAGTCCAGAGGATCGACCGCGGGATAGATGCCGATTTCTGAAATCGGTCGGGAGAGCACCGTGGTGGCGTCAAGGTGGGCGAACGTCGTGGCCGGTGCTGGGTCGGTGAGGTCATCGGCGGGAACATAGATGGCCTGCAGCGATGTGATGGAGTGCCCGCGCGTGGAGGTGATGCGCTCCTGGAGCTGGCCCATTTCGTCAGCCAGTGTGGGCTGGTAACCCACCGCAGAAGGCATCCGGCCAAGCAGGGTCGACACCTCAGAGCCGGCCTGGGTGAAACGGAAAATGTTGTCGATGAACAACAGCACGTCCTGCTTTTGCACATCGCGGAAGTACTCCGCCATCGTGAGCGCGGTCAAGGCAACGCGAAGGCGGGTGCCGGGGGGCTCATCCATCTGCCCAAAGACCAGGGCGGTCTTTTCGATCACGCCAGACTCGGTCATCTCCAGGAACAGGTCGTTACCCTCACGGGTACGCTCCCCCACTCCGGCGAACACCGAGACACCGCCAAAGTTTTCCGCAACGCGGTAAATCATTTCCTGGATCAGTACGGTCTTGCCCACACCGGCGCCACCGAACAGACCAATTTTGCCGCCCTTGACGTAGGGGGTGAGCAGGTCAATCACCTTGATGCCGGTATCGAAGACCTCAGTCTTTGCTTCCAACTGATCAAAGGCCGGTGCCTGGCGGTGAATGCTCCACCTCTCCTTGATGTCCAGACTTGCCTCGGGCACGTCGAGAGGTACACCGAGGGTGTTCCACACGTGGCCTTTCGTGACATCGCCAACCGGCACCATGATGGGGGAACCCGTGTCCTGCACCGGTGCTCCACGCACAAGGCCGTCGGTGGGCTGCATCGAGATAGCGCGCACCATGTTGTCGCCGATGTGCTGGGCAACCTCAAGGGTCAGCATGAAACTGCCACCGCCCTCTTCGCCCTCATCGAAACTGACGTGGGTTGTCAACGCATTGAACAGCTCCGGCATGCCCTCCGCGGGGAACTCCACGTCAACCACCGGGCCGGTGACGCGAGCAACGCGCCCCACAGCCGGAGTCTTGGAGTCTTGCTCGGCCGAGATGTCGGTCGTGGCAGTCATGGTGTGGTTCTCCTTTATCGCAAAGAATGGTGCGTAACAGTTCGTCGTGAATGTGCGTTGACCGCAGAAGGTGGCTAGGCCGAAGACAGCGCGTCTGCGCCGCCGACGATCTCGCTAATCTCCTGGGTAATTTCAGCCTGGCGTGCTTGATTGGCTTGCCGGGTCAGCGTACGGATGAGTTCTTCGGCGTTGTCCGTTGCCGACTTCATCGCCCGACGCCGTGCCGCATGTTCACTAGCGGCCGACATGAGCAGTGCGTTGTACACGGCGTGATCGACATAGCGCGGCAGGAGCGCGTCGAGCACAGCCTCAGGACCGGGTTCAAACTCATACAGTGGGAACGGCGTGGTGTCCTCGTTCGACGTGTCCACAACCTCGTCGACGACCTCCAACGGCAAAATACGCCGGACCCGTGACTCCTGCTGAGCCATGTTCTTGAACTGGGTGTAGACGACGTGAATCTCATCAACGCCGCCAGATTCGGTGGGTTCGAGAAAGCGCTGCAATAGATCGGCGCCGATTCTGCGGGCATCGTCATAGGTGGGTTGATCAGAGAACCCGATGTACTCCCCACCCATGGCCCGACCACGAAACTTGTAAAACCCCACCCCCTTGCGGCCCACAACGTAGGGAACGACCTCTAGGCCCTTGTCATTGAGGGTGCGAGTGAGCCCCTCGGCCTCCTTGATGGCGTTCGATGAATAGGCACCGGCCAGACCTCGATCTGCCGTGACCACGAGCACTGCGGCCCGGACCTGACTGTGCGCCGCGGATGTCAGCGGATGCTTTGACACATCCGTGGCATGCGAGGCGGCTGCGGAGATGGCGTCCAATAGCTGGGTGAGGTAGGGCATGGAGGCATTCAAGCGCCCCTGGGCCTTGATGATTCGTGATGAAGCGATGAGTTCCATCGCCTTGGTGATCTTCTTGGTCGCCTGCACCGAACGAATTCGTCGTCGGTACACGCGCAGTTGTGCGCCCATGTCAGCCCTCCCTCATTTGCTCAAGCACCTAAAACTAGGCGCGCTTTTTGACGGTGATCTGGGTCGGATCAATCTCTTCTTCATCCAGCGCCGCCACCGGTTCATCCTTCACGAGCATGTCACCACTGCTTGTGGTGAACTGCCGCTTGAAGGTCTTCATGGCCGCATCCAACTCCGACACCGTGTCGTCGTTGAGATCAGTGGTGGTCCGGATAGTGTCAAAGATCGCCGGCTTATCGCGGCTGATGAAGTCGGAGAACTCCGCGTCAAAGCGACGAATGTCTTCCACCGGAACTTCATCGAGGCGACCCGTGGTGCCCGCCCACACCGACACAACCTCTCGCTCCATCGGCTGCGGTGCGTACTGGGGCTGCTTCAGCAACTCAACGAGGCGTGTACCGCGGGCGAGCTGCGCCTTCGATGCTGAATCCAGGTCTGAACCGAAGGCGGCGAAAGCCTCTAGCTCACGGAACTGGGCCAGGTTCAGGCGAAGCGGGCCGGCTACCTTGCGCATCGCCTTGGGCTGGGCTGAGCCACCCACGCGAGACACCGAGATGCCGACGTTGATGGCGGGGCGAACACCGGAGTTGAACAGGTCAGACTCCAGGAAGCACTGGCCATCGGTAATGGAGATGACGTTGGTAGGAATGAACGCCGAGACGTCGTTGGCCTTGGTTTCAATGATCGGCAGTCCGGTCATTGACCCACCGCCGAGCTCCTCAGACAGTTTTGCGCAACGCTCCAGGAGGCGTGAGTGCAAATAGAACACGTCACCGGGGTATGCCTCGCGACCCGGCGGGCGTCGCAGCAGCAGGGACACGGCGCGGTACGCCTCAGCTTGCTTGCTCAGGTCATCAAACACAATGAGGACATGCTTGCCGTTGTACATCCAGTGCTGACCGATCGCTGAACCCGTGTAGGGCGCCAGGTACTTAAAGCCGGCCGGGTCGGATGCGGGGGCGGCAACAATGGTCGTGTACTCCATCGCGCCGTTTTCTTCCAAGGCGCCGCGAACTGCAGCGATGGTCGAACCCTTCTGCCCGATGGCTACATAGATGCAGCGCACCTGCTTGTCCGGGTCACCCGATTCCCAGTTGGCTCGCTGGTTAATGATCGTGTCGATGCAGACCGCAGTCTTGCCAGTCTGGCGGTCACCGATGATGAGCTGGCGTTGGCCGCGACCGATGGCGGTCATGGCGTCGATGGCCTTGATACCGGTGGCCAGCGGTTCTTTCACCGGCTGGCGTTGCACAACGGTGGGTGCCTGCAGTTCTAGGGCACGGCGCGTTTCGGCTTCGATGGGGCCCTTGCCGTCAATGGGCATACCCAACGGGTCAACCACGCGACTCAAATAAGCATCACCGACCGGTACCGACAACACCTCACCCGTTCGACGCACCGGCTGGCCCTCTTCAATGGCTGAGCCATCACCGAGCAGCACCACGCCGATCTCGTGGATGTCGAGGTTGAGGGCTAGGCCCAACAGGCCGCCTTCGAACTCAAGCAACTCGTTGGTCATCGCCGAGTGCAGGCCTTCAACGCGGGCAATTCCGTCGCCGGCCTGCGTGACACGGCCCACTTCTTCGCGGGCCGTGGTCGGCGAGTACGCCTCGACGTTTCGCTCGATCGCATTCCGGATTTCCTCCGGGCGGATCGTTAGCTCCGTCATGGTGCCTGCTCTCTTTCGTCGGGCTGACCCGGTCGGTCAGCACTGGTAGCCAATGAACTTTGTCGTGGAGCGGTGATTACATCTGTGCCGTATGAAACGTTATGCCGTACCCAAAACAACGCGACGCGCTTGATCGAGCCGCGCCGCAACCGTTCCGTCAATAATCTCATCTCCCAGCGCCACGTGGACCCCGCCGAGGACGGTGGGGTCGATCGCGACGTTGAGCCGAACCTCATGACCGCTGATTTCGCTGAGCACCGCAGACAAGCGCTGATGCTGCTCTGGCTGGAGCGGCGCTGCCACCCGAACCTCAGCAACCATGCGCTGACGTTGGGCCGCAGCCAGACCCATCAAAGCCTCAATCGCTGAATCCAGCCGGCGCCCGTGTAGGTGGCTTACCGTGAACGCCAGTACCTCGCGGGTGGTGTCGGTTGTTCGATCTGCAAGGAGAGTCTCCACAATGGCTGCCTTCTGCGCCGTCACCACCGAGGGGTCGGTGAGCGCCATCTGCAGTTCCGAGGACGCATCTACCGCTCGAGAGAACCGGAAGAGTTCCTCCTCCGTTGCATCCAAAGTGGCACCAGCATCGGCGCGCGCAAAGGCAGCCTGGGCCGCTAATGACTCAATCGCTGTCACTAGGTCGGCTGCATCAGACCAACGAAGGGCTACTGCCTGGGTCGCGAGATCCAGTGCGGGAGGGGAGATCCGGTTGGTGAGCAGCGAATCAATCAGGGCCCGGCGCGCCGGCGCCGTAGTGCCAGAATCTGCCAGTGCAGATCGCAGCGGTTTGTCCCGACCGAGAAGATCGGCAACCGCATACAGTTGGCCGGCCAACCCTGCGTCGACTCCCTCCGCCGCACGGTCTGCAACAACCGCGGTCAAGGTAGCCAGTGATTGCCTGCTCGCTCCGAGCATCAGGCCTTCGCCTCCCGCGCGGACTGCTCGAGGGAGTCAAGGAAATCATCGACCGTGGCGCGCACCCGAGCGTCATCGGCCAGTCCCTGTCCCACGATTTTCGTTGCCAGTGTCAGTGCCATATCGCCCACCTGACGCGTCAGGGCAGCCGTGGCCTGTGCACGCTCGGCAGCTAACTGTGCCTCGGCTGCTGCAGTGACAGTCGCCGCCGCAGCACGTGCCTCGGTTCGAGCCTCATCCACGATGGCTGTTCGATCAGACTGAGCCTGGGTTCGGATGGCAGCTGCCTCTTCCCGAGCCTGCGCCAAAGCAGCACGGTACTCATCGCGGGCCTTCTCGGCATCGGCCTGAGCGGCCTCAGCGCGCTCAATGCCACCCTCAATGGCGTTGGTTCGCTCTTCTAGAGCTGCCTTGATGCGCGGCAGTGCCACCTTGGCCAACACCCCGAATACAACGAGGAATCCGAAGATTCCGACGATGAGTTCGTCAATGGGCACCGCCAAGACGCTGGGCATTGGTTCGTTCTCCCCAGCGGCAATCAATAGGCCCTGCGACAACGTCGACATGGTCCCTCCGGTCTCAGACGCGATAAATTATGCGGTGGAATGAAAAGTGACGAGCCAGTTACGCGGGCATTCCGGCGCCGAAGACGAATGGCGCAACGAAACCGATCAGTGCCAGCGCTTCAGCAAGTGCGAAGCCGAGCAGCATGTTTTGGCGAATGACACCGTAGGCCTCGGGCTGACGGGCAATGGCTTGTACGCCCTGACCGAAGATGATGCCGATGCCGATGCCGGGGCCGATCGCGGCGAGACCGAAACCGACTGAGCCGATCGAACCGTAGATCGTGGCGAGGAGCTCCATGTCCTTGTCTTCCTTCGTGTAGATGTGCCGACGGTCTGCTCCGCCGGACGGGGTGCGTAGTGCGGTTATGTACTTATCAGTACCGATTTGCATCGGTTCCGTCGTGCTTCATTTCTCCGCGCACCCAGGGTGTTGGGAAAAATGAAAAATTAGTGTTCTGCGTGCAGTGCACCACCGATATAAACAGCGGTGAGCAGGGTGAAGATGTAGGCCTGCAGTGCTTGGATCAGCAACTCGAATCCGGTTATCGCTACCGCGACGGCCACCGACGCAACAGATCCGAGCACTCCGACGACGGTGAACGTGAGCAGGTAGAACGACGCGAGGCTAAACGTGGCGAGGAGTAGGTGGCCGGCGAACATGTTGGCGAAGAGTCGAACCGCGTGCGTAAATGGCCGCACGATGATGTTAGACAAGAACTCGATCGGGCCGAGCAAAATCAACATGGGTTTGGGTACCCCGGGCGGAAAGAGCATGCCCTTGAAGAAACCGACAAAACCCTGCCGATAAATGCCCAACGGCAGCCAGGTCAGGTACACGATGAGGGCAAATGCCACCGGAATGGCGAACACACTGGTGGCGGGGAAGTTCACGAAGGGCATCACACCCATGAAATTTAAGATCCAGACGAGGAAAAAGAATGAGAAAAGGAACGGCACAAACTTGTCGCCGTCTTTACCAATCACCTCTCGGGCGATCCCATCGCGCACAAACAAGTAACCCATCTCACCCACGTTTTGGGATCCGCGCGGCACCACCTTGGGTCGACGAAAAGCCCAGAGGAAGAACGCGAGCACGATCACCACGCCGAGGATTACCAGAATGGTGACCTTATTGAACCCAAAAGTCATGCCCAAAATCTCAACAGACGCCAAATCGTCAAAGAAGAAGATTCCGGTGTCCGGAGCCGGGAACCCGCAGGGGTTCGCAGCATTTTCGAACTTACAGTCCAGGCTGCCGGCAGCGACGACCGTCGACAGGGCGGAATCAGCGGCCACGGCGTACCTCCTGGCCTGTCTGTTGACCAGCGTGGGTCACTGCCGCTCCCTTGCGAAGTATCGACGGCCCCTCAGGCATGGCCTCAAGTCGACGGTAAATGAGAAATATCGCGAGAAACATACCGATAAGCGCTCCGCCGGCGATCAGGAGGGGGCGATTAGGTAGCCACAGCGAAAGCAGCCAACCGATTCCGGCGTACAGGGCGATGCCGGTCAGGAGATGACTCACAATGATCCAGGCAGAATTTGCCGTGTCCCAGCCGGGGTTTTGCTCATCGGCCGGGGCGGTTCTATCAACCTTGATGGCCGGAACGAGTGATTCAGGCTTGCGAATCATTGGTTGGGTCCACTCCCCGGTTCGATGGTCAATACCTTGCTGCGGGCGAAGACAAACACTTCCACGAAAGTCCAGGTCAACGTACAGGCCACGATTGTTCCGGCGAACACCTGGTTGTTAAAGAACGTGGTTCCTTGAAAAATGATGAGGAGAATGAACAGCACACCGACCTTGGTGAGATAAATCAGCAGGGCCACGGAGAGTGCAATCTGCGGGTTATTCCGCAGGACGTAACCCAAGACACCCTGCCCCACACTAAAAAATGCGATCACGATTGCGGTACCTATGAGGCCAGCCCACACGCCGGATGCCCCAGCCACCAATAGACCGATCACCGTGCCAGCCGCACCCACGGCCACGCTGGCAGGTATGGCGCTCCGCAGGACGCGGGCGTCGATCGAGGCCATCTGAGGTCTCCTTGGCAGCGGACGCAATTATTGGGTCGGTCACCGCAAAGATGCGCGACCGAAGCACTTCTATGCAGGCTACCGACATGCCGAGATCGGCTTTGCTAGGGGTCCGTTCCCGTGCGGGTGGTGGCATTGCTAGCGACGCGCGCACGAGCAATGCGGGGACGCATGGCAGCGTAGGTGAGTCCGGCCAATCCCACCACCAGAATCAGCACGCCGTACACCACCGGGACGAAAGCCAGTGCCACTGCCGTGCCGGCGATCACAGCGGTCAGGCCATACATCAACGCCACCGCGCGCCGCTGCGAATGACCAACCTCGAGCAGTCGGTGATGCATGTGCTGCTTATCCGGAGCAAAGGGCGACCGTCCCCGGCGAGTACGCCGAAGGACAGCAAGACCGAGGTCGAGGAGTGGAACGGCCATCACTGCAACGGGTAGCAGAATCGGCAGCAGCGCCGGCAGCAATGTTCCGCCCTCGATAGCGCTGGGATCTACCTGGCCAGAAAGAGTGATGATGCCCGCGGCCAACAGCAGCCCAAGCATCATCGAGCCGGTATCGCCCATGAACACTCGAGCCGGGAACAGATTGTGGGGCAGGAACCCCAGACACATACCGGCCAGCAGCGCAGACACCAAGGTGGCCATCGTGGCACGTTCGAAGCCCACCTCAACGGATAGCAGGTACGAGTAGGCAAAGAACGCAATCGCGGCCACCGCGACAATGCCGGCCGCCAACCCATCGAGCCCATCGACCATGTTGATGGCGTTGATACACACCAACACCACCAGCACCGTGAGCAACACACTCGTTACCGGGTCGAGTACCAAGGTGCCGCCGATGGGTAGCCAAATGACGGTGATGCCCTGCAGCGCCATCACCGAAGCGGCCAGCACCTGCCCCGCTAGCTTCGTTGGCGCTGCCAAGCCCCAGCGATCATCGATCAGGCCCAGGGCAACAATGATCGCTACGCCGCTGAGCAGCGCGAGCGGTACCCCTGCGCCATCTTCAAATACCGCACTCATCAGCGGAAGCTTGCTAGCCAGCAGTAACCCGGCCAGCAAGCCGGCGCACATCGCCAGGCCGCCTAGCCGGGGGGTTGGCGTGTCGTGCACATCTCGATCGCGTACCGCTGCCATGGCCCCCCAGCGTCGCGCAAACACTCGCGCTAATGGCGCCGTTAAGTACGTGACCGCCGCAGCGGCCATAAGGCAAAGGAGATATTCGCGCATGATCCTGCTGTGGGCGAAAAGCCCTAGACCGTGGCCTTCGTCTCGGCATAGGCCGGGAAGGCCGCGACAAGATCGCTCACACCCTCGGCAACCTGCGCCGTGGCGCCCGGGTCAACCACCGCGCGATAAATGAGTTCGGCAACCTGTGGCATTTGTTCTTCACGCATACCCTGAGTGGTGATGGACGGAGTGCCCACTCGAATTCCCGAAGCAATCGCTGGTGGTTGCGGATCATAGGGAATTGCGTTCTTATTCAATGTGATTCGTGCCGCATCACAGCTCACTTCGGCCTCGGCTCCGGTCACATCAAGGGATCGGAGATCTAGCAGGGCAAGGTGCGTATCCGTGCCACCGCTCACCGGACGCATACCGCGTTCGTTCAAGGCTGCGCTCAAGGCCTGCGCATTTCGGACGACCGTGGCCGCGTAATCTTGAAACTCAGCCGTCGCCGCTTCTTTCAGCGCAACCGCTTTGGCGGCCACGGCATGCATGAGCGGGCCACCCTGCATCATCGGAAACACCGCTTTATCAATGGCTGCGGCATGTTCTTGCTTACACAAAATCATGCCACCGCGCGGGCCACGAAGCACCTTGTGAGTCGTGAAGGTCACCACATCGGCGTAGGGAACTGGGCTTGGAATGGCCTGGCCCGCAACGAGACCGATGAAGTGTGCCGCATCGACCATGAGGATGGCGCCTACTTCGTCGGCGATCTGACGGAAGGCCGCGAAGTCGATGAGTCGTGGGTAAGCCGTAGCACCGGCGATAATCATGCGAGGCCGATGATTGAGCGCGAGTGTTCGAACCTCGTCGTAGTCGATCAGTTCGGTATCGGGTCGAACTCCGTAGGAAGCAATGTCAAACCACTTGCCCGAAAAATTGACCTTGGACCCGTGCGTGAGGTGACCACCGTGAGGCAAGCTCATCGCCAGAACTGTTTCACCTGGCTTTACGAAGGCCCCGTATGCAGCAATGTTGGCGCTGGCCCCGCTATGGGGTTGCAGGTTGGCGTGTTCAGCGCCGAAAAGTTCTTTTGCCCGGTCGATGCCGATAATTTCAGCACGGTCCACCTCGGCGCAGCCGCCGTAGTAGCGACGCCCCGGGTAGCCCTCCGCGTACTTGTTCGACAGCGTGGATCCGAGTGCGGCTAACACGGCCGGTGAGGTGAAGTTTTCGCTGGCGATCAATTGCAACCCGCTACGCGCTCGGTCTAGTTCACTCAAAATGATGTCTGCGATTTGGGGATCCTCGGCCGCAAGTTGACCAAAATCGGGTCCCCAAAAGGCAACGTCAGTGAGGTCGTGGTCATACATGGGTGCCTCCTGGCTACACATCGATTTTGCGCCAACCGTAGAGCCAACGCAAGGATGAGTCTACGCCGATGGCGAGAGATCGTCGGGCAGATCGGGCTCGGCAACATCCAGATGGGGTATCACCGCACGCAAAGCGGCTACGGAAAAGGGGCCCGCACGCAGCAGGGCCGGCGGTGAGACCGTGACATCAATCACGTTGCTGGCTTGGCCAGCTGCCCGCGGCCCGGCGTCTAGATAGACCGCAACGGAATCCCCAAGTTGGCTGCGGGCCTGCTCACAGGTGCTGGCTGCCGGGGCACCGGCCATGTTCGCCGTGACCGCTACAACGGGGCCAGAACGAGAAATAAGCGCCAGAGCCAGTGGGTGGATAGGCATGCGCACCGAAACGGATTCGCCCACCACATACCAAGACAGGGTTGATTGCTGAAGAGCCACTAATGTGAGTGGGCCCGGCCAAAAAGCATCCATTGCGGTCTTCGCTTCATCTGTCAGCGATGTAACGATGCCCTGGGCCATGCGAGATGAGGCCACCAAAACGGGCAGAGCCATGTCGCTGCCGCGCCCCTTCACGTCGCGTAATCGCTGGAGCGCACCGGGGGTAAACGCATCGGCAGCAACCGCGTACGACGTTTCCGTGGGAAACACCACCAGGTCACCACGTCTGATGGCAGCGGTCGCAGCAGTGAGTCCTCGATCTCGCTCGGCACCGCCGGATGTGCCGCAATCAATCACGATGGACACGTTGTCTCCCGGGTTCGAAGTTTTGAGTAATCAGCCAGAATAAGTGTGGCTGCCAGATCGACGAGCGGTAGTGAAGCGGGGTCGCCGGGTGAGGTCGAGATGATCGGTGACCTCAACCCACAAGCCGGTGGTTTCACCATCTCGAAGAAGCGCCGGAACACTGCCAGAACGGCCAGCCTCTCCCTGCGTATCCGCATGTTCGATCACAACCAAGCCGCCTTCTCGCAAGAGGTGCGCTGCGCTCATGACGACGCCCCGGATCACGTCTAATCCATCGTCTCCACCGAAAAGCGCGATGCGAGGTTCGTGGTCGCGCACCTCGGGCTCGCGGGGTTGGGCATCCTCGGGGATATAGGGCGGGTTTACTGCCACCACACTGACGCGACCCTTGAGATCGGCCAACACTCCCCCGGGGGCGGCGCATGTTCGCGCATCCGCCGCAACCACCTCAACGACGCTGTTGTTGTCGACCAGTGCAGGTTGATGAATGTCCACGTTGCGCCGTGTCCATTCCAACGCAGCAGGGTCTACCTCAACGGCGAACATCGTGACACCGGGAACTTCGGTGGCAATTGAGATCGCCATCGCGGCACTGCCCGCGCACAACTCTACCGCCATTCGCTGCTCGACCGGAGCGTCCATAAGCGCAGCGATGGCCGCTTCGGCCACCAGTTCGGTCTCGGGTCGAGGAACAAAAACTCCAGGCCCCACAGCCACCTCGATATGGCGAAAACTTGCTGTTCCTAGCAGATGTTGGATCGGGACTCGGGCGATGCGGCGGGAAAGTAAAATCTCGAACTGCGTGCGCTGATCTCGCGATATTTCTTCCTGGAGAAGCATTCGGGTGCGCGGCACGTTGATGACATGGGATGCCAAGATTGCCGCATCAGTGCGGGGGCTTGGCACTCCGGCAGTGGCAAGTCTGCGCTCGCCATCGGCAAGCAC
>Ga0115564_10003549_pt1 | contig 12958 bp, 9 predicted proteins | sample COGITO_mtgs_1105_7_FD_88680 | JGI IMG/M metagenome (GOLD analysis project Ga0115564, IMG submission 88680) | Pelagic marine microbial communities from North Sea - COGITO_mtgs_110523 | ecosystem: Environmental > Aquatic > Marine > Epipelagic | place: Germany:Helgoland, sampling site Kabeltonne...
AGTCTTCACTGGCGTAAAGCCCCATTTCGACCGTCATCAGGCGTTTTCGAATCAAATCTGCTTGGCTCGGCTCTTTCATGCGAATGGCGACATCGGCCTCACGCATCGGCAGGTCCAATACCCGTTCCTCGAGCATCAGCTCTACATTGAGGTCTGGGTATTTTTCATAGAGCTGCGGTAAGCGGGGCGCCAGCCAAAGGGTGCCAAAACCGGTGGTTGTGGTGACGCGCAGGGCGCCAAACACTTGATCTTCACTGTCGCGAATGCGTGCGGACGCGGCATCAAGCCGTTTGCTCATTGCGCGCGTGGCCTCAAATAACAGCTCGCCCTGCTCTGTGAGTATCAAGCCGCGTGCATGCCTATGAAACAATGTCGCGTCGAGCGACTCCTCAAGCGCTCTGATTTGCCGTGACACGGCTGATTGCGAAAGATGCAAAGTCTCGCCGGCATGGGTCAGCGACCCGGCATCAGCAACCGCATGGAAGATTCGCAATTTATCCCAGTCCACCGGCCCACCTCTCTGATCGAATATAGCTATCATAGCATGCAATTTGAGACTAGGTCACGGAAATTTTCGTTGTTAGGTCATAGTTTTTGACCTAACAATTGATTATGCATTCCAGGAGGCCGCAGACCATGCAGCACGATGTTTCACTCGCTGACAGATATGACTTGACCAAAAAACAAGTCTTGCTGAATGGCACCCAGGCTTTGGTGCGGATGATGTTGATGCAATCGGCGCGAGATCGCGCGGCGGGATATGACACAGCGGGCTATGTCACCGGCTATCGCGGATCGCCGCTTGGCGCGGTTGATTTTCAAATGGCGCGCGCATCGGCAGAGCTTGAAAAGGCGCAGGTGCGTTTTCAAGAAGGGTTGAATGAGGATTTGGCGGCAACGGCCCTTTGGGGCAGCCAGCAAGCCGAATTGCGTGGTGAAGGCAAATTTCAGGGTGTCTTTGGCCTTTGGTATGGCAAAGGGCCAGGCGTGGACCGGTCCGGTGACGTCTTTCGCCATGCAAATATGGCCGGAACTTCGCCGCTTGGCGGTGTCGTGGCGGCCCTTGGGGATGACCACACAGGAGAAAGTTCGACCACCTTGCACCAGTCCGAATGGACCATGATGGACAGCTTCATGCCGGTGCTGTCGCCTGCGGGCGTGCAGGAGGTGATGGATTACGGGCTCTTCGGCTTTGCCCTGTCACGTTTTGCCGGGGTTTGGGCCGGGCTCAAATGCATCAAAGACACGATTGAAGTGACCTCTGTGGTCAATGGCGACCCTCAGCGGTTGCAATTTGTCACGCCAGAGTTCGACATGCCCGATGGTGGCTTGAATATTCGCCTCATAGATACACCGCAGGAGCAAGAGGCGCGGATCATTCACCACAAGCGGCGCGCAGTACAGGCCTTTGCGCGCGCCAATCGCATGGATAAGCGGGTATTGGGACAGGCTGGCGCAAAAATTGGCTTTGTCGCTGCTGGGAAAAATTGGCTCGATTTGGCCCATGCTATGCAGGTGCTTGGCATGGATCAGCAGGCGGCCGTGCGCCACGGCGTGACAACCTATAAGGTCGCCATGACCTGGCCACTTGATATGCAATCTTTTGCCGAATGGGCGGAAGGTTTGGACTGCATTGTTGTTGTGGAAGAGAAACGCAAATTGATTGAGGGCCAAATCAAAGAGGCGCTATTCAATCAAAAAGGCGACCGCCGGGTGTTTGGGGCGCAAGATGCCCAAGGCGCAGTGCTCTTTGCCGATAGCCACGCGCTTGATCCGATGGTGATTGCGCAAAAACTAGGCCACATACTGATTGCTGAGGGATGCGGCTCGGCGCGCCTGGCGGGCGCCTTGGAGCGAATTGACGCGGCGCATACTGCCAATAACGCGCCCACTTTGGCCAGTCGCGTGCCATATTTCTGCTCTGGGTGCCCGCACAGCAGCTCAACCAAAATTCCCGAAGGCAGCCGCGCATATTCCGGCATTGGCTGTCACTACATGGTGCAATGGATGGATCGGGAGACTTTGGGATTCACACAAATGGGCGGAGAGGGGGCCAATTGGATTGGCGAGTCTCATTTCTCCACCCGCGCCCATGTGTTTCAAAACATTGGCGATGGCACTTATAACCACTCGGGCATTCAAGCCATTCGCGCGGCTGTCGCCGCCGGCACGACCATAACGTACAAAATTTTGTTCAACGACGCCGTGGCGATGACGGGCGGGCAAAACAATGATGGCGGGTTGGATGCTGCTCGGATCGTGCAGGAGATGCGCGGGATTGGGGTCGAGCATCTTGCCGTGGTTTATGATGAGAAAGAAGATATTTCTGCCGCCGATTTTCCGGCTGGCACGCAAATGCACCCGCGCGTGGAGCTCAATTCGGTGCAAGAGGCATTTCGGAAATTGCCGGGCGTCTCGGTCATTGTTTATGTGCAAACATGTGCCGCAGAGAAGCGGCGTCGCCGCAAACGTGGTGCCTTCCCCGATCCAAATCAGCGCCTATATATCAACCCAGATGTCTGCGAAGGATGCGGCGATTGCGGGGTGCAATCCAACTGTGTTTCCCTGCTGCCACTTGAGACTCCATTGGGACGCAAGCGGCAGATCGACCAGTCCAGCTGCAACAAAGATTTCAGCTGCGTAAACGGGTTTTGTCCCTCTTTTGCCACTGTGCGCGGTGGGCAGCTGCGGCGTCCTGCGGCTCAGGAGCTGTCCATACCGGATCTGCCGGCACCACCGGCTTGCACGCTGCAAGGCACACATAATGTCGTGGTGACCGGCGTGGGGGGCACGGGGGTGGTGACCATTGGCGCGCTTTTGGCCATGGCGGCGCATTTAGATGGCAAAGCGGCAGGTGTTATGGAAATGGCGGGTCTGGCGCAAAAGGGCGGCGCGGTGCATATCCATTGCCGTATCGGTGAGACCCCTGAAGATATTTCCGCCATCCGTGTGGCTTTGGGTGAATGCGATGCTTTGATCGGTGGTGACCTTGTGGTCTCAGCTCAGGGCAGCACTCTGGGCCTTATGGCACCCACGGGCGGCGCAGTGGTCAATCGGCACGAAATAATAACAGGGGAATTCACCCGCGATACCGGTTTTGCAATACCGGGCGCTGATTTGCACTTAGCGCTCATGGCAAGATTGCACGAGCGCGCGCGGCTGTTCAATGCGACCCGCTTGGCTCAAACGGCTTTGGGTGACACGGTCTATGCCAATATGATTTTGCTTGGCGCGGCCTATCAGCAAGGATTGCTGCCGCTCACTCAAGAGGCGTTGCTTGAGGCGATCGCGCTCAATGGCGCAAAAGTAGACCAAAATCAGCAAGCCTTCGCGCTTGGGCGTTGGGCCATGGTTGATGCGGACTTAGACAGGAAATTTGCCCAAGCAGAGGCGCCGGTTCAAGATCCCGAGGCAGCCCGGCTGGCGGGGTTGCGTGCCTATGGTTCGGGTCGTTTGCCGCGCTATGAGGCCATGCGGCGCAAACTTGCGGGGGTGGAGGCAGACTTGCTCGAAACCGCCCTGCGATCGTATCACAAGCTGCTGTGTTACAAAGATGAATATGAAGTTGCCCGTTTGCTTATGGCGACCAAGACACAGGTTGCGGAGCGATTTGAGGGCGATTACGAAATTTCATATCATCTGGCTCCACCGCTTTTGGCAGATAAAGGCCCGGACGGTCGGCCGCAAAAGCGCAGCTTTGGGGCTTGGTTTGATCCTGTGAGCCGAGGATTGGCGCGTCTCAAGTTTTTGCGAGAAACCCCATTCGATCCGTTCGGTTACAGCGCTGAGCGGCGCATGGAGCGGCAATTGATAAAAGATTTTGAGATCTTGGTCGCGCGTATGCTGCGAGACTACGAGCCGGCTCAGCTGGACATTTGGCGCGAGCTTATGGCTTTGCCGCAGAATATCCGCGGTTTTGGTCCGGTCAAACTGGCCAATGCGCAGTCTATGCAGCGGCGCCAGACGGAGTTGCTCGATCAGCTGACAGCGGGGCGTGACACTGAGCGTTCTGCCGCCTAAGCGTGGGTTTTGGGGCATAGGAATGGTCAAGTCAGGTGCCTTGAGCTATGCTCATATCAGGGCAGCGGATGAGATACGGAAAAATTAACCATGGCAATCGGAATTTTTGATAGCGGTTTGGGTGGGTTGACGGTTTATGACGCCATCCGGAAACAGATGCCTGATTTGGACATCGTATATCTTGGCGATCATAAACATGCGCCCTATGGGGTGCGCGATGTAGATGATATCTTTCGGTGCACGACCCAATCGGTGCAAATTCTCTTTGATCACGGGTGCGATTTGGTGATTTTGGCCTGTAATACGGCCTCGGCGGCCGCATTGCGCCGGATGCAAGAACATTGGCTGTCAGGCGACAAGCGGGTGCTCGGAGTCTTCGTGCCGATGATCGAAGCGCTGACTGAGCGCCATTGGGGTGACAACTCTCCACCCCGCCAAGTTGCGGTGGAACATGTGGCCCTTTTTGCGACGCCCGCCACTGTGTCGAGCCGGGCCTTTCAGCGCGAATTGGCGTTTCGCGCCATCGGTGTGGATGTGGAAGCACAGGCCTGTGGCGGCGTGGTGGATGCTATTGAAGATGGGGATTTCATTCTTGCCGAAGCTTTGGTGCAAAGCCATGTGGACGCGCTGCACCGCAAAATGCCACATCCGCAAGCCGCCATTTTGGGATGCACCCATTATCCTTTGATGCATGATGCGTTTCAACAGGCGCTGGGGCCGGAGGTTAAGATTTTCTCACAGGCCGATTTGGTTGCGCAAAGTTTAGAAGACTATTTGCAGCGCCATCCAGACAAATTGGGCGCGGCGACAGCCAGCAAGTTTTTGACAACTGGGGACCCGGTCAAAGTCTCCCAACGCGCCACGCAGTTTCTAAAACGCCCGATGCAGTTTGAAGCGGGCTAGGTGCGGCGCAAAGGTGGCTTGAAAAACGCCAGCATTCGTTCCATATCCCATGTGGAATAGAGGATTTTGCAATGGCACATCGGATTATCATTCTTGGCGCAAGCGGCTATACGGGTGCGGAGCTTGTTCGACTGATTGCGTTGCATCCGCAAATGGAGATCGTGGCGCTCTCGGCGGACCGGAAATCTGGGCTTGCGATGCGGGATGTCTTTCCACATCTGTCACATTTGTCTTTGCCGGATCTGAAAAAAATCGACGAGATTGACATGTCGGCTGCCGATTTGGTGTTTTGCGCTTTGCCGCATGCCACGTCGCAGGCTGTGATCCGCAAGTTGCCGGACCATGTAAAGGTCGTCGATCTCTCTGCTGATTTTCGCATCAATGACGCAGAGGTATACAGCAAATGGTACGGCAAGCCCCATGATGCGCCTGATTTGCAAAAAAGCGCCGTTTACGGTCTGACAGAATTTTATCGCCCAGAAATTTCTAAAGCGCGCTTGGTGGCAGGCACAGGATGCAATGCCGCGACAGGACAGTTTGCATTGCGCCCCTTGATTTCCGCCGGTGTGATTGACCTTGACCAGATTATCATCGACTTGAAAACTGGCGTGTCGGGTGCCGGGCGTTCAGCCAAGGAAAATCTGCTGCATGCAGAACTGTCCGAAGGGTTTCATGCCTATGCGGTGGGCGGCCAGCATCGACACTTGGCGGAGTTTGACCAGGAATTTTCCGCATTGGCCGGCCGGCCTGTGACGGTCCAATTCACCCCGCACTTATTGCCTGCCAACCGGGGCATTCTGGCCACCGTCTATGTTCAGGGTAAAGCCGATGCGATTTATAATGCCCTTGCGGAAGCCTATGCAGCTGAGCCTTTCGTGCAGCTGTTGCCGATGGGCAGCCATCCCAGCACCCGCCACATCAGGGGCTCGAACTTTTGTCATATCGGCGTGGTTGAAGACCGGATCTCTGGCCGGGTTATCGTCCTTGCAGCCCTAGATAACCTGACAAAAGGATCCTCAGGTCAAGCGCTGCAGAATGCCAATCTCATGCTCGGCTGTGATGAGACAACAGGTCTGATGATGCCGCCGGTGTTTCCATAATGCGCGGGCTCAAGAAACAACGCCGCATTCAGGTGATCGTTTTGGCTCTGGTCTGTTTGACTGGCGCGACTGGGTTGATTGGATTTGCACTGCGTGACGGGATCAACCTGTTTCGGTCACCGACGCAGGTCGCGCAATCGGCCCCATCCCCCGGGGAAGTCTTTCGTCTGGGTGGGTTGGTCGCGCAGGATAGCATCCGCCCAGGCGAAGGCGTGCATTTTTACTTCGATATCACCGATGGCGCCAATACGGTTGCGGTGAAATATGTTGGCACCGATCTGCCGCCGGACCTCTTTGAGGAGGGGCAGGGCACCATCGCCACGGGGAAGTTTGCAGATGGCCTGTTTGAAGCCACCGAAATTTTGGCCAAACATGACGAAACCTACATGCCCAAAGAGGTGATTGACGCCCTCAAAGAGCAAGGCGTTTATCAAGGCGCGCAAGGCTCCTGATCCAAAGCTGACCATCTGTGCTCTGGGCGCTGGGGTTGTGACCATTTGCGCCGAGAAATCGGGGTGGAGTTTCTTGCCAAGCGCGTTTGAGCCACTATACCCAAGGTATGCTTAATGAACTTGCTCATTTCAGTCTAAACATCGCGCTCGGCTTTGCGGTGCTTGGGACAATCATTCCGCTTCTGGGGGCCAGCTTGCGCCGCAGCAGCTGGATGCAGCTGGCATCCGTCTTCGCCACATTGCAATTTTTACTGGTCGCTTTCGCCTTTGGGGTGCTCACACTCGCCTTCGTGACGTCAGACTTCTCCTTGCGCTTGGTGGTGCTCAACTCTCATACGCTCAAGCCGATGATCTACAAAATCGCGGGGGTTTGGGGAAACCATGAAGGCTCATTGTTGCTTTGGGTTCTGATTTTAACATTTTTCGCCGCCTGCGCCGCCCTATTTGGTCGGCGCCTGCCGCAAAGCCTCTTGGCTCGGGTTTTGGGGGTTCAAAGCGCCATCACCACGGCGTTTCTGGCCTTTGTTTTGCTGACATCCAATCCGTTCACCCGCGTGGCCTTTCCGCCCTTCAACGGGCAGGGGCTCAATCCCTTGCTGCAAGATCCGGGTTTGGCCTTTCACCCGCCGTTTTTATATCTCGGATATGTTGGCCTTTCGATCACCTTCTCTTTCGCGATAGCCGCTTTGCTGGAAGGTAAAGTTGATTCGGCCTGGGGGCGCTGGGTGCGACCTTGGACTTTGGCAGCTTGGATTTTTCTGACCATCGGCATTGGTCTCGGCAGCTGGTGGGCTTACTATGAACTTGGCTGGGGCGGGTTTTGGTTCTGGGACCCAGTGGAAAACGCAAGTTTCATGCCTTGGCTGATATCGGCGGCCTTGCTCCATTCGGCCATTGTCGTTGAGAAACGCGATACGCTGAAAGCCTGGACGATCTTATTGGCGATCTTGGCCTTTGGCTTTTCACTTATTGGCACATTCATCGTGCGCTCCGGCGTTTTAACCTCGGTGCATGCCTTCGCCAATGATCCTGAGCGCGGTGTGTTCATCTTGATGATCTTGGCTGTATTTTTCGGAGGCGCGTTGCTGCTTTTCGCCCTGCGCGCCAAAGCTATGGACAGCAAAGGGATCTTTGCACCCGTCAGCAGAGAAAGCGCATTGATTGCCAATAACTTACTGCTCGCCATAAGCTGCTTTGTGGTTTTTGTCGGCACCGTATGGCCTTTGGTGGCCGAATTATTGATGGACCGAAAACTCTCGGTCGGCCCGCCCTTCTTTGATCTGGCGTTTACGCCTTTCATGGTGGCTTTGGCGGTTATTTTACCGATCGGCTCGACCCTGCCTTGGAAGCGGGCGCGACAGGCGCATGTCACCCGGCTTTGGCCCGTGGCACTGCTCTGTTTGGCGGTCGTTGGATTGGTTTGGGCCATGCAAACCGGGCGTTCTTTGATTGGCCCCATTGGGGTGGGCCTCGGTGTTTGGTTGGTCATGGGCGTGGCGATTGAGCTTTATCAACGCTGCGGGCGGGGCGTGGGAAAAGCGCGCCGATTGCTGCGACTGCCTTTGGCCGATTGGGGCAAGGCAATTGCCCATGCGGGGCTTGGCATCACCATTCTTGGCGTGGCGGGCATCACCGCTTGGCAGGTGGAAGACATTCGTGTGCTTGAGATTGGTCAATCGGCTGAGGTCGCGGGCTATACCGTCACATTGGAGGCCGTAGAGGACCGGCGTGGACCCAATTACCTCACCACAATGTCTGATGTCGCCCTGTCACAGCAAGGCAAGCTAATCGCAATGCTGCATCCCGAGCGGCGCTATTACCCCGTGGCGAAAATGCCGACCACGGAAGCGGGGATTGATAGTGGCTTGTGGCGCGATGTTTATGTGGTTGTTGGCGAAGCGCAGCCCGAGGGTGGCTATGCGGTGCGGAGTTTTATCAAACCCTTGGCCAATTGGATCTGGACGGGTGCCATCATTATGGCATTGGGTGGCTTTTTGAGCCTGTTTGACCGGCGTTACCGAATGGCTGCGGGCGCTCCGCGCGACCAGGGACGGGAGGCGGTGGCGCAATGAGGCAGATTTTCGCTCTATTGTCGCTCCTACTCTGGGCTGGAGTTGCCTCTGCGGTGGAGCCGGATGAGGTTTTATCCGATCCTGTTTTGGAAAACAGGGCCCGGTTGATTTCACAAGGGCTCCGCTGTCTGCAATGCCGCAATGAAAGCATTGATGAGTCAAACGCTGGGATTGCGCGTGACCTTAGATTGTTGGTTCGCGCCCGTCTGGTGGAGGGTGACAGCGACACGGAAGTCATGGATTATGTTGTTGCACGTTATGGGGAATATGTTTTGCTCCGGCCCAATGGATTGGGGATCAACCTGGTGCTGTGGTTGGCAGGGCCGGCGTTGTTTTTGGTCTCCCTCGCGGGGTTGATTGCCGTACAGCGGCGCAGCAAACGCAGAGAGTCCATAGAACAATTGACCGAAGACGAAGAAAGAGAAATTGAAAAACTCCTCTCATCTTGACGGGGGCAGGGCGCGCGGCGCTATAAACATAGGATGTTATCATGATTTATGAAACACTCACCTACGGTGTAGACCAAGATATCGCCGTGATTACCCTTAATCGCCCCACGGTGATGAATGCGCTCAACACGCAGATGCGCGCTGAGATTACGGATGCTATGCGCAAGGCCGGGCAGGCCGCAAGGGTAGTGGTGCTGACCGGCTCGGGCCGGGCGTTTTGTTCTGGGCAAGATCTCGGCGCTGAAGGAAATTTTGCAGATATCGACCTCGAGCGTACGTTGAAAGACGAATATGTGCCGATGCTCAAAGCCATTACGGAATGCCCGGTGCCGACCATTTCAGCGGTGAATGGTCCGGCTGCGGGGGCGGGGGGCAATTTGGCACTGGCAGCAGACGTGGTGATTGCAGCTGAATCCGCCTATTTTGTTCAGGCCTTCACCCGTATTGGCCTTATTCCCGATGCGGGCGGCACCTATCTTTTGCCGCGGCAAATGGGTTTGGCTAAGGCCATGGGTGCGGCGCTGTTTGCCGATAAGATCTATGCGCGGCAGGCCAGCGAGATGGGCATGATCTGGGAGTCCGTTGCTGATGAAAAATTTGCCAGCCAATGGCAAGCCCGAGCTGCGCATTTGGCCACGGGGCCTACGGAAACCTATGGCCATTTGAAAACGGCCATTCGCCAGAGCTTGTCCAACTCCGAGGAACAGCAGCTTGAGCTCGAAGCGCGCTTGCAAGGCGCCTGTGGTCGCACCCGTGATTTCAAAGAGGGGGTGACGGCCTTCCTTGATAAGCGCGTGGCGAAATTTGAAGGCCGGTAACGCCAGATCAAGGCCCTGAAGTGACGTGAGACATAGAAGGCTGTGGGGCTAGGGTTTATTTTACCCGGGGCCCCTGGCGCAGCGGTGTTGGCTTTGACACTTGCTCGGGACCGCGCGTGTTGTATCCGGGCTGTGGTCAATTTGGACCGGGGCAGCAGAGCTGCGCAGAGGTGGCAAAGGAGAATTTTGAAAAGGAAATTTGCTATGAGTTTAAAAATTTTCAGCTTGATGGCGTTTTTTTGTCCGATGGCAGCGCAGGCCTGGGAGGTGTTTCAAGAGACAGAGGATGACGGGCGTATCGTCACAGTTGCCGAGCAAGCGGGAGAAGCTGGAGCATTTTTGCGGCTTGTATGTTTTGAAAAGAAAATACATTTGGAAGTGATCTACCCCGCCGCGCTTGAGCCGGTTGATGATGCGGTTGAGCTATTTCAGATTGACAATCGGCCAGAGCGTCTTGTTGCTGGATTTATGGATCAAATTGATGCGTCTACTTCGGTCTTTGTGGGTGTGGATCGTCGAGATGAGCCAGCGGCCGCGACTAAATTACTTGTGAATGAAATGGCTGCAGGTCAGGAGGTTTACCTCGGTGATCCTGATCTTCGCGAAGGGATCGAACGCTCGTCGCTCAAAGGTTGACGCAAAGCGATCAACCAGGTTCGCAAAAAATGTACCTAAACAGGGGTGCTGGTGATCAAATCCCCTATTCCCATGTGCAAAAGCTGCACATCACGGGAATAGGGGGAAGAGAGCGCTTAGTTTAGCGGTTTTCGATATCCACATAGTCCCGTGTGGTATCGCCGCAATACAACTGGCGGGGACGGCCAATTTTCATGGTCGGATCTGAGATCATTTCTTTCCATTGAGAAATCCAGCCGACCGTCCGAGACAGGGCGAAGATTGGGGTGAACATTGAGGTTGGAAAGCCCATGGCCTCTAAGATAATGCCCGAGTAAAAATCAACATTCGGGAAGAGTTTTTTCTCTGCAAAATATGGATCGGCCAGGGCGGCTTTCTCTAACTCTTTGGCCACCTGCAAGATGGGGTTATTTTCAACGCCCAAAAGCTCTAGAACCTCATCTGCAGATTCTTTTAGAACCGTGGCGCGTGGGTCAATGTTTTTGTAAACCCGGTGTCCAAAGCCCATCAGGCGGAATGGATCATCTTTGTCTTTCGCACGGGCGATAAATTCGGGAATACGGTCGACCGTGCCAATTTCGTTGAGCATTTCAAGGCAGGCTTGGTTTGCGCCCCCATGTGCCGGACCCCAAAGGCAGGCAATTCCAGCCGCAATACAGGCAAATGGATTGGCACCAGAGGAGGAGGCCAGCCGCACCGTAGAGGTCGAGGCATTTTGCTCATGATCTGCATGCAGGGTGAAAATCCGGTCCATCGCGCGGGACAGAATTGGGTTCACCTCATAGTCTTCCGCGGGCACCGCAAAGCACATGCGTAGGAAGTTGGAGGCATAATCCACATCATTGCGCGGATAGACGAAGGGCTGTCCCACCGTGTATTTATAGGCCATTGCGGCAATGGTTGGCATTTTGGCGATTAAACGGATGGACGCGACCTCGCGCTGGTGCTGGTCGGTAATATCGGTTGAATCGTGATAGAATGCAGACATGGCACCCACAACGCCGGTCATAATGGCCATAGGATGGGCATCACGGCGGAAGCCGCGGAAGAAATTGACCATCTGTTCGTGCAGCATCGTGTGGTTTGTCACCAGGCTCTCAAAGCCTTCGAGTTCGGCTGCATTTGGCAAGTGACCGTTGAGCAGCAAATAGCACACTTCCAAATAATGGCTTTTCGAGGCCAACTGATCAATGGGATACCCGCGATGCAGCAATACGCCCGCTTCCCCATCAATGAAGGTGATGGTCGAATCGCATGAGGCGGTCGAGGTGAAGCCAGGGTCATAGGTAAAGACATTGGCCTGCGCGTAGAGTTTTCGAATATCCACCACATCCGGTCCGGCTGTCGGCGACATCACCGGAAGGTCATAGGTGGCCCCATTCAATGTGAGTTTGGCAATGTTTTGTACGTCTTCGGTCATATAGTTCTCATCTTCCCAGTTCAGCTTGGCGCCAAAGCGCCTGCTCAACTTATATCGTTCAGCCGTGCGATGGTTTCATCCCGACCCAACACTAGCATCATGTCAAATACACTCGGCGAGGTAATGCGACCTGAAAGTGCGGCCCGAAGAGGGGCTGCCAACTTGCCCATTTTTCTGTCATGGGACAGCGCAAGGCGTTCAACCAAGCCTTCCAGTTCTTCTCGCGTCCACCTAGCATTTTGCAACTGCGGCGTCAATTCATTCAGTATACTAATGGATACTGAATCCAGTGCCTGTACAGCTTTCTCCTCCAGTGCCAAGGGGCGAGATTGAAATATAAATAAAGATTTATCAGCGAGTTCCGCCATGGTCTTCGCTCGTTCTTTGATGCAGTATGCGCCGCTTAGGAAGAGAGATTTTTGTGTTTCACTCAAAGGATCTGCGCTGATGGCCGCCAGATATCCCTCCAATTCATGCAGCAATGCAGCATCATCGGTCCGTGCGATGTGTTGCCCGGAAATATTTGCCAATTTTTTGAAGTCAAACCGTGCGGGCGATTTGCCAATATGCTCAAGGTCAAACCAAGATTGCGCTTGGGAATCGGTGAAAAATTCATCATCCCCGTGGCTCCAGCCTAAACGGGCCAGGTAATTGCGCATTCCGGCCGCGCTGTAGCCAAGCGCTTGGTATTCCTCGACCCCAGTCGCCCCGTGGCGCTTGGACATTTTCTTCCCGTCCGGCCCATGAATGAGCGGGATATGCGCATAGGTCGGAAGCTCCCAGCCCATGGCCCGGTAGATCTGAATTTGCCGCGCTGCATTGTTCAGATGATCATCGCCGCGAATGACATGGGTGACGCCCATATCATGGTCATCCACCACGACGGCGAGCATATAAACAGGGGTGCCATCGGAACGCAGCAGAACCATGTCATCAAGCTGATTGTTGCGAATGACAACATCGCCCTGCACCTGATCCATGATGATCGTCTGCCCCTCGCGCGACGCTTTGAGCCGCACCACATAGGGCGCGTCCGGGTGATCGGCCTCTGCGACATCGCGCCAGGGGGAGCGAAACAGGGTCGAGCG
>Ga0115564_10003551_pt1 | contig 12947 bp, 9 predicted proteins | sample COGITO_mtgs_1105_7_FD_88680 | JGI IMG/M metagenome (GOLD analysis project Ga0115564, IMG submission 88680) | Pelagic marine microbial communities from North Sea - COGITO_mtgs_110523 | ecosystem: Environmental > Aquatic > Marine > Epipelagic | place: Germany:Helgoland, sampling site Kabeltonne...
ATTAAATTAAATATACATTTCCATTATAAAATAAGTAGTTAAGACAATAGGGCTTTAAGATTATGGCAGGTAACACCTTTGGTAAACTATTCACCGTCACCACCTTTGGCGAAAGCCATGGCATCGCTATCGGTGGTATTATTGATGGCTGTCCTCCGGGATTAGAGTTGTCTGAAGAAGACTTACAAGGTGACTTAGACAGGCGCAAACCTGGCACCTCACGTTTCACTACCGCTAGACGCGAAGAAGATGAAGTGAAAATTTTGTCTGGGGTGTTTGAAGGTAAAACTACCGGTACTAGCATTGGACTGCTTATCAACAACAACGACCAGCGCAGTAACGATTATTCAAAGATAAAAGATACCTTTAGACCTGGGCATGCAGATTATACCTACCAGCAAAAGTATGGGCTGCGGGATTATCGTGGGGGTGGCCGTTCTTCTGCGCGCGAGACGGCTATTCGTGTTGCAGCTGGTGGTGTAGCCAAAAAGTATCTCAAACAGCAACATGGCGTTGAAATTCATGGGTATCTGTCGCAGTTAGGGCCGATTAAAGTTGACACTGTTGATTATCAATTCATTAACACCAATCCATTCTTTTGCCCTGATGAGAGCAAGATAGAAGCCCTTGATGCTTATATGCGTGATCTTAAAAAACAAGGCGATTCCATTGGCGCGAAAGTGTCGGTGGTGGCTACTAATATGCCTGTTGGTTTGGGTGAGCCTATTTTTGACAGATTAGATGCAGATTTAGCCCATGCGATGATGGGCATTAACGCGGTTAAAGGTGTCGAAGTGGGTGATGGTTTTGCTACTGTCGAGCAAAAAGGTAGCGAACATCGCGATGCACTGACCCCAGAAGGATTTGCATCTAACCGCTCTGGTGGTGTGTTAGGTGGCATATCAACGGGTCAAGATTTAGTGGTGCATATGGCACTCAAACCGACTTCAAGTATCAGTGTTCCTGGGGAAACTATAGACGTACATGGCAAAACTGCTGAAGTGATCACTAAAGGTAGACACGACCCTTGTGTGGGTATCAGAGCCGTGCCGATCGCTGAAGCAATGATGGCTTTGGTTGTGATGGATCATTTGCTTAGGCATCGCGGTCAAAATGCTGATGTTAAAAGCGCGACTCCTATTATTGCTGCGCAGGTCGGGCCTCGCTAGGTCGGGCCTCGCTAGGTCGGGCCTCGCTAGGTCGGGCCTCGCTAGGTCGGGCCTCGCTAGGTCGGGCCTCGCTAAGTCGCACATCGCAAAGTCGCACATCGCAAAGTCGCACATCGCAAAGTCGCACATCGCTAAGTCGCACCATGCTTGGTGCGCTTATTGCCTAGAGGCTTAACGGTCTTTCTGGGTTTGTTATGAAGCTTTTCATTCACTCAAATTGAGTTTTCTCATTGGCTAAATCTGCATTTTCTACCTCTAACTTCATTTTACTCTCCATGACCTATCTGTTTTATTTCGGACAGTTTGGGGTGTTGATGCCATATCTGGGTGTTTTTTTAGATGGAAGAGGGTTTTCATCAAGTGAAATTGGTGAGCTTTTTGCGCTGATCACGGTTGCCCGGATCGCTGGGCCAAATATGTGGGCGGTGCTTGCTGATAAATCGGGTAGGGCGCTCAAAGTATTACAATTAGGCGCTTTATTAACTTTTGGTACGCTTTGTTTAGTGTTGTTTGTTGATGGCTTCTGGGCGTTGACTCTCAGCCTTGCATTAATGATGATGTTTTGGACCGCTATATTACCGCAAATTGAAGGATTAACTCTAAATTGTGTGCAAGGTAACGCCAGTCATTATGGGCGAATAAGATTATGGGGAAGCATTGGCTATATTTTGCTGACTATCTTTACTGGCAAAATGATCGATGAATTTTCTAGCGATGCCCCGATTTACGTGGGCGTGATAGTGTTGTTGAGCTTGTTTACTGTGACGCTATTTCTTAAAGAGCCAACACCCAAAAAAAGCACAGACACTTGTCAAACATCGATTTGGCATAAAATTAATACACCCGTGTTTTATACTTTTTTACTCTCAGCGGCTTTATTACAGCTAAGCTTTGGTGCCTATTATGGTTTTTTTGCATTATACGCTCTGGATTTAGGCTACAGCGGACAGACCACCGGATGGCTTGTTGCATTAGGGGTATTAGCAGAAGTTGTCATTTTTTTGCAAGCAGGAAAGTTAATTACATTGTTTGGTGTAAAGTGGATTTTAGTGAGCAGTATTTTACTCACCGCACTGCGCTGGTATTTGTTAGCGGTATCTGCAAACAATCCTGCAATATTGGTGTTAAGCCAAATACTACATGCATTTAGTTTTGGTATGACACATGCTGCGTCTATGCATTTTATTCATCATTATTTTGGTCATAGATTCCAAAGTCAGGGGCAGGCCATTTATATCAGTATCGGTTTTGGTGTAGGCGGTGCGATTGGTGGTTATGGAGCTGGTTATTTTTGGGACCAAGGTCAGGGCGCCGAGTTAACCTTTACTTTAGCTGCCGTGGCTGCAGTTCTTTCTGCCTTGAGTCTCGTGTTTGTGTCGTCGAAGCGTTTTAATTAACAACGTTTAGTGCGTGCAACTCGTTTATGTTGATGTTTGATTAAATATCAATCAACATTCTTGTGCAAGATTTAGGCAGGTTGATTATTATATAAACAGTTGTTTGAGCTTAATGACACTCAGCAATGAAAGCATATTTATAATGAATTTGTGACTAACTAGTTGAAACAATTAGCCTTGTTCTAGCAATTTTATCGATAAAAGTTGTTGACCTGCGATATGTTAGAGATATACTGACTTAGCTTGAATGTAAGTTTGATATTTATGTACATTGTTTCGACGTTCCACAGCAGTACCCGGTCTCGTAGCTCATAAGTAATTGCAACACACTTCAGCACAACTAACGTCTCTTAGGAGACACAATTACTCTTGAAAATTTAGGAAATATAGGAAATATTATGTCTGCAACTACTGGTACAGTAAAATGGTTTAACGAGTCTAAAGGTTTCGGTTTCATTCAACAAGAAAACGGCCCTGATGTTTTTGCTCATTTCCGTGCTATCACAGGTACTGGCTTTAAAACGTTGGCCGAAGGTCAAAAAGTTGAGTTCACTGTAACTCAAGGCCAAAAAGGTCCACAAGCTGAGAACATCGTAGTACTTTAATTATCAAATAATTAGAATTCTACAAAAAAAGCAAACCAATAGGTTTGCTTTTTTTATGTCTGGAGTTTGAAGAACAGTAGATAATTAGGAGCTTAGTACTTGCTTAGTACTTGCTTAGTACTAGCTTGGAATGGCGGTGAAAAGTGAAAAGTGAAAAGTGAAAAGTGAACAGTGAAAAGTGAAAAGTGAAAAGTGAACAGTGAAAAGTGAACCTATGCCCAATGATACCCCCCCTTTATTAATATAAACCTAAGCTAGAATAGTCAGCACTGTGACAACCATTAATAATAGACATTTACCAAATCTGACAAAGAGCTATATGCCACTTATGGCCACTAATGGCCACTAATGCTAATAATGGCCATTAGTGGATTAATATAAATTGAAACGATTTTGCCCCCGCAGGTTTTAAAATGTGCTTCGAATACCGACATCCATGCCTTTCTTCGAGCAACATCTGGACGCCACGCGCAACTCTGTGAAAAGACCTCAGGGAAGATGGTGCAACACAGCTTGCATCTAATCGGCTCAAAGTGCCAAAATCGGTTTAAACTACCATTTTCTAGTAATTTACTATGTTGTTGGTAAATCAATGACTCTGAGCTAATTTGGATATCTCGTAAACCCTTCACATTCCTCACCAATCCTATGAAAAAAAAGGCTTCCCTAATATTTTTTCAAACCGTGCCATATAAAATTCATTCTGAGTAATGCATTTAACGGTTAAGTCATTCACAATTATAAACACCTAAGATAACCCCTAGGATGCATCAAACTTAGTTCCGATAATTTTAATGATCAAATGATTTACCCGCTTTTTTTATATATTTGGTTGCATTAATTTAAAACGCCACCAGGATTTTGGACCGCAGGTTATGCAATCACTTTCGTCAATAGGGTCAGTGCCCATGTCTATTTCATCAGTATCGCTGATACCATCGTTGTCATCATCGGTATCCGTCACATTGGAGATAAAATCCCCGTCGGTATCCAGCGGTACACTTGTGCTGTTTAAGGGGTCAGTGCCGGCGGCTATTTCATCGGCATCTAAATACTGGTCACCATCATCATCGGTATCCGTCACATTGGAGATAAAATCCCCGTCGGTATCCAGCGGTACACTTGTGCTGTTTAACGGGTCAGTGCCTGCGGCAAGTTCATCGGCATCTAAATACTGGTCACCGTCATCGTCGGTATCAGTCACGTTGGAGATAAAATCCCCGTCGGTATCCAGCGGTACACTTGAGCTGTTTAAGGGGTCAGTGCCGGCGGCAAGTTCATCGGCATCTAAATAATTGTCACCATCATCATCGGTATCGGCGTTGTTGCCAGTACCGTCACCATCTGTATCTAACCATTCACTAACATCTAGCGGATAGGCATCCGCACCATCTAGCACGCCGTCGTTATCGGTATCGGGTACAGTGAGGTCCGTTCCTGCAACCATTTCCTGATAATTAGTTAAACCGTCACCATCGATATCGCCGGTGGTTTCAACAATATATGTTTTAGTTAACGTAACATCGGAAAAGGAGTTATAGGCATTAAGCAAAATATAATATGTTCCATTATCTCTTGTATCAGAGCAGGACTCATAGTTAGCATTAAGATAAGGCCTACAATCAAACAAGCTAGTTGTTGGTGCGCTCCCAAAGGTAACATACAAATCTGCGTCACCCGTGCCACCAGATATTGATATTTCAATATCTGTAGCATTGTCTGGAACTGTAAATGTTTCGATATACTGAGTGCTACTGGATATACCAGGTGTAGTTTCAACTATTTTTATTCTGTTTGTTTCAGTTATATTAAACCTATACTCGCCTCCATTGCCATATTCATCAAAACCCGTGCTCCAGTTTGCGTCTGGTGTAACTGCATCGATAGTTAGGTAATAGGTGTCAGCTGACAAAAAACGAGTGTCAAGATTAAAGACATTTGTCGCTGGACTTAAAGGTGACGTATCACTTGATGAAATACTTGATATTATATTCCCATTACTATTTTTTAACTGCACATTAAATGCTAGGTTTGATGCGGTGTTTTCACCTTCTGCTGCAAGAAGTGATTTCACATCAATGGAAATCAGTTTGGCTGAGTCTAGTGTAAAAGAATAGACATCAACATCACTACCTATTCCATCTTGATTAATATGACCTACATAATTGTTAACTGGAAAAGTTAATGGTTTTGCAGCGGCTATAGTATCACCGGCATCATCTACAGTTACCCCCAATACGCTCTGAAGAATAGTTAAATCATTTTGAGTTTGATTTGCGCCCGCATACTCACCTTTGCTCCATTGTACATATTTCTTCCCAAATGGAGCCCCCATTATAGGCCCCCAATCGCCATGACCAGAATAATAACCAGCCGATGATGTTCCATCATGAGCTAAACCCATTTGATGTCCCACTTCATGGGAATGAGTCATCCCCATTGAGCTCGCGCTACGGTTCCAAGTAAAGCCCGTTTTATAGACATCCGAGGGGTGTCCAAAAATTCCAACGTAGGCAACACCTCCTGCTGTCGGAAAAAAATCATTGGTTGTTGTAGCGATAATTTGTGAACGTTTTGATACCAGTGCCGCATCGTATACTGTTTGACTTGTGGTCACATTAATATCAAAAGCGGCATAATCTTCAGCGGCCTCTCTCCATGCTAGCCACATTAAGTAACGCTCATTATCGGTGAAATTTAATGTGTCAGCATCTTCACTATAAGGGGTGTAGACAATATCGTTTCCACTATTATAAGTATAATTCCAAGCTGTACCAATCAGTGTGCCTCCCCAGTTATTAATGTATATAGTGTTAGATGCGCCAGGTTTACTTTCTAATGACTGAAGAGTGGATAAATCAGGAATAATAGCTGCGATTTCCTGAGCCATAATTCTAGACTCTAATAATGCATCTTTAGCAAGTGGGGCATTTCTAATGCCCTGATCAACAACCGGAAACTCAACACATTGATATAGATTAATATCTTCTTTCGTTAATATTCCTTGACCGCTGCTATCAAACTCAGCTCTATAGATATCGTTATTCACTGCGTCATGAAGTACTATACCAACAATTGAATTACCACTGACTAAGGCTTCTAAACTGCCCGCTTTATTTGCCAGTGATATAATTATTCTTGAAGACTCATTTGGCAGAGCTCGACGGAGTTTATTGGTGTTAAGTAGGGCTCTTTTGACTGAGCCTAGAGCAACTTTCCCATTTGGTAATATTACACTTACTGATTTTCCAAGTGACAGCTGGTTAGCCGACATCATAGTGAGTTGCACTCTCACCTCACCCTTGACTCTTTGCTCACCCTCGACTATTTGCTCACCATTTAATTCTTGTTTTAAAGAATAAATTTCATTAGCTGCAATCCCTTGAGTAAATATTACAAACGGTATGATAAGATAAATATACAACATTGATTTTAACACTTTTTACCTTTTATTTTTTTCACTTAAAAAGGTCTTAGGATCGCAAAATTACGCCCCTGTAACTACCAAGAATGAACCTCCGTTAAATCATTGTAACACAAAATAACGCCGTCAAAGGTGCACAAAATATTATTGAGTGTTGGCATCTAATATTTTACCTACGTTGTGCTTTGGCCTATTATCGTATACGAGCAAACTGTCATTAGCATTCAATAAAGGGCCAACATTGCGCTGCGGCCTATCATCGTAAACTAACGACATATCATTGGCATCCATCATAGGGCCAACGTTGCGCTGCGGACTATCATCGTAAACTAACGACATATCATTGGCATCCATTATAGGGCCAACGTTGCGCTGCGGACTATCATCGTAAACTAACGACATATCATTAGCATTCAATAAAGGGCCAACATTGCGCACTTCGTTGTCATCTACAATAAACGCCATATCGTCTAAGTCCATCGCTACATCATGTTGGCCCTCATATACTAAAACCTCAACTTGCGAGGGCAATTGAATCCGCCTTATCCCGTCTTGCTGAGCCAAAGGTAGCATGGGAAGAGGGCTTTTCGCTTTGTCTGATATATCGACTAGGCTGTTTACCCGCTTATCACCCTCTACGGAGGATGTGGTATAAATCAAATATCCCACCCCTATCGTAGCGAGTAAAAGAGAACACCTAATAACGTGGTTCACTAATTGGTAACGTCAATTCGAACCGCTACACAATAGCTGTTATGTTTCTTAGAGTCATCTATCTGCAAGTTTACTTTTTTATTCAACGCAAAAGCCATTTGCGCTGAATCTAGCATATTTTGTGCATTTACCTTTGAAGAAAAGGTGCCATCACAACTGAATGAAACAAATCTGCTAGGACAACTTAATCCCGCATCGGCAATCGTTTTATTTATCAAAATCATGCAACCACCAAATGCGTCTTCCTGTATCAGCGTTCTTTTAACGGTGGCGGCCTTCACCCACGCTATATCTGCAAGTGCTGGCGTGACACAACCCACTAATAACATTGCTGCTGCTAATCTTTTCATTTTATATTTCCTTGTTTTTATATATTTGGTTACATTAATTTAAAACGCCACCAGGATTTTGGACCGCAGGTAATGCAATCACTTTCGTCAGTAGGATCAGTGCCCATATCTATTTCATCAGTATCGCTGATACCGTCGTTGTCATCATCTAAATCAAGCGTTAAGCCAGAAGCTGCAATACAGCTTGCATCGCAGTTTTCATTAAAGCTATCCGGTAGCCCATCTAAGTCGGTATCGACACTGGCAGCGACATTGGTTGCAAAAGCATCAGTGGTATCTAAGACGCCATCGTTGTCATCATCGGTATCGGCGTTATTACCCACACCATCGCCATCGGTATCTATGTCCACGTTCAGCGTAAAAGTACTGCTTGTTTCATTGTCGGCTGTATCAGTCGCCGTTATCGTTACTGTAGCCGTGCCGTTGACATTTTCTTTAGGCGTGATGAGCAGAAAATCTATTACATTATAGATTCGCACATGACCGCTGCTTGCTCCGTTTCCACCATTGAAAGTCGCCCCGATAGCCACCGTTGCACCGTCTGCGCTGAGGGAGACTGAATGCCCGCTTCTATCACCTGCTGCTTCCCCGTCGATGTCCTGACCTAGCTGTGTCCATGAAGCAATGCCATCGTAGGCATATATGCGCACATGACCGCTGTATTCGCCGTTTCCACCATTGTTAGTTGCCCCGATAGCCACGGTTGCACCGTCTGCGCTGAGGGAGACTGACCAGCCGCTCCAATCATCTGTCGATTCCCCGTTGATGTCCTGACCTAGCTGTGCCCATGTGCCCCCGTTGTTGGTGTAAATGCGCACATGACCGCTGTCATTGCCAAATGCCCCGATAGCCACGGTTGCACCGTCTGCGCTGAGGGAGACTGACCAGCCACTCCTTTCATCATTTGCCGCTTTCCCGTCTATGTCCTGACCGACCTGGCTCCATGTGCCCCCATTGTTGGTGTAAATGCGCACATGACCGCTGTATGAGCCGTTAGCATCATTGCCAAATGCCCCGATAGCCACGGTTGTAGCGTCTGCGCTGAGGGAGACTGAGCCACTATAATCTTCTGCTGCTTCGCCGTCCATGTCCTGACCGACCTGTGTCCATGTGCCAATTATTTGTAACGTCGCTAGATCTGTGTCGCTGATACTCGTGCCAATCGTGAGTGGCTCGTTATCGGGGTCGGTTATATTTAATTCGACTGCTAATGTCGCTGAGTCCTCGAGCACAGTCTGTGCTGGTATTGTTGTGATTACAGGGAAGCCTGCATGGGCAAGACTTGCCATCAAAAGTGCCGCTACTATCGGTAATTGTCTTAACATTTTATTGTCCATAAATAACACTCGCTCATTAACATTTGTTGCCATCGGGTAAACAGCTTTTCTGGCTAAACAATATTATTGGCCCACTCTTGTTTGTTGCTGTGCCATTAGGCACTGCACCAAGGAGCGGCATTGCGATAGATGCTAAACTTGTGGTTGTAAGGATTGACACTATCAGTGTTTTTAAAATACTTGTTGTCGCGCATCGGTATCTCGTTAACTTCTCAATAGAGATAAATTTGAGTGAATGCATAAATATATTAAATCGTTTCATAAAATTAATCTATAAGAAGTTTTCCTAGTAAAGTGCCTGACTGAGTTTTTATGTGGTCAACCGAGTTAAGCTATACAGTAGTTGACTGGGTGATTGTGTATTCTCAGATTTTGATGTTAGGCTAATATTAATCCGCAGTCAGTGGGCTAATTGCTTAACAGGGATAGTTTGTAAGATGAAAAATATTGTATTGGTAGAAGACCACCCCTTGGTCAGAGAAGGGTCAGAGAAGGGTTAGAGAAGGATTAGAGCGCTTAGTTACATTGAAGGGTGACTATGCTGTCATGGGGTCTTTTGACAGTGCCGAAGCTTTGCTTGCCACTGCTGATTTATCCGCAATTGACTTACTCATCACCGACATTCAACTTGGTGACATGGATGGCTTATCTCTTGCCGAAACCCTGAAAAAAACCCACCCGGCCATTAAAATCATGGTGCTTAGCATGTATGAGTCGGCTTTCTATATCTCCCGTGCTCAGTCTATAGGGGTTGAAGGTTATATTTCTAAACGAGGCGCTTCCGCTAACTTGATGCAGGCGGCAGATGCGGTGCTGCAAGGGGAAGCTTATTATGAGGCAGTATTAAACGCACAATGCGCGGATGAACAAACACACTTGCAAGTTTATTTGCAGTTGACCGGCAGGGAAAAACAAATTTTCACACGTTTAGCGCAAGGCCACAAAATCAAACTCATCTCTACAGAACTCAATATTGCAGTCAAAACAGTGCATGCACATAAGCAAAATATCTTTCAGAAAATGAAAATCAACATCGACTTTGAGACCACGCGCATAGCCTTAAAGTTAGGATTGATTGACTTGGCTGATGTGTAGCTTTGCTAATGAAATGGCAACTTGAGCAGCGCCATTGGCGGGTATTTTTTCGGCATAACGTAGTCATAATACTCGCTGCAAGTTTAGGGTTTTATTTGTCGTGGTTTGCTACCTTAAGTTACAGTTTAAAAGACGGACTTGCCTCTTGGTACTTCCCCGCGGGCATGTTGGTTGTTGCTATGCTGCACCTGCATTTTCGCTATTGGTTGGCGCTGTTTGTAGGAGCCCGAATAGGGCATTATCTTTACTTGGGAGTTCCCGAACTTACGACAGTCCAAGATGCACTTTGGATGTTAATACTGGCCGTGGTACACCAGTTACTGCCAATGCTGGGTATCGTCTTTATCAAACTCAAAAAAATCCCAATACGGTTAGACTTGGTTTACTCTGCCATAGCCATCTTGGCAGCGGCGCTTTTTTATCGGGCCGTGCGTTTTTTTCAGTATTATATGATGGATGCCCAAGCACTCTATAGTGGTGTACCTGATAAGCAATTATTCGAAATGTTCGCGCTGCATATCGTCACCGGCTTTGTGGCCATATTTATTTGCCTCATCCTGGCATTTACCATTAGGGATGTCCCTCGATATTGGAGGCGTTTTACACGTCAGGAAAAATACTTACTGGTTTCCCAATTACTCGGTGCGCTAATCGCCGTGTTACTGCTTTATCAATATCAACCCAGCAGCCTCTATCTGCTTAAAATGATTTTGTTCATTCCCTTGATTTGGTTTTCTTACCGATTCGGTTGGTCAGGCGCAATGTTATTTGTCTGTGGCCTGATATTAATGAGCCTAGCCTTGCTGTTTCAAAGTGCAGACGAATCGCTTATTCTTGCTTATCAACCCTATATTATCAGCTACAGTCTGGTTGCTATCTTGGTAGGCGCACTGGTCAATGAAAATAACGGAATGCAACAGCAGCTGCTGTTGCAAAACGACGAACTTGTGGTAAAAAATACCGCACTGCAAACATCAAATTCCAAAATCCAAGGGATAGCTGAAAGAGTGACCCAAGTGCGGGAAAATGAACGAAAAGTATTATCTCAAACCTTACATGATGAGTTTGGACAAAGTATTACCGCGATGAAATTAGGTATTTATATTGTTGAGCAAAAATCCCCTGACGTGGATTTAGAGTCGCTTGCCATCGTTAAAAAAAACGCAGAGGAAATGTATAACAATGTGTATGACCTACTGCACTGGTTGCGCCCAAGAGTGATGGATGACATTGGGTTAAAGCAAACCATTATGGGTAGTTACTTCAGTGATAAAATGGAGGTCCTTAACGTACAATATCATCCGCAAGTGAGCGGTGATGTTGAAAGGCTGTCAGAAAGCCAAAAAGTAGCCATCTTCAGAACGCTGCAGGAGGCAGTGACCAATACCCTTAAGCATGCTAAGGCCCAGAATTTCTGCGTTGAGCTAACCGTTAACAGCAACAATGTTATCTTATCCATTGAAGATGATGGCCAAGGCATGCAATCCCATAAAGCGTCATCAGGCGGCGAGTTCGGCCTACATGGTATTGAAGGTAAAGTGATAAGTTTAGGGGGCCATGTTCAAATTGACAGTGATAACACGTTTAGGATTGTTATCACCTTGCCTTTGCGGGACAACGCTCAGTAGTTGATTTTTTTAAATTGTTCATAGCAGACTGGGCAGACCGGGGCAGGTATTGTATTTTGCAACAAAGCCACTTATTTGAAAATGAGCAAAGGAGAGTCAGTCATTGACTCATTAAAACTATTCAAAAAAGGGGAAAGCTATGGATGCACTATGACTTGAAAGGGCAGGTTGTCTGGAAATCGCTGTGAGGAGCCGGATAGCAGATAAATAATGGCTGGCAGGTGATGCCGAATAAATGTATCTGTGATAAATCACCGATTTTCGACGAAAAATTCACGAGTCAAAATAGTGTAAAAAAATTTGACCGTGCGCTGTAATTTGAATGTTCTGAATGTTCTGAATGTCTCCTGAGCGCTCACAGCCGTTTATCAGATTAAGTCAAAACCTATTAATCCAAACTGTCTTTTAGGATATGTGCTACTTCACCTAAGCAGTCTAAATTTTTTTTCTTTTTCTTTCTCTTTCTCTTTCTCTTTCTCTTTCTCTTTCTCTTTTGCTTTTTACTGTTTCTTTCTTGCTTTCTACTAGTCCCTGCTTTTACTGAGCCATTGACCTATTCCGTTAACTCATCGCGTAAATTGGCAATTAATTGTCTTTTGATGTGATTTGCTGGCATGTCTTTGCTGAGTAAATAATGTAACTTGGCCAAAGCGGCTTCAGGGGTCATGTCTTGGCCTGACACTACGCCTACTTCTCGTAATACATGGCCGTTAGCATAACCGTTCATATTGACTTTGCCACGCATACATTGAGTGCAATTCAAGACAATCACACCTTGTTGATCTGCAATGGATAATTGTTTCAACAATCTTGCGTTTTGTGGGGCGTTACCCACTCCAAAGCTAAGCAAAATAAGGGCTTTAACCGGTTGTTGTAAGATGTTTTTAATCACATCAGTACTGATACCTGGGTACAAGGTTACTACACCAATAGGCTGGGATTCAATTTGACTAACATGGAGATTTTTTGTGGTGTCTATGCCCAATAGTTTGTTGTTAACCTCAATGTTAATACCTGCTTTGAGTAATGGCGGAAAGTTAGGTGAATCAAACGCATTAAATCCATCGGCATCTAGTTTGCGGCTACGATTGCCTCTAAAAAGCTGATTATTAAAAAACAAGGTGACTTCAGCAATAGGATAGTTAGCTGCTATGTACAACGCATTAAGTAAGTTGATCTGCCCGTCAGAACGCAGCTGGGCAAGGGGGATTTGCGAGCCCGTGACAAT